>Ga0233413_10001280_pt1 | contig 11115 bp, 17 predicted proteins | sample Na_anoxic_6_MG_FD_189019 | JGI IMG/M metagenome (GOLD analysis project Ga0233413, IMG submission 189019) | Seawater microbial communities from Saanich Inlet, British Columbia, Canada - Na_anoxic_6_MG | ecosystem: Environmental > Aquatic > Marine > Inlet | place: Canada: British Columbia... | reverse complement strand
TAGGTTTACGAGTACCATCAATCACACCAACCTCTTTCCTAGCCATTACAAAGTCTGCAACTAACCCCTCATTCTTATGTCCTTTAGGGAATTTAGCTCTAACAGTAAAACAATCTTTAGTTTCTAAAAATATTTTAAACCCTTCAACTTTAAGATGTGTTAACATTTGTTCCCACCCCTCATCAACCGACTGTGAAGTATTATCTAATACAAATGTAAAATCAATATCGTTAGTATGAACCCCTAAAAGTTCATCTCTAACACAACCACCTACTTCGAATATTTTTGACATAATTAATTTCTTTATACAAATATACAAAAATTTAATTAATACCCAAACTTTTTTAAATAAAAAACCCCTATATTTCTATAGAGGTTTAAATAATTTCACATGTAGATAATTAATTATTTTTCATTTATTTAATAATCTCTATTTTTCGTTACCCTTTTATAGTGATGTGGATTTTTTCTAACACGTACTTTACCATCTTCTCCCCTCATAGAATCAAATCCTTTTCTTGAACGTAAATTTCTCCATCTATCGTTGGGTATGTCACTCCTTTTTAATTCAGTATAATCATCGAATTCATAATCTTCCCATTCTCCAGAATATTCGTCTTCATTATGATCCTGATATGTTCCACGTGGGGTTTGGTAATTGTTCCTATTTGGGTCATAATATGAATAAGTTGAAGAGTAATCCTCCATTTCTTCACCATCTACACCAAAACTAGGGTCGTCAACATTAAATTCAAATTCTTCCTTTATTACTCTTTTTACAATTCTTTGTAAATCTTTTTCGGTTAATTTAATTACTTTTTTCATTTCTTTATGTGTTTTATTATAAATATAAGGATATAATAAAAAACCCCCACATTTCTGTGAGGGTTAGTTTGGGGTCGATAGGAGATTATCTTCGTTCCACCACCTTGTTTTTCTAAACAAGGAAACAAAAGTGGAGGTGGAGGGTTTCGAACCCTCGTCCTTATGATATCTAAACGGATTTCTACCTGTTTAGGATAAGATTTTCTAATCTTCCAAAATATACGAATTTTCTAACTTTAAGGGTTGTTAGAGAGCATCATCGTCATAGCAATCATTACCTCGTTGTTAAGGACAACTGAAAAACCTGTATATTCTCTTAGGCGAATACAACCTCTTCTTTCGCAATTGTACCTACGGTACCATTCAAAAGAATGTTTTCGTTTAGGATTGAACCTAATTGTTTATCGTTTCCGACTGTTTTTGTTTTAAGATTAACGCTCTACTACGACATGCTTACGCCTATTCTTCTTACCACAAGTCAAATCCAAGTCACCCCCATATTTCAAAGATCGTTTATTTTTTTTTGGTTTATCAAAACCTCTCATATATGAAATCTTTTCATAGTAGTTAATTTCCATACTACCGTCTAACACATAACTATCATATAATTGTTTTGTTAATCCCATATTATAAGTATACTAAAATTTCCATTAAATGTCAATACCCTCACTATATTTTTCCTTTAATTTTTCATTATAGGAATCTATTTTTCTTCCATTAACAAAAAACCAACCTAGTTTAATATCAAACCATCGGTTAAATAAGTAATATATTTTTTTAATTTTCATCATCTTTATCTTTGTTTATTAATTACATGTTTTTTTAAATCTTTAAATGAATCACAACTAGAAAACTCACTTTCTAATGTACCCACTACATCTTTTAATAACCTACCCTGTGTTTCATAATCCATATTGACTATGATAGATTTAATTGACATGGATAATGATGCGGTTAACAAACCAACAATCTCTAACTCAGACATTATCTTATCATCTTGAAAATATTTAAAATTAATATATAACCTACCATCATCTTTATTTTCCCCTTCTAAAATCATTCTTTTAAGTTCTCCCATATCAAACCATTTCTTCTATTATACCAATAACTTCACTCACTACCAATAGTACTGTTGCAATAATAAGATTAAAAGGTATAAAACAATAACCAATAATTCTTACACCACTTTTAATAAAAGAAATTATCTGATGCCACTTTTGGTTGGGCATCTTATCTATATCTTTATCTGATGGTGGGACTCTTAACCCTTTCATTATATTTTTACTCACATATTCAATATCGTCAATCTGTTTTTTTGTTAAAAATTCCTTATCAAACCTCAGTGGTGAGTATTTTGTATTTATTTCACCAGTTAATGGATTCTTTTCTCCAGTTAACTCTTCATAATAAGGGTTTAATTCCCCAGTTTGTGGATCGTGTGTTGGTATCTTAAACTTTGTTTTCCATTTTATAGACTCCATACTTTTTAGGTCTGAAGCAATTTCTATGTTACTTAATATAGTACCAATATCTTCATAACCCTTAACAGGTAAATCCATATATTCTTCAGGTAAATTATCAAAAATCCTTTTAATGTCTTCACTAATTAATTTTAATCTTTTTTTATAATCTATTTTTTTACTCATAATTCATTGGGGGATTTAGATTGAACGTCTAGCATTAATTCTGTAACCTCTTCAGGAGATAAATGACCCTCTACCGCAATATGTCCAGACTCATCAGGGAATCCTACCTCAAATGAGGTTACTCCATCACCATACAATCCCTGACCACCACCAACAACACTTACAAAATGATTATTATCAAAATCCAAATAAGCCGACACTCCTTTTGGAACCACCTTATGGGGTCCAAATTTTAAATCACTAAATGTTTTTATTTCTGGACAAATTTCCTTTATTTCTTCATCTGTGTGACCAGCATCATTTTTTAATACATTGTATTTGATCCTGATGGATTCACCATTTAAATGATTTCTCATTTTTTCTATATACCTTTCATTCATAATACAAATATAAAAAAAATTATTTAATTAAACAAATTTATTACATAAAACCACTATCTTTTAATTCTTGATCCGTACCATATCCAATATCTTTGTTGCATTCATCACAAACTCTCTTTGGTGAACTAACATTTGGTAGGTATTTGATTGTGTAATCTGTGTGAGGACACTCTTTTTGTATCTCATCAAGTGTCTTTTTTAGTGATTTTATCTCTTTTTCTATTTTTTCAACGTTTTTCTCATTATTTTCCAAAATATTGTTTTTTAATGATTACTCGATTTACTTATAATAAAACCTTGATTAATAAATCAAGTATTTATTAGTTTTTTTATAAATATCTTTAAAATATAAAATATCAATAATTTATTTATTTCTTTCTTTATATAATCTATTCATTCTATCCCTAGCATAGTCACAATAATCTTCCACTAGATCTATACCAATATATTGTCTACCCATCTTAGAACTAGCATATGGTGTAGTTCCAGTACCAGAAAAATTATCTAACACTATATCATTAGGTTCTGAATAAAGATTTATAAAATATTTGGCAAATTCAGATGAAAATGTGGCCTCATGACCCTCTACTTTACCATCATTATTTTTAGCTTCAATAAAATTATAATAGGTTTTAAAATACCTTTGTCCAGTTTTTGATATCGATGACACTTTTTTATTGGCTTTAAATTTTGGGGTTTTAGCAAACACATATACCATCTCAACAATCCTAGTCATTCTATTTGGGTGACCGCTAAGTGGTACACAATTTTTCTTCTTCCAAGCCGCAGTATCATATATCTGTAAAGAAGTGTTCTCAAAAACTTCATTAATTAAAAGATATGGTAGGGATGGGTTGAAGGTGGTATAACTGTAATTAAATACAATAACACCATCATCCGATAATATCCTCTCATATTGTTTAAAAACGTCTACTAACCATTCTAAATATTCCTTTACTGGTTGATTATCTTTAATGATATCTTTAGCTCCAGGATATTTATGATTATCTTTTCTAATTGAAGCTAGATAAGGTGGTGATGTTAATATTAAGTTAATTGACTTATCATCAATCTTCTTCATTGTTTCAACTGTATCACCACAATAGATTTCATTTGTAACTAACCCCACATCCGTAGGATTTGTTTCTTCAAATAACTCTTCGATGTCATCAAAAATGTCATCAATTAATAGTTCTTCTGTAGTACCCGTAGTGTACTCTTCTAAATCAAATAATAGTGGTTGGTTATCAACCTTTTTTCTTTTCGGTATTTTCATTCTATAAAAATGTATGTATAAATAAATCTAATTGTTCCCCATCCACTGGTTTACTAAGTTCGTTTTCTCCGTAACTCATAATTAGTAATTCCTTCCCCATATTTTGTTTCTTACCGCTTTTGGCTGCGGCAGCCTTTGCAAACTCTTTCATCTCCCACACATATTCATAAGCTGGGAACCATTCCCTTAACAAAGGAAAATCATAATAACTTAAAGAAAACATACCCTTCATATTTTTTAATGTGGTGGCCAATCTTTCATGATCATTTCTATCAAAATCGTGGTTTGAATAATAATTTTCTGTTTTCCAATAAGGTGGGTCAACATAAAAATAAGTTTTTTCAGAATCATATTTCTCAATTACACTTTGAAAATCTAAATTTTCTGTAAATGTAATCCTATCAAAATGTTTTCTATATTCTGGGTTCTTTAATTTATCTAAAAATATTAATACTTTACATCTATACTTACCTTTATAATCCATATATGAAGATGTTTCTGGTTTAGAACCAGAAAATATCTGTGTTAATACATAAACATACTTAGCAGCTACTTCATATTTATTTTCTTCAGTTATTGTTACACCACTATGAAACACTTCTTGTTGATATTCGTCAAACTTTTCTTCGTATTCAGATGGTGTGTCCTCAACACCTAATTGTTGACAAGGGTATTTTGATATTTCATCCCACAACTCATCATAATTCTTACAACAATCAAATAAATTTGTGTTTAACCCATTAAAATCATTATAAACAACAGTTTTTAGGTTCGGGTATTTAATTAAGTCCATTTTAAAAAATACCCAAAACATACCACTAAATGGTTCTACGTATGTTTCTATGTCTTTAGGTATAAAAGGTACAATCCATTTACTAATTCTAGCTTTACCACCAATATAACTTATCATCTATCTATTTTTTTTAAGTATAGTAATTTTTTTTAAAAAAATCAATATTTTATCATACCACTTATTTTTTTGTTTTAATCTAAAAACAATTGTTAACCTATGATAATTATCGAATATAGGTGCATATTCACCTTTATTAATTACCCATTTAAATTCTAACTCTTCATGTGATATAAACCCATCTTTAGAAAATATCCCACTATTTGATTTATAAATATTTTTAAGTAAAGTTTTATTATGTTTCCTCCACCATCTAGTTTTAGTTAATTTATATATGAACTTATTATATTCATCAGAATCTTTAAATGAATCATAATATGGGTCACCTTTTCCCCATTTACTTCTGGATGGTGCAACCTTTATGATGGGTTCGGAATAAAGTTTAAATTTGATTATATCCTTCTTACTATATTTTTTAATCTCATATAAAGTACCATCTTTACCCCTAGCATCTGCTTTGGTGAATTTAGATTCCTCCATAATAGGTTTAAATAATTTAGGATTTTTATCTAAACTTAAGAGTTTTTGAACATTATTTTTACCAACACCAGTCCATTTAATTCTTGGTGCCTTTATATAACGTTCAAACCCCTCTCTCTTTCTAACTTTACGTTCAAAAGAATATCCAGTCTTTGCTCTTAATTGCATCAGTAATCTATACCGTTACAGAATCAAAAGAAAATAACACCTCTGATAACAACTTTGTTATTTTATATGGGTCTGCATTGGATGATGGTCTTCTATCTTCTAAATACCCTACCCAACCATCATTTACTGTACCCACAGGTATTCTAATTGATGCACCTCTATCTGAAATACCATAACTAAATTTATGGATTGACTGTGTTTCATGTTCACCAGTCAACCTTAGTTCATTTGATGATCCATAATTTTTAATAAATTCAGAATGTTTACTATTTAATTTTTCACATATTCCCCTAAATAATTCTTCACCTCCCTCTTCTCTCATTTTTTTATCGGAGAAATTAACATGTAATCCACTACCATTCCAATCACCCATAACTGGTTTAGGGTGGAATTCTACATGTACACCATATTGTTCACATATTCTATGTAACAAATACCTACTTAACCATAAATCATCTGCAGATTTCTTATTACCTTTACCTAATAATTGGTACTCCCATTGTCCTAATAAAACTTCTGCATTAATTCCTGTGATATTTAAACCAGCCGACAAACATACATCCAAATGCTGTTCTGCAATCTCTCTACCTGTCACATTCCTGGTCCCAACCGCACAATAATATCTACCTTGTGGTTCAGGATATCCATCTTTAGGGAACCCCAATGGTTTACCGTCTTTAACTAAAGTATATTCTTGTTCAAAACCAAACCACATTTCATTTTTTTTATTAGTGAAATCCTTTTCGTTGATAAAAACACCTTTACTTATATCATTATTAGGTATTTTACTCCTTCTATTAGTTTCATGAGGTGTACCATCAGGATTTAAAACTTCACACATCACAAGAAATGAATTTTTTCTTTGTGGATCTAATATAACTCTACAAGGTTTCAATAAACAATCTGAATAGTTACCTTCTGCCTGTTTAGTTGATGACCCATCATAACTCCATGTTGGTAATTCTTTCGCAGTGGGACAACCATTTTCTCTAAATGTTGTATATTTAGGTTCTTTAGATGGGTCCCATTCCATAACCTTAGTTTTACTCCTTAAATTTTGTTCGGGTTGGTAACCATCCAACCAAATATATTCTAATTTAACTTTCATATTATTCTTTATTTTTTTATTTTACCCTAATAAGTCACTAGGTTGACCTTGCCTTTTGATGTGTTCTTTTACTATTTCCACTTTTCCCAATAGAAAATCTCTATCTTCATCTGTTAGTTTTGTCGTTTCCGACCATTTCATTCCCAATACACTCATTAACTCCCAATTCTTATCTTGGGTTGTTAGTTCTGTAGATGTTGCGTTTTTATTAATTTCCATAATTTATTTTTTTGCGTCTTCTTGAATTTGTTTTTGTTCTAATAATGTTACAATACTTTCTTTAATCGAAAGATATGTTTCAATATCATAACTATTTAATACACCACTAAATGTGGTGATGTCGTGTGGTAATATACTTACCTTATCTTTATCTACATCATAGAAAACTCTAGCTAATAAATCTTTTACAACATATTCCTTTTGTTTGTCTTCTAACTGATCAAATATAGGTTCGTTAACTTGTATAATTATATCATAGTCAGTCATAAATTTAACAAACTCTTGTGTTTTACTAACATTACCAAACCCCTTTTTTATACTTTCATTAGAAAGGATTTTTATTTTTACCGCTCTGGGTATAGAACTATTCTCTATGTGTTTATTAAACAACCCTAATGTATCCTCAAATACTTCTTCAAATTTTGCCATACTTTTATTTTTTGTTTTTATTTATTAATTTAATCTATTTTTTAATTCTGTTCTACTCATCTTTGTTTTTGGTTTTTAAATTCTTCAAACATATATCTATCTTTAATAAAATCTTCTGTATCTGTATTGTCAAACCTTTTCTTTATCTCTTCTAATTTTTTTAACCTATCTATTTTAGGTATCATACCTTTTTCATATTTTTTTCTCATCTCATCACTTAGTTGATATTTGGGTTTAACATATTTTTCTCTATAATTAATTGCACTATTTATAGAAGACAACTCATTCTCAATATTATCTTTAGTTGATTGGTAATCTTCTAATCTATGTTCTCTATGTATTTTTAATTGACCATTAATTATTTCTTCAGCATTGTCAGGTAAATCCCTATCATCTATAAGTTTGGATAACAAATCTCTTACAATACATAAGTCTTCTTCCGTTGATTGTATATCATCCTCCAATTTACATATAGTAATTTCGTTTTTAGATTTTCTAACGGGTACGTGTTGTGATTCTAAGTTTCTATAATCTTCTTCTGTCATTGGACCTAATCCAGTCCCTAAACCATCGGCTCTACAAGGCATAATTTTTGTTTTTTGTTTAATTATAAAGATTATATATTAAAAAATCAAATTATAATGATTTAATAATATCTTTTTCTTCTTCTGTTACTTCTTTTGGTATATCCAACCACACTTCAACAATCATATCTCCCTTTTGGTTATCCCTAATGAACCCTTTCTGTGGGACTCTTAACATACTACCGACTTGTGTACCACTTTTAACAGTCATTCTTATTTTACCATCGATAGTGTCTACTTCAATAGGTGAACCCAACACCAAATCTTTATACGGTAAATTTACTCTCTGGTGGATATCTAACCCCTTTCTTATAAATTTATCATGTGGTTTCTCAATAATATTAACAAATAAGTCACCATCAACCCCATTTTTAATTGAATTTCCTTTGGTTGCCACTCTTAAACTCTCCCCATCCATTATCCCTTTAGGTATATCGAAAGATAATTGTTCTTCTGATAAATTCACCCCATTTGATGAGCATGTCCCACAGGGTTTAACTATAACCCTTCCTGTTCCACCACAGTTTGGACAATGTACCGTAGATTGTATCTTACCAAAAGGAGACTCTTGAATTTGGTTTACAGCTCCACTTCCTTGACAAGTGTTACAGACGTTAGAATCACCACCAGTTCCCGAACATGTATCACATTTTTTATTTCTACGATATTTTATTTTTTTGTGGACACCACCATACATTTCTTCTAATGTCATCTTAATGCTCACTCTAATATCACTACCTTTAACTCTTCGTCTTCCTCCTCCTCTACCACCAAAGGGATTTCTTCCCCCACCAAAGAACTGAGAAAATATATCGTCCATACCCATATCACCAAATGGATTTTGTGGTTGACCACTTGGATCACCGAATCGATCATAATTACTCTTTTTTTCTTTATCTGATAATATGGAATAGGCTTCAGCCACTTCTTTAAATTTATCTTCAGATTCTTTATTATCTGGATTTTTATCTGGATGATACTTTTTAGATAAAGTACGATAAGCTTTTTTAATTTCTTTATCGGTAGATTCTTTTGTAACCCCTAATATACCATAATAATCTTTACTCATCTTTGTTTGCCTTAATATTTATTTATTAACAATAATAAGTATTTTTATTAAAAAAAGAAAGTATGTTATATAAAATTATTATCACTAAAGATGGTAAACATAAAAAATTAATCTACGAAGGTAGGGATAAAAAACATGCAAAGAAAAAATACTTCTTATTAAAAGATAAAAATAAAGTATTAACACCAAAGAAAACTAACGCCTATAAAAAAACAAAACCAGTTATTTACGAATTACTTTTGTTAAAAGAAAAAGAAGAGGGTGATCCAAAATTTTATACTAAGGATGGGTTGGGGAGAAATATAGAGGTGAATGTTAAAAGCGATAAATGGACTATTTTACATAAAGATGAATATTTTTATGAAGAAAAATTTACTGTATTTGGTTACGATAAAAGATTAGACACAAAAGAAATAATAAAATTAATATTATTAAGAAAACATAAAGGGATATTACTTAAACAAGTAAACTATGTAGTTAATAAAGTATTAATACATCAAGATGGTGGATTTGATATTGTGGTGTGTAAGACCAAATCTGACGCAAAAAGACTATATAAAATATTACGAGAATTTTATGAATCTAATGATAGAATTAAAAATATCCTATTCACTGGTTTAGTATCTAAAAGAAATAGAACTGAATTATATAAAAGGATCGTTGAAAAAACTGGATGGACTATCAACAAAGTGTATCGATCATCCACCAGACCATAAATTACTCTACACCCACCTGAAACTTATTAGTAATATCCTCTATCAGATCATTTAGTTTATCAAACTCCCCTTCATCCTCTATAAACACTGGGTTGATACAAGTAATTTTTTCTGATTCTTTGGTTGGTAAGAAAAATAATCTAACATTGTCCCCCTTATTCTCCAAATACTGTCTTACATTTTCTCCATAAGCCTTTATAGCATCTTGCATCGTAAACAATTCTTCATTAAGATAAAATACTAAAATTAATGGTGTATAGTTATTGTGTTGTGATTTATACTTTTCTAAAGACACATATTCAACATCGGCACCACCTATATTGTGTTCCTTACTTAATTCATTTTCTTTCTGAACTCTCTCTTCTTCACCCGTTACATCATAACACTCTAGAGAATTACCATTATCATCCGTTAAGTAAATTAAATATCCCCTTACACCTTTAGTTAAACTACAATTCTTAGTAACTATTTTCATTTTTTCATTTATATAATATTTTGTTATTTATATAATATTACGCAAAATAGTAGTAAGTGTAAATGTTTATATAAAAAAAAAGGATACTAATTAATTTAATATTTTACAACCTAACTGTTTTATCCTTTTTTCTACTTCTTCTTCAGATAATTCTTTGTGTACTGCTCCTTTAGGTATTTGTGATGCCACCGAAGATATATCTTTATTTTTTATTTTATCTATGCTAGGACAAGATATAAGATACCCAGCTGGTACATTATCCCACCAACGACCTGGGTAATATGTACTCGTAGCGGCTATTACTTCATTTACCCCTAAAGCTGTAGCCATTCTACTAACAAAATACGGGTCGTTACCTGTATAACATCCTGTAAATTCTACCTTTGTTGTGGGTTTTGTAAATGGTGATAAGTATTTTAAAAACCTCATTCCATTAGTATCGTCAATTACGAATTTACCACATCCAACCTTATTAGTTCCACCATGAGTTCCAATATATAAACTATCTAAACTATTTTTATATAATACTTTAGGACCTTTATCCCAATAAGCTCTACCCTCACTTGACATCTCCTTTATTATTTTAAGTACATCTTTCGTAGACATGTCACTTGTAACTAAGATATCACCAATTCCACTACTCTTCGTGATATACCCTATAGATTGCTCAAACCAATTTCCTGGCTTGGGCTGGATGATTGATAAATGTTTAATAGGGACACCTTTTTCCCTTTCTTGTTGTTCATTTAAAATAACCCTTCTAAATTGTTCTTCTGATAATATTATCTTCATAATATATAAATATATAGTAAAAAAAAAAAGAGGATACT
>Ga0233413_10001279_pt1 | contig 11120 bp, 8 predicted proteins | sample Na_anoxic_6_MG_FD_189019 | JGI IMG/M metagenome (GOLD analysis project Ga0233413, IMG submission 189019) | Seawater microbial communities from Saanich Inlet, British Columbia, Canada - Na_anoxic_6_MG | ecosystem: Environmental > Aquatic > Marine > Inlet | place: Canada: British Columbia... | reverse complement strand
AATTTCTTGAAATTCTGATGATTTGAAAACCGCAAAAACAGAAAAAAAGTGAAAAATCTTCAAAAATCTAATATTTTCAATCTTTTTGCAATTGCCTCTCCAAAGCGCTACGCGCAGATACTACTCACCCTCTCCTCGACTTCCCGTACTCAACAAGCACAGACACCGGAGTATCCCACCCCTCCGTCAACAGATGCTCTAGTTTTTCCTTCTGCTTCTTCAAATGAAATGACCATGGCCCTTCCTGCTTCTTTCGATGACAACGTCCTATCCGAAGCAGCTCCCATTTCTCTTTAAATAACTCCTGTATTTCACGCTGTAACAACTCATAAGTGGACGCTAATGTAGGATTTTCTCCGAAGTCCGACTCGGGAATCTCTTTCTGCCCAAGAACATCTCCTGTGTCAACTCCCGTATCCAGATAATGAATCGAAACCCCTTTCGGTGTCCCTTCAATCCAACTCCAAAAATTGGGATCCGCTCCTCGGTTCCACGGTAAAAGCGAAATATGCAAATTAATCGCCTTTCGAAAAAACAAAGCGAGTATCTCTTCAGAAATAATATGTCGATATCCATAACTGACAAGATAATCCGCCTCTGTTCCTACAACATCTTGAGGTGATATTTTCTCCTCTATACGAATTACCTCTTCCCCCTGTTTTTGAAGATAGGTAACAAGTGGAGAATCGGGTCCCAAATAAAGAACTTTCACAGGTTTTCTCCTTCAATTAATTCTTCCGTTAAAGGAGTCACCGCTTCAATTTTTTGTGCAGCTTTTTTACCGATCACCTCTTCATAGTATCGCGGTGTTAGACCTGAGTTAGGTCTTGCAACCCGAACACTCTCTTCTGTAAAGACCTCCCCCTTTTGCATTTCTCTCATAACCCAAAGAGAAGGCCGAAAAATGAGATTTTCCGCTTCAACAGTACTCGCTACTCCATATTGTACATGTCCCATCGCACTTTCCAATTGTTTCGGATTTAAAATCTCATTCACTACAGAAGAATCCCTCTCAACCTTTCGAATTAATTGTACCATCTCTTTAAACTCATCCGGCTCAATCGAAAATCGCGCATCAGGTCCTCCCGCATCTCGATCCAGAATCAAATGCTTTTCCACAATCGAACCTCCGGCAACCGTTCCTGCAATGACAGGAATTTGTATTCCACCAGTGTTATCCGAAAATCCGGCAACAATATCATACCGTTCTGCAATATCCTCAATCGTTCTTAAATTTGATTGATCCAATACCGGTTTTTCGGAATAAGTGGTCACACAATGCAAAACAGCAAGATCCCTCGCTCCATGATTTTGCAATGTTTGAATCGCTAGATCCACCTCCTCTTGAGAGGCAAATCCAATCGAAAGAATCACGGGCTTCCCGGTAGAAGCAATCTTTTTCAGGAGTGGAATATGAACAGCTTCGTAGGAGGCTACTTTATAGACAAGAACATGCATCTCTTCATTCAGATCGACAGCCGTTTCATCAAAAACCGAAGTAAAAAAAAGTAACCCAAGATCTTCTGCTACTTTCTTGAGTTTTGGAAGCCATTCCCAAGGAGTATACGCTTCCTGATAGAGATCATGCAGGGTCCTTCCTTTCCAGGCGCCGGGCTGATCCTTGCCCGAAACCCGAAACCATTCTTTATCACTTTGAAATGTCAATGTATCCGCAGTATAGGTTTGCGCTTTTACCGCATCTGCACCCGCCTCGGCAGCTGCATGGATGAGAGCGACAGCTTCATCAAAATTTTGATGATGATTCCCGGAGATCTCCGCGACAATCAAACAGGGGTGATCCTTACCGATCTTTTTCTGTCCAATCTGGATCATTTTACTCATGATTATCCTGGTTACTTGCTCTACCTGGTTACTTGCTCTAGTTATTCATACTAAAAGATCAGATTGATTTGAATCAAAAGCTGAAGATTCGTAGTGGTTCAGATTCCTACTCCCGAACCGCGAAGGACGCGAAGAAAGCAAAGAGCGTACAAATCTAACCACGAAGATAACTAAGAATGCCCCATAACCCTAACCGCGAAGATAAATCATTTTCAACACGGTTTTTCTTGCAGATTCACTTTCTTCTCGAAGTAGGTTTTGGGTCATTCTTCACTTCTTTTGTGATTAGGTTTGTACGCTCTTTGCTTCCTTCGCGTCCTTCCCAGTTCGGATTTTGGGCCACCCTTCGCTTCCTTTGTGATTAGATTTGTGCGCTCTTTGCTTTCTTCGCGTCCTTCGCGGTTGGGGTTATGGGCCATTCTTCACTTCCTTCAATTCTTTCTTGATCATTTTTCCCTGTAAATGGATAGTGGTAGCCATGAACAATACTCACCACGAACATCAAGGCTGCCATGGCGGAGGACATGAACACCATGTCCAAATGGTCAAAGACTACAAACAGCGATTCTGGATCTCCACCCTACTGACCATTCCGATCATTATTCTCTCTCCGATGATCCAATCTCTCCTGGGATATAGCTTAGTCTTCCCCGGAAACCTTCTCGTGCTTTTTGTTCTTTCTACACTCATTTTCTTCTACGGGGGATGGCCGTTCCTAAAAGGGTTATACGATGAATGCCGAGCGAAAAATCCCGGCATGATGACTCTGATCGGTCTAGCGATCTCTGTCGCTTATGTCTACAGTTCCGCTGTCGTCTTTGGCCTGAAAGGAAAACTCTTCTTCTGGGAACTCGCCACTCTGATCGACATTATGCTCCTCGGTCACTGGATCGAAATGCGCTCGGTGATGGGTGCAGGTAAAGCTCTCGAAAAATTGGCACATCTCCTTCCCTCCGACGCACACAAAATTACAAATGATGGCTCGATTCAAGATGTCCCTCTGGATCAAATCCAACAGAATGACCAACTCCTGGTCAAACCGGGAGAAAAAATCCCGGCAGATGGAGTCATCTTAAAAGGAGAATCCTCGCTCAATGAATCGATGCTTACCGGTGAATCCAAACCGATCTTCAAAAAGCCGCAAGAATTCGTCATCGGAGGCTCAATCAACGGCGAAGGCTCTCTCACGATCCAGGTACAGAAAACCGGAAAAGACTCTTTCCTTTCTCAAGTGATCAAACTCGTCAAGGAAGCACAAGCCAGCAAATCCAAAACACAGGATCTTGCGAATCGCGCAGCGCTTTGGCTAACTCTCATTGCAATTGGAGCCGGAACCCTTACTTTTGTTGTTTGGTTATTCTTCACAGACAAAACTCTTGCATATGCTTTGGAGCGCACTGTTTCCGTCATGGTGATCACTTGCCCTCATGCGCTTGGTCTTGCTGTTCCTCTTGTTGTAGCTGTTTCCACTTCTCTTGCTGCAAGAAATGGTCTTCTTATTCGGGATCGGGCAGCTTTTGAGTCTGCACGAAATATCGATGCAATGGTCTTTGACAAAACCGGAACACTTACCAAAGGGGAGTTTGGAGTCACAGATGTGATCCCTTTAGACGACATGCGAGATAATGCCCTGCTCAATTATGCAGCTTCATTGGAAACACATTCAGAGCATCCTATTGCCAAGGGAATTGTAGAATCGGCGCACCAAACTTGGGAAGTGGAAAGCTTTAAGGCAATCCCCGGAAAAGGTGCAGAGGGTGTCGTAATGGGGCGTGACGTAAAAGTGGTGAGCCCGGGATATCTCGCAGAGAACAATCTCACCTTTCCGGAAAACGTTGCACACCTTGAGGAACAAGGGAAGACAGTTGTGTATGTGATCATCGATGATGCCATTGTTGGAGCGATCGCACTTGCAGATATTATTCGAGAAGAATCGAAGCCGGCGATTGAGCAGCTAAAGCAGATGGGAATCCGATGCATGATGGTGACCGGAGACAACCCACAGGTAGCCAAGTGGGTTTCGGAAGAGATTGGGCTTGATGAAGTGTTTGCGGAAGTATTACCGCAGAAAAAGCGAGAAATCATTCAAGAGATCCAGTCTCGTGGATTGATCGTTGCAATGACCGGCGACGGAGTAAATGATGCACCGGCATTGGCTCAGGCAGATGTCGGCATTGCGATAGGAGCCGGAACCGATGTGGCAATTGAGACAGGTGATATTATTCTTGTGAAGAGCAATCCCATGGATGCCATGGCGATTATTGCATTGGCAAAGGCAACCTATCAGAAAATGATCCAAAATCTCATTTGGGCTACAGGCTACAATGCCATTGCCATTCCGTTAGCGGCCGGCATTTTGTATCCGTATGGAATTGTTTTGAATCCGGCAGTATCGGCTATTCTAATGTCGCTGAGCACCGTGATCTGCGCGGTAAATGCAAAGTTCTTATCTATCCCGAAGAAGTAGATTTACGTAAACTCTATATTTAAAATTTGATCTATATTTACATATGCTTATAGTGAATTTTTACACGTTTAGTCAAAGGAGGATCTAATGAATGATTTCATAAAGCATGCCCATAAGGTCGGTATTTTTTTAGCTCTATTATTTGTGTTTTGTTTTGTTTGGTACTGGGTACGTCCAGTTCACCAAGGCCTTCATATTCAACTACTTGAGCTTAGCTTTTTTGGATATAGCGGGATGAACGTCTTTAGCTTTTTCGCGGGGCTTGTTCAGATTTATCTATGGGGCTATGTCGGTGTCGGAGTTTGGTATCTAGCTGACAAATTTAAAATCAGTTAACGAAATACCCGGAGAAACAAGGGATGCTACGGAGATTATTCCTCATTTCCCTAATTGGCTTGTGCAGCGGATGCTATCCTGCACGAAATAATCATGGCAGGTGGTCAGAAGATGCAATCACCTGTCGAACCGGAAAAGAGGTATACTGGTATCAGGATTGCTGCCGAGAACATGCAGGAGGGTGTCTTGTACAACAGCTTCTTTCGTCAGATCTCAGCGCTGATTCCGCCGTACAGATCGCCCTCTTAAATAATGCTTCCCTTCAGGCGAAGTTTGAAGAAATCGGAATTGCTCATGCAGATCTCGTTCAGGCAACCCTGCTAACAAATCCTGTATTTGAAGGATTGGTCAAAATCGCTGACCGGAGCACACGATTTCCCAATACGGAATTCACTCTTACCACCTTCTTCCTCGACCTCTTTCTCAGACCTCTCCGCATGAAAACCGCTGAGCTCAACCTACAAGAAACCGAAGCAAAAACCGCACACGAGGCCTTACAACTAGTCTTTGAAGTACAATCTTCCTTCTATCGCTACCAAACAGCTCTTGCAAAATTGGAATCGGAAAAAGTGATCCTTGAATGCACAGAACTGGCAAGTGAAATCGCGAAAAAACAAAGAGAAACGGGAAATATTAACGATCTTATCTTGCAAGATCATATTGCAGAATACCAAAGGGTCCAGCAAAGAGTAAAAAACTCCGAGATAGAAATCGTCGTTCTTAAAGAAGATGTCACCCGTTTACTGGGACTCAATGATTCTCAATACTGGAATGTCATGCAGGAAATTCACTCTTTACCTTCTCAAGATTCCACTTTATCTCATCTAGAAACTGCCGGTTTGCAATCTCGACTTGATCTCGCGGCTGCCCGTATACAAATTCTGAAAATTGCGCAAACGGGAGCCCTGAAACAATGGTGGACCTTTACAGAACTAGAACTTGGAGCAACTACCGAGCGAGACACAGATGGAACAAATATTACCGGCCCTGTAGTGCAATTAAGCATTCCGATCTTTGACAATGGTCAAGCAGAAAGAGCTAGAATTCTAGCTGAGTTACGTCACAGTCAAAGAGAGTATCAAGCTCTTGAAACGAATATTCTGTCGGAGATCCGCGAAGCTCAGGATCGCATCCAAATGAATCGGGAAAAGGCAAAGCTTTATCAAAGCTCTATTCTTCCGACGAAAAACGAAATGCTTACCTACACCCATAAGCTTTATAATGTGATGAATGTTGGAGTGTATGAATTACTGCACCAGAAAAGGGAGATTGTAGAGAGCGAGATCGAATATAGAGAAGCTTTGCGAGATTATTGGATAGAACGAGCGGCGTTGTTGTATGCAACGGGAGGTGCAGTATGCGAGTGATCTTTGTATTTCTATTGTTCTGGATGCCACACCTTGCGGCGTATACCCCTGTGATCATGCCTAATGGTTCAACACTTCCATGGACAATGGAGGATGGAGTCAAAGTATTCCATTTAGTTGCTGAGCCGGTTCATCAGGAATTTGCTCCAGATGTTTGGATTGATTGTTGGGGATATAATGGCCAGACTCCCGGGCCTGTCATAGAGGCGGTTGAGGGAGATCGAGTTCGAATCCTCGTCACGAATCATCTACCCGAACCCACCACTGTTCATTGGCATGGCCTTATCCTCCCGAACGGAATGGATGGAGTTACAGGATTGAATCAAGCTCCAATCCCCCCTGGAGAAACGTTTAAATATGAGTTTACACTCGTTCAAAATGGTACGTACATGTATCACCCTCATTTCGATGAAATGACAGAGATCGGAATGGGACTTATGGGCTTTTTTATTATTCATCCGAAAAAAGAAGAGGAGCCTCGTATTGATCGCGATTATGTCATCATGCTGCATGAGTGGTTTATCCCTCCCGGAGCCACCACACCGGATTCCTCTGTTATGCTCGATTTCAACTACTTCACCTTTAATGGGACTGTATGGCCCACAACAGAGCCCATGCTAGCACAACTGAATGAACGGGTGCGAGTTCGCATCGGCAACTTGAGCATGGACAGTCATCCCATCCATTTTCACGGACATACTTTTACCGTCACAGGAACCGGAGCGGGAAAAATTCCAAGTTCCGCACAATATGAGGATGTCACGGTGAATGTTGCAGTGGGTAGTGTTCGAGATATTGAGTTCATTGCGAATAATCCCGGTGACTGGGCTTTTCACTGTCACAAAACGCATCATTTAATGAATGCTATGGGGCATGGGACCCCTAATATGTTAGGAGTCAATCTGCAGCATGTGGAAGAGCGGTTACGCAAGCTTATTCCGGGCTACATGTCGATGGGGGAAACCGGGATGGGGGAGATGTTTGACGAACATCACCAGCATATGCCGCGACCTCCCAATTTCTCCCGGCTAGGTTCTCCGGGACAATTTGGCACTATCGACATGTCCGGTATGTTCACCGTCGTCAAAATTCGAGAGAAGATCGAGGATAATCAAGATCCGGGCTGGTATGAAAATCCTGAAGGAACGGTTGCAAGTCCTGTTCGAGGGTGTCAGGATTGAAAAAGAATGTTGTGAAGTATTCTTTTGCATTAAGAATCGTAGCATACAGGGGAAGGGAAAACGCAGAGGCGCGGAGGCGCGGAGAGATCCTCCTATAAAACAGCTTCAAAGAAGCGACAGAATAATAGCCTGGGGTGGAGCGTCTAGCGGAACCCCAGTTTCTGAGTTCTGAGTTCTGAATTATAAGTTCTGAGTTAGATGAATTTTAAACAACAGCTTCGAAGAAGCGTCAGAATAGTAACCTGAGGTGAAGCGTCTAGCGGAACCTCAGTTTCTGAGTTCTGAGTTCTGAATTATAAGTTCTGAGTTAAATGAATTTTGAACAACAGCTTCGAAGAAGCGACAGAATAGTAGCCTGAGGTGGAGCGTCTAGCGGAACCCCAGTTTCTGAGTTCTGAGTTCTGAATTATAAGTTCTGAGTTAAAGGAATTTTGAACAACAGCTTCGAAGAAGCGACAGAATAGTAGCCTGAGGTGAAGCGTCTAGCGGAACCTCAGGAACAAGATACGAATTGTCACATAGTGCCGAAGGCCCGACAGAAGCATGATAAAAAAGTAATTATTAACATAGAAAAGTTTCGAACTCCAAAATCACGAAGAAGTTTTTTATTCTCCGAAAACATTAATAGCGATAGAAACACCATCTGTTTTTGGTTGGACAGCCCCTTCTGGAATATCATCTCGTGACAATTCAGATCCTTTTGTAATTTTTGTCGTTTCAGATTGAGCTACTAGGAAGCAGTTTTTCCCTGTATTTTCTTGAACTCTCGGATCTCCAAGGCTGTTGCAATATTCTTTTAGGCGACGTAATCTTAATTTTTCCGCAGAGTTTTGTTCTTGATCAATTTTATCTTGAATGTTTTCTGGCGTGTCAATCACTCCCAACTCTCTTTTTGGAAGGTCTTGAGTAACTTCATATTTAGTAAGATCTTCTTCAATAAACACATCCCAACTAAATCTCTGATTTCCGGGTTCTCGTGTTGGTTTCCATACACCCTCCTTCTGTTCATAACAAGCTTTTGTCCTATCATCAAACAACTCATATTCTGCGTTACTAATTGGATCTTCCATATTAAATGAATACTGAAGCGGTATGGACTTACCTTTCATCATTACATTGTTATTAAAATTGTCTACACGTGCCTGACCTTCGCGAGTAGAAGTTGTTGCCCACATGGCATAGTTTAGCACACGATTTCGCATCATCTCAGGAGTAATATCACCAGAAGAAGTCCTCGTTTCTGTTCCGACCCCTTGGATTTGTTCTTCTGTAAGGGTTAAACCTTCTAGTTTTTGATCAGGAATGACATCAAAAGCTGGATTCGCAATGATATCTGCCAAGATTTGTATTCTCTTCTTGGTTTTTTCACTTATAATATCATCGGAATCTGGATTGTCTTTTCCTTCAAAAATTTGAGGAGGTAAAGTATCTAAAACACCATCCGAAAATGCAGTTACAAATTTTCTACCCTCCGAACGATAAGAAAAAGAATGAATGGATCCTGATATGTCATCTATTGGTTCACCTCCTCCAATTTGCTTTCCACCTTCCTGCATAGTATCAACTTCAAATTGACCTGAGGTAGGGTTCCATAATACTGATGTACTGTCATGAGCTTGTAAACCACAGACTAAAGTAGAACCATCTTCAATAGGAATTGTCACAGCAGCTGAAAGAGTTGATGCTCCATTCCCCCACTCTAAAATATCCGATTTCTGCTTTTGAACTTGTTCAAAAGCAGAAACAGCCGCCTGATGGACTAGATCCTGCATCTTTTGTTCATCACCCGCTTCAGCATATAATTTAAGTAAGCTAAGTTTATCTTCAATTTTTTCCTGCAATGCAATTGCCATCGCATTGGAAAATTCAGCTGAAAGTTCTCCTCCTGATCCAGCTCCGTCGAGTTCAATAGTGACAGTTGCTTCTTTGCCGTCTAGCAATTTGTATCTGGCAATAACTACATTATCATCATTTCTTGCACCTTTCAATTGGTGCTGATCTGTTTCAGAAGTAGACTCAAGTCGACCGGCTGAACAATTAGTATCACCAAATATTTCTGGTTCTGAGATTTTACCTTGTGGTGCCAGATCTGTATTTGCTGCAAATGTTTGTTCAAATGAATAAACTTGTTTTGCGGCTTCACTTAATTGCTCTATTGTAATTCCCGACACTTCATCTAATTTATCTGCATTATCAAGATCTTCGACTGTAAGTTTCCCTTCTTTGATTAGGTTAACGAGATATTGTTTAAACTCATTTAATGTCACAGATAAATCTTCATCAGAAACCCATTGAGAAAACAACACAGCATCCTCCAAATTCGAATAACTTTCAGGATGTTTATCCAACAGAAATCGTAAAAACATTTGGTTTGACGCGATAGTTTTTCTATTCTTGGTCTCAAAATCTCCAACAGCGAGGTCAACCTTTGTTCCCTCGCTTTTCTTTGCTTCTCCAACTATCTCTTGAAATTTGCTCATTACTTTAATATGTTCTCCTGCTGGAGTAGCCACTTGACTTGCTGCTTGATCTGGGAAATCCGCCACATTCGAAGAACTACGAGCCCCCTCAAACGAATTGCTAATTTTCTCTAGCTGACTGAAAGTCAGTTTTCCAAGAAGTTTTTTTGCCTCTTTGTTATTTACCCAAATCCCTTTAGTGAATAAGAGCTTAATTCGGTTCCATTTTCTGCCGATCCATTTATCACCGAAACATTTTAACAGTTCCTTCTCTTCCACCTTTTTCTTTGCATCCGGTTTGTCAGATATAGGAATCGATATAGGCTGGGATTGCTGCCCCTGACCATCCGGTGCTGCTGCTTGGCTACCAGTCATAACTAACCTCCACACTTATTAATTGATCCTTATTAAAATCCTCACAGTTATTATAATACATCCACGTTTATAATTAAAATTATTATTATAATGCTATTAACTTTGAGCTCAGATAAAAATTAGAATAAGATGATCTTAAGAGTCAATATTCTAGGAGCAATCTGCAATTAGAAGAACTTCTATCGCTCCGCCCGAAATAATGCAGAATACTATTTTCTTCCCCCTTTCAGGGGGAAGGAATTCTCCAACCATTCTTAAAAAGGAAAATTATCGACTTATTTCTTGCGATACTTGCGGCGAGGTGGTGCTTCGGGAATCGGGATTTGCATGAGACAACCTTTCTGGCTTAGGGCTAAGATTGTTTTTCCTACTGGTGTGAGAAGAACCCCTTTCTGCAATAAATGCTGCGCTTGCTGTCTCTGCAAACGTATTCCGGACTGCTCCTTCCAAAGCACATACTTACATCCGGTTTTCCAAGCCGAACACCCAAAGCCTCTATTTCCCTCAATGATCGGCTGTTTGCAAAGAGGACATGGCCCCAGCACATTCCCTTGAATTGTTTGAGCACTACTTGCTTGCAATACTTTCCTTGTGAATTGCTCAATCTCTTTCATAAATACTTCTGAATTTAACTTCCCGGCTTCTATCGCTTTCAACTTGGATTCCCACTCACCTGTAAGATCTGGAGACTTTAAGGAAGGATCTTGAATCAGAGCAAGAAGATAACGACCGCGATCTGTGGCTTTTAAATTTTTCTTCTCACGACGTATATAGTTACGTGTAATGAGCGTCTCAATTATAGCAGCTCTGGTGGCAGGTGTACCGAGCCCCTTCTCTTTAAGCGCTTCTCGCTGCTCTGCATCCTCTACTCGTTTACCCGCTGTTGCCATAGACCCGAGAAGCGAACTTTCGGTATAACTTTTGGGAGGCTGTGTCTTTCCCTCTTTTAAATAAGGAGAATGAGGTCCACTTTCTCTTTTTGTAAACGAAGGAAGTATAATTGTTTTTTTTCCTTTTTCCTCAGATTGCTTTGGATAAAGGATAGTCCAGCCGGGATCGACAACGACTGTTCCTTTGGCCGAAAAAGGAACTG
>Ga0233413_10001278_pt1 | contig 11122 bp, 12 predicted proteins | sample Na_anoxic_6_MG_FD_189019 | JGI IMG/M metagenome (GOLD analysis project Ga0233413, IMG submission 189019) | Seawater microbial communities from Saanich Inlet, British Columbia, Canada - Na_anoxic_6_MG | ecosystem: Environmental > Aquatic > Marine > Inlet | place: Canada: British Columbia... | reverse complement strand
AGTCGTAGTGGTAGGTGGTCTTTTGCCTCTTTGCTGACGTGAAGACTCTCTATCAACTCCACCTTCGGCTGCCTTAGCATCTCCCCTTGCTTTTCTGGAATGCGCTTTAAGAACATCCTCAGCCTTAGCTTTTTTACTTCTAATAATTCTATTATCTCTCCTCTGACCTTCCACCATGTCTTCATCGCCATATTCATTACTAGAATACACAGAACCGACCTTTTCTGGACCGTGCCTGTTGGCATCTCTTTCAAGCGTCCCAGGCTTGCGCTTATAGGTCTTGCGCTTCTGAGTTCTCTGTCTAGGTGTCAAATCAGAGCCATCAGCCATCTTCCTATTAGCGGTTTTCTCTGTGCGGCTAACCTCTGCCATGCTCCCTGCAGCCAGTCCTCTACGTACAGCATCTTCTGCTTCTCTACGACCTGCAGAGTCTGCGTCATCAAGTTTTCCCTTGAGTTGCATCGTGTAATGGATTTTAAGGTAATCATCAAAATCCTGTGACTCTTTAAGTGGTCGTTGTTTAGGTTTGCTTCCAGACATACTTTATATACTATTTTCAATAAAAGGTTATGCATCTAAACATATATAAAGTACCATGCCACTAACTCTCTCTTCTTATACTTCCACTTCGGCGGTAACTCCTCCTGCAAGCGGAATCGTTTTCGTACCCACTGGAACAGCCACAACTGTATACAGACATACCCAGAACTTATACTATTTCTACGATGTTATAACTTTTGGTGCTGATACCAGTGGTAGTTGGCCTCCTGGTGATTGTGTTACCGCATCTGCTCTTAGAATTCAAACTGGAAGCAATTGGTGCGATGCCACTATCTTCACGTACAATACTACAGGCACAGTTAATATTTACTCCCCAGTGGCGTATCAGTATAACTCGTTTACCCATGCGTCTGGCATGGGGTTGTCCGGCGTAATTCACGCGGAACCTAATGCCATGGCCATGTCACAGCGCGCGTATGTTGTTGGTGATGTAGCGAGCGGTGTAAACGTAGATTACACGAATACGGTGATTCCGTTCAACTCCCTGGCTGTTATTGATGGTTCTGACGGTGGAATTGGAGCTACCAACCTTGTTGACATGATTACTAGATGGGGCCCACGTCAACCCTCGTGGCAGAACGAGGCAGCTACCTGGAATAGCAATGGGTGGGTAGATTGGAATCCGATGTGGAGAACAGACTTAGTTCTGTAACCAAACAAAATAAGGGCGCTCTTTCGAGCGCCCTTTTCAATTCAAGGAATAAGTAAGGAACCTAATGCACCTGACCACCCATGCCAGGAGGAATTACGGGCGCACCCAACAATTGTTGGAGAATACCGAGAATTTGAATGCCTTGGGGGGTTAGGCCATCTTCGGTATATGCTTCGGGATACTCGTTAGCGAGTACGGTTAGGATATTACGCATAACACGTACTACTTTATCCTGTGGGTCGTTGTTGGCGTAAACTGCGTTTGCGCCACTTTCAAGGGTTCCTGATTCAGTCATGACGTATTATAGGGGAGCCTTGTTAATATGGTCAATGATTTTCTGAGAAATATCTAAAGTCTTCGGCTCGTCCTTCACTCCACCCACCTCAACGACGATATTTAAACTCTCAGCCTTCGCTACCGCTTTCAGGGAGGACTTGAACACCTTGGTTGCATCCCCAATCAGTTTGTTGTATCGCGCGCTACCCTTCTTCAACTTCTCCTTCTTAATAGTCTTGTATGCAGGAATCTCACCGTATACTTTCTTACTGTCTACCAGTCCGACACTTCCTCCTTTATCATTATAAGCTTTGACAGAACCGAAACGAATTTTAGAAGAATCAATAGTATTTAAAGACGAAGCTAAAAATAGAGAAACAAATAGAGAAATTAAGACTTTCATAGGATTATGCCGATTAAGCATTTAGATTGGATTCCAAAGAGAGGGATAATATCCATTATAGGAGACTTTACCTTTCCAATGGGACACGTTGATAGTTTTTCGAAAACCCAACGCGAGGCGTTCAGTAATATTATAGGTACTATAGGATATGTTGAGCCTCGAATAATCTATGGAATGCCGTCAGAAGGCGTTAATCTCAACATTTTAACAGCACTAATACATATTGAGGCGGTTGATTGCATTCTGGTCAACCCACACCCCGGGTACTTCGATTACATGTCTGACGGATATCGAATCCTTTTGGCTACCATTGCGGAAGCCGCGAAGCAAATTATCACTATCCAATTGGAAACACCCGCCCTAAACAAGAGAGACGAGCTTTTAGGCGATGCTATTGAACTTATGGCTAAGAACTCGGATGCTATCTTCCTGATTTACGATAGAAAGACCAAAACAAAGCGTTTAGATGCATTGGAGTCTAAGCTTACGAAGTGGGAGAACAAGGTTATTGTTTGTGATTACGGAGCATAGCAGGAAGTTTATCCGAGAAGATATCACAGAACGCGGTGCGGTTAGCGTGCCACGACTCTCTACCTGCAATCTCACCAGGAGACGAGTGGAGAATCTGAATTGGTACAGTAACGTTAATAAGCTTCTTCTGCGCTGCTTGGAACGTGTAGAAGATGTCGTAGAAGTCCCAACACCCAGTAAAGCTCTTAGGCTTAGTCATCTGGATGGAGTGGAGAGTTCTACCCTTGGCAGCCAGGAATACACCGTCGAGAACTACAGCGGGTCCAAAATCTCCGTAATTGGTGTAATACATCTTCTCGTAATCCTTGCCATGAAAAACAGCGCCGGTAAAGTGGTGGTCACGACCAATGCCCTCCCACCAAACGGCAGAGCGGCCAAGGAGTTTAGTCCCTGCTACTCCCACAAAACCGACGCTAGATTTACTAAGGGCGTTCTCAATAATAGAGTTAAACGCTTCCTTATTTGTGATGATACTGATATCATCGTGACACAAAATAACAGTGTCATCAGCCATAACATTCTTAACGGCATTGGCATACGCTTCGAAGATATTCTTCTCTCCCTCGAGCAGAGTAACCTCGAATCCAGCCTCTTCCAGGTACTGCTCAATTTCAAGCTTTTGGGGCACAGGAGCTCGGGTGGGGATAAAAGCGTACTTTCTCATAGTATATAACAGCATGAACATCGAAGAAATTAAAGAAGAACTCAAGAAATGTTCGGAAAGTCCGACGTACTTCATCAACGAGTACATTAAAATCTCACACCCTGTGCAGGGTATTATTCCCTTTAAACTCTACAAGTTTCAAGACCGCCTTATTAATGAGTTACACGATAACAGATTCTCCCTAATTAAGAAATTCCGACAGGCTGGCATTACCACCTTATGTGCTGCCTACTGTCTGTGGTACATTATCTTCCATGAGCATAAGAACGTCATGGTTGTGTCTATTGGTGACCGAGAATCCCGCGCTTTCCTAGAGCGCCTAGTGAATATGTACGACGACCTTCCCGGATGGATGCGCCCGCGCGAGGAGTCTAGAAACAAACACGAACTACGTTTGTCCACTGGAAGCAAGGTTAAATCTCAGCCAGCAGGTGCTGGTCGTGGTGAGTCTGTTTCTTTGTTGGTGGTTGACGAAGCCGCGTTTATTGATAAGATGCGTGAGTTCTGGATGGCTATTTTCCCTACCATCTCAACTGGTGGTAAGGCGTGCGTGATTTCAACCGTGAACGGCATGAGTAACTTGTACTATGAGATGTATGACTCAGCCAGTAGAGGAGAGAGCAGGTTCCATATTGTTGATATTGCATGGGAAGAACACCCAGAGTACACTAAAGAATGGGCTGAGACCATGCGCCCGACCATTGGTGAGAGAGCGTGGTTACAGGAATATGAGTGTGAGTTCCTAGGTACAGGTGACACCTTCGTGGATGGTGGAACGCTGAAACGAATCAGGGATAACTGTTCCGAGGACTACTACGAGAAGCATAATAAGACTTACAGGGTATGGAAAGAACCAGAACCTCAGTACCAGTATGCTATCTCCGTGGACTCCTCCTTTGGTAGAGAACATGATTACTCCGCCGCGCACATCATCAACCTGTATAATGGTGAGCAGGTAGCAGAGTTTTACTCTAACAAGGTCACCATCTCCAAGTTTGCAAAGATTCTAGCAGAGGAAGGTAGAAAGTACAACACCGCGTACATGATGGTTGAACGTAATGGTTTGGGGTTGGCAGTCATCCATGAACTGTTTAATGTCCAAGAATACGAGAACATGTGGTGTGATGATAAAGGGGAGATGGGTATGCAAATCAATCAAAAGACTAAAGAGATTGTGTTGAACTGTATGCAAGAGAAGCTGAAAGCAGGTGAGATTCTCCTCAACTCTGTTCGCAGCTTCAAAGAACTAGCTACATTTATCATTAATGAAAATGGTAAGTTGGCAGCAGATAAAGGGTATCATGACGATTTGGTCATGAGCTTGTCTCTAGTGTGTTACCTAATGAAGGATGTTATTAATGGAAGTCCTATCCCTATTTTGGTAAGTGCAGAGAAAAAAGACAATCCTGACCAATATACGGCTCTTATAAGAAGTACATATAATAATGGGATTGATGAAGATACTCGATGGGTACTGGAATGAATGAAGAACAACTTACAGAAGCTTTAGAAGCCTTAGAAAAAAGACTAGACGAGGACCTGACATCCTTTCCTAACTCAACCACATTTGGGAACAGCCGACCCATGAGTGGGAAGTTTGCGGCATTCTTCAAATCCTTCTTTGGTTCTCCTGAGCACAAAGCTAGGCGGGGAAGACCTCCTGAAAAAACACCACTTAGAGGTGATGTTGTTAAAAGCGGTGATGTATGGTCTCACGCGCAAGGCCAAATTGGAATGTCTAGGGGAGTGCCTAAACTTCCTACGGTAGAGTATGAACGAAGACGCAAGTACCAAGACTTCGAACGTATGGACGAGTACCCAGAAATTGGAGCCGCATTAGATATTTACGCCGATGATGCTACCCAGGAAGACCTGAGAGGAACTGTACTCAAGATTATCACCGAGCAGGAAATTATTAAGGATACTCTTGTAGCATTTGGCAAAACTGTTAAAATTGAACGGTTCATCTGGGATATTGTTAGGAACGTATGCAAGTACGGGGACTGCTTTGTCGAGAACATTGTAGACCTTAACAACTCAGAAGCTGGCATTCAACGAATCAAAGTTCTGAACCCTAACTATCTTTTCCGCGTAGAGGACAAGTTCGGATACCTAAAGGAGTTTCTACAAGAAGTTCCTAAGGAGAGTGAAGGACAGCCTCAGTTTGCGCCAGTAGATAGAAGAAGCCTATTGCAACTGGATAAGGACCAGATTGTACACTTTAGAAACTACAACTCTGACCCACACTATTACCCTTATGGCAAATCAATCCTGTCAGCGGGCGTACGCGCGTGGAAATCATTGCGTCTTATGGAAGATGCTATGCTAATCTACCGCCTTGTTAGAGCACCTGAACGTAGAATTTTCTATGTTGAGACTGGTAACCTTCCCTCTACTAAGGTTGAGATGTTCATGGAACGTCTTAAAGCAAAGTTTAAGAAAGAGAAGTTCTACAACCAAGCCGAAGGCGGTATTGACGAGCGGTACAACCCGCTTGCTGCTGATGAGGACTTCTTTGTACCTCAACAGAACGGTAAAGGAACTAAGATTGAAACTCTACAAGGCGGTCAAAACCTCGGTGAAGTTGACGATGTTAAGTACTTTCGAGACAAAGTTCTCGCAGCCATGAAAATCCCCAAGGACTTCATCGTTGAGCGAGACGGCTCTCCCGAGCGCAAAGCAAACCTATCCCAGCTAGATGCCAAGTTCTCTAAAGCAGTACTTCGTATTCAGAAGGATATCGAAATCGGTCTAACCACGTTATACCGTAGACACCTCCAAGTTAAGAAATTCCCACCTTCGATGGTGATGGACTTCGAACTTAAACTAGCCCCTCCTTCGGATATCAATGAGAAACGTAGGTTGGAAATTGATGAATCCAAAACTAGGGTTGTCCAGGCTGTACAAGGCTTGGGTCTGTTCCCTAAGGAATATCTATACAAAACCTACTTCGGCTTGACTGACGGAGAAATCAAGGAGATTATGGATAAGATGGAGGAAGAAGGGGAAGAGCAAGCAATGGCTGATGCAGAAGCAGCAGTAATGATGCCTCCAGGCGGGGGTGTACCCGGTGCTCCCGGAGCACCTCCAGGACCAGATATGGGTGGCGGACCCGGTGGATTGGGTGGTGCTCCACCTCCCGCCGCATAGAAACCTTGAATTTTCTAAAAAAACTACTTTACCATTTCGTATATACAACAGGAACAAACAATGAATTTTGATACCCTCTTTAAGTCTCGTGACAAATCTTTCGTTCGCATTAGCGAGGCTGGTGACTATTTGAGTCGCTGTTTGAGAGAAAATCTCTCAGTGTTTGAAATCAATGACAAGGACAATAAGGTAACATTCCTCTCTGAGAAGAAGAATTTTATCACTTGTGAATACTCTACGGAGGATGGTAAGATGACCCTTACCGATTTTGTGCTTGAGGATTTAAACTCTGTCACCGACGATGAGCGAATTGATTCACAAGTGTCTGAACAGGTTGGAGATTTTGTAACTGCTTTGTCCCATGATAGGTTCGATACTGCTGAATCCACCTTCGATAACATCCTAGAAGCATTCACCACCCGTCACAGAATTAAAGAAACCAGAAGCAAGCTTGATAAGAAGTGCGCTCGCTTTAACTCCCAGTATAACATCATAGATGCTCTGGAGTATAGCAAACTGGAAGAGGTCGCACCCATGTTGGAGAAGTTCCTAACCGAGAACAAAGATGCTCTCGCCTCCAACAACACCTTTATGGAAGGTATGCGCCTATCCCACCTCGTAAGTGAAGCTTACGACATGCCGCACATGAGTTATGAAGACTTGGAATCGGCATTTATTATCGTCCCTGAAAATAACAAGAAGACTCTTTACGAAATGATTTGTGAAAAGGAGTTGGTTCGCAAAGAGCTACTTGAAGCCAAAGAGAGCTTTTCTCGTATGTGGGTTGGTAATGATTCTATCACTAACTTAGCCTCTAACATCTATGCTAAAGACCCTACGATTGTAAAGGGTATTAAGGAATGCGTTAAGAACCTTCCTTACTTCGCTCTTGCAAACAAAACGGACGTGTATGAAGTTTTGAATTCAGTATATGAAGTTACAAATCCGGGAACTATTTCCCAGAAGGATATACGTGAATTCGTAAATAAAGTCTTCGAAATGAAGAAGCCGCATAAACAAACTGTACTTACTATTCTAAATGAAAAGTATGGCGTCAATATGCAAAACTTGAAGTTTGTTCCCTCTTTCAGAGGTCTTGCGGAGGTCTACTCTGATGTCCTTAATATTCTTTCAGAAGAAGCAGGTGAAGGAGTTCTTTGTGATGTTACCAAAGAATTTGCAACATTCATCAAGAAGAAAGGTGGAGTAGAAGTTCTAGACGTAGCAAACTTTATTCAAGAAAGCTGCCAAAACGCAGGTCTAGCTGTCATCACATCTAAAGAGGATTTCGGAATCGAAGCTCTTTCCGCTGAAATCTCAGAGCAGTATGAGGGTGATGAGGAGCAGGATATGAAGTCTAAGGACTTAGAGAAGAAGCCCAAGAAGAAGTCCAAGAAAGGGAAAGTAGAGAAGGTTGGTGGGGATGATACCGAAGCGACCGCGACTGATGATGTTGACGCAGAACCTGGGGAGGGTGGAGACGCAGAACCTGGGGAGGGTGGAGACGAGGAGGATGAGTCTGAAGGTACCGGCGACAAATTCAAAAAGAAGAAGAAGCCCAATGAGAAAGGCGGTAAAGAAGAAGTTAAGGGAGATAAAAAGAAGCTGAAAGAGGCCGCTGTAGCTGGCTCCGAGGAAACCGAGGAAGAGGAGCTTGAGGACGAAGTCCCTCAAGAAGAGGAGGCGGAAGGAGAACAAGATATTAAAGGACTTGTATCAGAGCTAGAATCAATGCTTGGTGAAATCGACCTTGGAGACGAAGAGTTTGATGCGGAAGAGTTTGATGCGGAAGAGGATGACCCTAATCCAGGTGATAGCCCTGCTTAGACCATTGCAGTAAATTGTAACCAAACTTGGTTCGCATAATAAGGAGCTCGGCGATAATACCGTCTAGCTCCTTTACTGTTTGTTCAGTAACATGGTTACCTTTTATGAAATCCTCGAAACGCATAATAATGGTACTCATGGCTTCAATGTCCCCTTCTTGAATCTGGTTCAATTCACGTCTAATATCCTTGATGTTTTTCATTGTCTGTTATTATCCTAAACTTGAGAGACTTATAGGAGCGAATCCTTGCTCGAGCATGAGTATTTAGATAAGGTGCCTTATCATAGAAATCATAGATGTAAACCAGCTTCTTTGATTCATGTATTCTTAAAGCTCTACCCATAGCTTGCAAAGTGGCAATCTCACTCTTTAACCCCCTTGCGTTAATCAGGTGGGAGATTTCCGGGATATCGACACCAGTTTGGAAGATGGTGGTTCCAATGATAACCTGACTACCTGTGGAGGTGAATTCCTTAATACCTGCATCTCTGTCCTCTAAGGAGTCCTTACCTTCCAACTTAAGAGACCCTGGGATGAGCTTATGTAAAGCCTCCGCGTGAGAGAGGTTCTTAACAATAATGAGGGTTTTAGATGTCTCGTTTGCTTTACTAATCTTCTTTGTGAGGTCAGCAATGTATTTGTTTCTATTATCGTTGTTTACAATGTACTTATCATAAACCTCGAAGTAAGTGCTCTTAGAGTCTTCCTCTTCTGTATCATCAGGTAAATCTACTATGTTGATGATTGGTTCGGTTAGGAATCCTTCTTTTACGAGCTCCTCTGCATCATTACCCTCTAGCACCTTGCCCAGCCCACCAATTAAGGTTAGCTTTGAGATTGGGTCTTTGGGGACAGTGGCAGTCATGCCAATGCGCACATGGGCGTTCGTAAACGCTTTTATCACTTTACTGTTCACCTTACCCTTTGCAAACTCATGAACCTCATCGAAGATGATAAACTCAGCGGTATCCAGGTGAGAGTCTAGAATCTTATCAATAGACTGGACAGTGCATAAAGTAATCGGCTTAATGTCCACTCCGTCACCAAAAGCGACTCCCACATCAATACCATGCTTCTTAAGGAACTTGTGGGTCTGGTGAACTAGCTGCTTGCGAGTGAAGAAGATAACACCTTGCTTACCCTCTAGAGCTTTCAGAAGAGCCGCAAGGATTACCGTCTTACCAGAACCAGTTGGTGATTTGATAATACAGCGCTTCTCAAACAGTGCTTCCTCTACGAGAGCCTCCTGATACGGTCTCAGGTCTATACTAGAAACACGGTAATCCTCTAGCTCCACAGACGGACGTGAATCCTCTACTGTGTACTCGATGCCAGCATAGTCCAAATCGCTTAGTATACTATATAACATCCCGGTGAGGAATCTTCCCGCTTCAGAGAAGAACTCTTTCTCTCCATTCCAACCTCTTCTATATTGTTTGGTATATTGGTATCCGGGAATTTTGTATGCGTATTTTTTCCGAAGGACCTTCTTCAGTTCAACATGCTTAGTCTGTAGAACTGAATGTATATTCCCCACGATAATTTTAACCATAACACTATAATAGTACGATGACCGAAGAAAAAACAATTATTGACCTAGCAAAAGAATTTAATGAAACCGGGGATACCCTTCCCTTAGGCGTAGTTCCAGAAAAACCAACAGGTCCTCCAAACGATGATATTAAAGAAGGAGATACCGCAGGTCTATCCGCAGGTTCAGTTCCTGATATTCTAAGAGGTCTTCTTAAGAACGTAGAAGAGAAGACTGCCTGGGTTAAAGTTGACCTGCCATCCTTGGGTTTGGCGTATCAAGGTGTTGGTGCTGTGGAGATTAGAGCCTTTACTTTCAAGGAAGAGAAGCTCCTACGCAGCATCATCAAGGTGTCAGATGGTAAGGATGTAATCAGAAAGATGTTTACCAACTGTGTGCGAGGCGTCTCCTACGACGCTCTAACGGTCCCAGATAAGAACTTTCTCCTGTTTAAACTGAGAGAAATCTCCTATGGTAATGACTATCCAGTCATCCTCAAATGTGAGAACTGTGGAACTGACAACAGAATGAAGGTGGAGATTGGCCAAATCCCAGTCAAATTCGTAGCTAAAGACTACGCAGAACCTTTTAAGTTCACCCTTCCAGACTCCAATGTTGAAGTATTTGCTATCAGTCCTAGAGCTAAAGACGAGGATTTCCTGGCGACGGGAGAGACCTTGGTTCAGAACCTATGGCGATTCGTACGGTCTGTGGGCGGATACAAGGATGACATTGTCATCAGAAAGTTCATTGAAGCAACCACTGCTAAGGACGTAGCCACCATTAGAGACCGTCTACTCAGTACAGATTACGGTTTAGACCAGGATGTAAACTTCAACTGTATTGAATGTGGCTCCAAGCAGGACGGTATGATTCCACTCAACGAGAATTTTTTCTCACCGAGTTAGGAATGCGGACGGAAGCCCTAACTCAAGAAAGCTATCTTTTAGTCCACAGAGTAAACTTTACGTTGGAAGACGTATTAGGTATGACTGGTTTAGAGAGAACAGAGTACTTAGACCTGTATTGGAAAGAAGTTGAAAGAGAAAACGAAAAGTTGGAAAGCGTTGGGGGTAAATAAAATAGCATGACAACCATCAACAGCATCAGTGTACTCCGCAGACATCAACGCCCTAGCGCAATCAGCAAGCTGCTGTTGGATTTCTATTTTATCAAGGACGGTACGTATGCAGACCCATACCAAGTATGCTCTGTGCATATCTTCCCAGATACTAACAACGGTTCCGCAGATACTTACCTGGACCTCTCAGCAGGAAGTTTGAATTATGGTCTTGTTAGCGCTCTATCCTCAGGTAATTTTGAGTTTAGAAACCTAGCCGCAGCCGACACACATGTGGTAGACCCAGATAACTCACTATTTGATACGAGTAATTATGGGGGTGGTGTTAGTAACTCAAGTGGTATTCATAAACTTGGTACTGGGCACTTCGGTGTTGTTCTAACTCCAGGAGCGAATTTCGTTGATTACCCGGACACAGCAAGCACGAACGTATCTGCAAATAGTG
>Ga0233413_10001277_pt1 | contig 11125 bp, 8 predicted proteins | sample Na_anoxic_6_MG_FD_189019 | JGI IMG/M metagenome (GOLD analysis project Ga0233413, IMG submission 189019) | Seawater microbial communities from Saanich Inlet, British Columbia, Canada - Na_anoxic_6_MG | ecosystem: Environmental > Aquatic > Marine > Inlet | place: Canada: British Columbia... | reverse complement strand
TCAATCCTCTCGATTCCTATGTCTCTTAATGCGTTACGTAAGATATTGATAGTAGTAGAGGGACCAGGATCAATTATTATATCTCAATCTCCCTTCTTAATGATCCAGCTACTGATAAAGGAGGAGAAGCCTGGAAGAGGCAAATCGAGATCAACAAGAAATAGATTTTCAAGAATTTTATGTATAGCCAATTAGAAGTGCCTAAAGTGATCTAAAATTCAAAGTGCCTAAAGTTGTATGCGACATTGAAGGCCTATCTCACATCCCACATAACAATTTGAAATTCCACAATTCCTAAATGTATAAAAAAGACTGGCAATCAGGAAGGAAATTTGAAGATGGCCATTTCCCCTAACTCCTCTTCGATTCTCAATAGTCTGTTATACTTGCATATCCTCTCAGAGCGGGAGAGGGATCCTGTTTTTATCTGTCCGCTCCCAGTAGCTACACTCAGGTCAGCTATGAAACTATCTTCTGTCTCTCCAGAGCGATGGGAGATAATCGTCTTCCAGCCAATTCTGTGTGTCATTTCAATGGCCTGGAGTGTCTCAGTAAGGGTTCCTATCTGGTTTAGTTTTATCAGAACAGCATTGGCAGAACCCTCTTTGATACCCCTGGCGATTCTCTCAGGATTGGTGACAAACAGGTCATCGCCTACAATTTGAATTTTATCTCCTAATCTCTGAGTCAAGGCTTTCCAACCATCCCAGTCGCTCTCATCGAGGCCATCTTCAAGAGAAAAAATAGGATAGCGGTTAGTCAATTCAGCGTAAAAATCTATCATCATCATGGAATCCCTTTCAGATTGATCAGACATAATAAATTTATATTTACCATCTTTATAAAAGGAGCAGGCTGCTGCATCAAGGGCCAAAACAACGTCCTCACCAGGTTTGTAGCCGGCCTTTTCTATACCATGCAATATCATTTCTATTCCTTGATCGTTCGATGTGAGATTTGGTGCGAAGCCGCCTTCATCACCGACACTTGTTGAGAAACCTTTATCTGAGAGGACCTTTGCCAGAGAATGAAAGACCTCTGCTCCAATTCTTAGGGCATCTTTAAAAGTCTCTCCCGCTTTAGGCACGATCATAAATTCCTGAAGGTCCAGATTGTTGGAAGCGTGCATTCCTCCATTTAAAATATTCATCATAGGCATAGGAAGCCTTCGTGCATTTGTCCCGCCGATATATCTATAAAGAGGCATATCTAAGGAATCGGCAGCGGCCCTTGCTACAGCAAGAGAGACACCTAATAGTGAATTTGCTCCCAGCTTTTCTTTGTTTGGTGTGCCATCGAGCTCGATCATGGTTGTATCAATAAGAGACTGGTCAAAAGGATCCATCCCTGTTATGGCTGGACCAATAGCCGTATTAACGTTATCTACTGCCTTTAGTACCCCTTTCCCTGAATATCTTTTTTGATCACCATCCCTCAATTCCAAGGCCTCGAACTTACCGGTAGAGGCACCTGATGGAACAGCTGCCTGGCCCCATCCCCCATCAGATAGACCTACCTCAACCTCAATAGTGGGATTTCCTCTGGAATCCAGGATCTCTCTTGCAAAGACTATATCGATTGTTTCCATAATATTTCTCCCTATAAAAGTTTAGTTATTTGAAGATATAGATAAATAAGCCTCAGGCTTATAAACCTAAATAAAAAATTAAAAATTTAAATTAGTTTCATGTTAATGTCTGTTAATGGTTGCATGCCCGCCATCGCTCTCACTCAGGCGAGACAGGCGGGTCAGTTGCCAGTTGTTTTGTGTTTGTGCCTTAATTTTAGGCACTTTAAACTTTAGTCACTTTAGGTACTTAAATCGTTTCACCTCTCCCTGAAAAAGACTTTAATTGGTATAAGATTTAACCCAAATTGCTTTTTAAATTGATTTATTAGGTATCTCTTATAGGAAAGGTGAATACTATCCGGTCTGTTAACAAAGAAAATAAAAGTAGGTGGATGAATTGAGGCCTGAGTAGCATAAAAAAATTTAGGCCTCTTTCCACCAATAGATGGTGGGGGATGTCTTTTAACTATATTCTCTAACGTCTTGTTGATAGCAGATGTTGACACATGAGAATTATATTGTGCCCAGACTCTATCTATTAACGTGAACAATTTTTTGACCCTCTCTCCAGTAAGGGCCGAGATATTTATTGTGGGTACAAAAGAGACAAAACCCAGCTGCCTGTCAATTGAATTCTCTAAGGATTTAATTAAAGGAGGTTTATTTTTCACAAGATCCCACTTATTAAAGGCTATAACCATGCCACTACCCCTCTCAAGTGCATACCCACAGATTTTTGTATCTTGGTCATATATGCCCGCTTGAGAGTCGAGTAAGATAATAGAAATATGACACCTATTAATTGCCTTTAATGCTTTAAGTATTGAAAATTTCTCAATCTTTTCTTTAACTCGACCCCTTCTTCTAATCCCCGCAGTATCTATTAATAGATAGGATTTTCCTTCTCTTTCAAAGGATATGTCCACAGAATCTCTGGTAGTCCCTGGAAGTTCACTCACAATTAATCTATCAGATCCAATTATTTTATTGATAAGTGAAGATTTTCCAACATTAGGGCGACCGATGATCGCTATCTTTATTCGACTTTCATCTTCTTGGGGATGCTCTAAAATAGGAAGATCCCCAACGAGCTGCTCCATAAGAGAGCCTATTCCATACCCATGAGACGAAGATATGGGGAATACCTTGTCAATACCAAAGGAATAGAATTCCATGCTCAAATGCTCATGTTCCGGGCCATCAATCTTGTTTACCGCATACAATACCTTTTTTTGGGAGCGCCTTAGAAGCGTGAGCAACTCTTCATCAGCAAACACAGGACCAGTTCTCCCATCAAACAGGAGAATAACCAGATCTGCTTCCTCGATGGCCATCTCCACCTGTCTCTTTATCCTGCCTAAAAGTTCCTCTTTATCAGAAGAGTCAAAACCACCTGTATCAACAATAACCAGATTTCTTTCATCCCATTCTATAGTAGCATACAGGCGATCCCTGGTTACACCAGGAATATCGTCAACAAGGGCATTTCTTTTTTTTGTTAAACGGTTGAAAAGGGTTGACTTACCAACATTGGGACGACCAACTATGGCGACAATAGGAAGCATTCTGTGGGTATATATAAAAAGGATGAAGATTTCAAGTTGATAAAGATCTCACTTCTTTTCATGAACACTCATGGCCTTTCGGCCACAACGAAGGATGAAAGTAGTTGAGTGGTCAAATGGTTAAGTGGTTGAGTAGTAAAGGAGTTACCGTAAGCTCACTTTAGACACTTTCATATAAATTATCTTTGGCCGAAGATTTAAGTAAACCCTGTTAAAGATTTTGGAGAGGGATTTAAACTCTTCCCAAGTTTATTAGTTCTCTTCCTCTGCCATGCATGGCAAGTATTTATTTCTTACGGGGTAAAATTATGTAGAAGTCATTTCCGTTCTCTCGTGGTATGCACCCTACATATCCTCCATGGAGTTGAACTATATTATAAACAAAATGAAGTCCATGGCCTGAGCCACTTTTAATTTTACCTTTGGGAATCTTGTAGCCATCTTCAAATATCAGTGTTGCCTCTTTTTTTGAAATCGATTCACCTGTGCTAAATAGACTAAATTTTATTCCATTCTGGATTTCATCAGAACCCTCGGCCACTATATCTATAGCGTAAGAAATATACTTTTGATAGTTACCATTTTTATCCAAAGCTGGCTGACAATATTTTAGGGCATTGGAGAGAAGATTGGCAAAGACTTGAGCTGTAAGGCCAAGATCAATAAATATGGTCATATCATTATCTGAAGGCACATGTTGTGGTTCAATGATATCTATTCCTCTCCCAGTTAATCTTTTCCTATAGTGTTCCAGTTCTGGTATAAATATATCATTTAGGAGATTGTATGATCGTCTCTTGAGCACATAGCTTCCGGTCTTGAAATGTTCGCCCCGAAAGAGTGTTTCGATAAAAAGACTTAGGTGGTTAAAGTGGCTTTCAAAGTCCTCCATCTTTTTGTCCATATCCTGGTGGATACTATACAAGTTATTAACTGCTTGATTAGCCTTTTCTTCTAATGAGTCCTTACGGAGCTCAAGCTTGGGAAGGATAGAATTAATATTTTCTAATTGTGAAAGATTTTTCTTGAGGTTCTTTTTCATGTTGATCAAAAAGGCCTTATAATAAAGATTTGGTGTAATTACATTGTGCTCAATATCTGATACAAGTTGGTTGATAAACCGAATATGATCCACATTTTGTTCAAGAACGAGCTTATTATGCATATTATAGCCTATCCTGTTGGCATATTTCTGGAAAAAGAGAAATTGATGGTCACCCATCCTTTTAACCGGATATATCTCTAACATGCCTAAAATTTGGTTATCTAAAAAAAGGGGGACCTTATCTGCTAAGATCTTTTTTCCTATGATAGGGAAGACATAAGAGGAACCTGCTCTATAGGGGCTATTATGAACGGTAACATTTTCCCTGGCTGGCTCAGGAGGATCTAAAAGTCCTTCAGAGCTGCAGCAATGAAGCAACAGAGTACTATCTTCAGGCCTGATTGTATAAATACAACTTTCATATTTAAAAAAGAATTTTATTACTGCAACTGCTATTTTGTAAAGATTATTGAGGGTAGCGAATTCCTGGGCCAGGTCAAAGAAGGCAAAGATGGCCATTGATTCCTTGGAACTAAATTTATAGGCGGTATAATCCTTCTCTTTCTTTTTTAAAAGGTTGAGTGCCTGATCGAGGTCGTGAGTCAAGAGTTCCTCCTCTGTCTTTATGGTTAAAGACATGGCCTTCTATATATCTCGGACCTTTTCATATCTATTGTTGTAAGCGTTCACAGGTTCCGGGTTCAACGTTCAGGCCTGCCCTGGCGCGACTTGATTTGCTTTCTTGACAAAATCGGACTGAATTCTACGCCGGAAGTCCTTGCACAACGGGTTGGAAAGCCAGGTCTGGGCCAGGGGTTAGGGACAAGGACAAAATTGAAGACCCGAAATCCTCGTAAAAAATGCTCGTTTTGCCAGATATTTGCCAATGCGCCGCCAACTTTCAGATTAGGAATGACGAAGCAGGGCGTTTCTCACATAAAGACGCCTCCAAAATGGAGTCCGGGGACAAGAACGTAACCTTGGACCTCTGAACGCGTGAACAGTTATCTATTTTTTTATAATAGCAGATTGCATCTATGTTGAAAAGTTAAACTTTAATGAGTACTATTGATACAATGTTGATGTACTCGTAAAAAGTCAAAAATGGGACGGCAAAGTAAAAAGCTCCAAATGCAAGGCTTGCGAATCTTGAGGAATGCGGCGTACTTACCAGTACGCCGCAATGACGAAAGATGAAGCGTAACGCAGCAGTTGGACTTTTTACGAAGCCGTCAATGTTGTTTAAAGACAAATAACAATACATATGATGAAACCACCCAGGCTCAGGTGGTCCCGATAAAATCAGAATTCAAGGTGTGAACTGGACAACTGATTACTAACATTATGATTAAAGAAGATAGATCCATACAGAGAAGATGGGACGGAACTGCCTTTGAACCAGATCCATATCTTTGGTCTCAATTAAAAAAAGAGAACCCAGAAGAAATTTGCCATAAGGCCCTTGTGAGCTATGAGCACGAAAAAGGATTTTTGCTCCCTTTTTTAAACCAAACCTTTCAGATTTTACCAGCGAAAAGAGCTATTATTCCTTTATGCAGACATGTCCCTACAATTAAATCATTTGAACTTGATCTTATTATTCTCACCTATCTGCTCAGAGTGAGGGCAATAGATATACGTGGAAACATAATAAACGAAAAACAAATTCCTGGTGGGGAGACATTTTTTCGCGGGCCTCACTCTCTTAACACACACCCTATGGAGGAAATATTCGGGGAGGACCGTGATGCATTTCTTTCAGTTGGTAAGAAACTTAACGGTAAGGTAAGGAAATTAGGAGATGCTGCTATTTGTTTGCCTGTGTTGCCGAGGGTACCTGTGACCTTAATTCTTTGGGTAAAAGATGATGAATTTCCAGCAGAGATCAAGGTAGATTTTGATAGCACTATATCAAGCCACCTCCCATTGGATATTATTTGGGCTATGATAAATGTAATTTCTCAATGGATGAAACTCTATGTATGAAAAAATAGAAGGTGGTAAGCAATCAGCGTTTGTGTGCTGAATGGTTACAATCAAGCGATTGCCTCTTTTATGATTGGCTCAAATTGATCAATCAGCCTGAGCGCTATATTGTTTTGGGTGGACACAATCTCTTTGAGAATATCGTTATTGATTAATGGATTAATCAATATAGCCCTTAACACTACTATTCTTTGGGGCCTGTACCGGGTTGACTCCAGGGTGGTTCTGGAGACAAAGGTAGTATCATCCTCGCGTATAGACTTTTGCAATAATATATTTAAGCTATTGAGCACGCTATTTACTTTTTGTATTTTCTTTGTAAGATTTTTTCTATCATTGTTATTAGAGAGAGTTTTTTTTCTTTCTGCCCATTCATTCAATTTCTCCATTATCTTTTTCGGAACAAGGCGATAGTTCAGGATAAAAAGCTCAGGATGGTTCAATATCTCAAAGTTTCCAGATTCCTCCAATATTCTCTTGAAGGTAGATGTTGCTTCCTGTGCCTGTCCAAAAAGCAATCTATATCCATCCCTGCCTATAATTTTTAGTGAAGCCCATGGCTTTAAGCATGCAAAAGGCCTTGATCCCTCTATAGTAAAACGCCCTGTGTCAACGCTATCTGGGCGATTTACATACTGAGAAATGGTTTTGAGATGATTCAGATCCTTTTCGTTGCGGAAAACGACAATACCCATTGACATGGGGCAGTAAAGCAATTTATGTGCATCCACAGCCACAGAATCTGCCTTCTCTATTCCCCGAAAGAGTGATTTGTATTCATCGACTATCAAGGCGGAACCGCCCCAGGCAGCATCTACATGAAAATATGTATTCTCCTCTCTGGCAATATCACCAAGTTCCATAAGATTGTCTATATTGCCTGTCTCGGTCGTGCCAGCAATACCTATTATGGACATAATCTTTGTTTTTTTGCCTTTTTCCAGATCATTTCTTTTTATATTTCGTATAGTTTTTTTCAAGGCCTTGATGTTAATTCGGTTATTGGTGTCTACTGGTACGTAAATAACATTTTTTTCTCCAAGGCCGAGAAGATTTGCTGACTTTCTAATTGAATAATGGCCTCTTCTGGAAACAAGTACAACCATTCTGCAGTAACCATAATAATTCAATGCGCCTTCCACTCCAGCCTTTCTAATGCCAGGAAAATTTTTATCGGCAGGAAAGGCCCTTTCCCTGGCAACCATCAGCGCTGTCAGGTTGCTTATCGTGCCCCCTGATGTAACGTTACCAAGAGCAATCCTGGGATTTTGAATGTTTTTACGATAAAATTTATCATCACGATTAAAAATAATCCTGTGCATCCAGGAAATAAGCTCTCTTTCTACAAAACTGGAGGCCTTTGCAGTTTCTATCTTTACTTGATTCTGGTTTAGTGCAGCGATAATTATCTCTAAAAGTATCATAAAATATGGGATGGCACTGGTCATATGCCCAATATAGTGAGGACTTCCGACCTTAACAGAATGAACAGTAACCTTGTCTTTGATCTCTTGGAGCACATCCTTGATAAGATGGGGGTCTTCAGGTGTTGAGACCTGATCAAAGATCTGGGCTAATTCAGGCAGTGTTATTCTTTTATGAAGACCTTTTTTCTCCTGAAAAAACTCATGGATCATCTCTAATACGGCATGCCCAAACTCCATAAATTTATCCGGAGAGTCAGGCATAATAAATAGTTTACGAAGATAATCTAAACTGGATTCAACCTTTATCACCTATATTCTCCTTTTATCCAGATTTATAGTTACTATTCAGCCGCAGATTCACACAGATGAACACAGATAGGTTTAAATACAAAGAGATCAAAGATTATTGAGTTTTAGCAGAAAACCATAATTCAAGAGACCTGTCTGCGTTCAACGCACAGGCAGGTTTGTATATGACAATAAAAAAAATATCAGCGATAATCAGCGTTAATCTGTGGCTGAGTTACGATTTATAAACCGTATTTTTCCAGGAAATGAATATTGCCAAAATATAAAAGATCTCTCCTGTTATTAGTGCCTCATATCTGTATGGCAAAGGCATATGTTGATGAAGACTGGCCCCAGTGTCCCTCATGAAAGAATAAAGGATTACAAGGGTGCCGATTATTGTCATGACCCAGGCTAAGGATGATGGCCGGAAATCATACCCTCTTTTGAAAAGAAATAAAATAAAGAGACCGGCTAAAATCATCATTATGGCAATGGTTACAGGAGCGACTACAGGGCCAATCCATGGAAGAGGTATTAGAAACAGGATGTCCCAATCCAATAGAGATAACGGCCATCCAATGGCTATCTTGAGCCATATGTAATAAAATATGTCCCAGACACCGAAACAGATAAGGAAATAGGCGAATTTTTCCCAGAACCTTTTGCCAATGAGTGTACTTACCGAGATGAGCATTAAAATGGTTGCTGTCTCTCTTGCAATCTCAAAAATAAAGTGCCTTGTTGTTATTATCGCTAAAGGGAATGAAAAACCTTCTGGATAGTAAAGGGCCCGTAAGTATATAACTACCCCTGCTTCCACAAGGGCCATAGATATACTAAAGACTGTTATCCAGAAAAGTCTTCTCATTATTTCAGTCTCTTGGAACGGCAAGCATTCTCTCTATTGCCTTTATCGCCCTCACCCTTATGCCTTCTTCTACCTTTATAACTGGAGATATATCTAAAAGGGCATCTACTATATCTGTTAGGTGAATCTTTTTCATATCTGTACAGATCATTTTCTCATCAGCAGGGATAAAGACCTTATCCGGATTCTGAGTTTTTAGGGTATGAATTATCCCGGTTTCTGTTCCTATAATAAATTCTATATGTCGAGACTTTTTTACATAATCAAGCATTCCTGAGGTACTTTTGGCCTCATCTGCAAGGTCGATCACGTCTGGTCTGCACTCAGGATGAGCCAAAAACAGTGCCTCAGGATAGTCATTCTTAACTTTTTTTACCTGCTCGGGTGTCAGCCTATCATGATAAGGACAGAATCCTTCCCAATAAATTATCTTCTTATCGGTGTATCTCTGAGCATATTGGGCGAGGTTTCTATCAGGAGTCATAAGTATAGTGTCGTGCTTAACAAGGGATTTAACCACCTGGACGGCATTGGCTGAGGTGCAGCAGATATCGCTTTCTGCCTTCACTAAGGCAGGGGAATTGACATAGGTAACTATCGGAATACCAGGTAACTCCTTTTTTTTATTGACTAATGCCTGGGCGGTTATCATATCGGCCATAGGACAGCCAGCCGATATAACTGGCAAGAGAACTGTCTTTTCTGGGCATACGATAGAAGCTGTCTCTGCCATAAAGTGAACGCCACAGAAAACTATTATTTCCGCATTTGTTGTAGACGCCTCAATTGATAACCCTAAGGAATCTCCAGTTAAATCAGCTATATCCTGTATCTCCGGCCTTTCATAATTATGGACTAACAGAATAGCATTTTTTTCCTTTAGAAGTCGTCTTATCTCTTTCTGTAATTCTTTTATACCCATTATAAAACTCCTCCCTCTATCTAATTTTTAGCCTGATCACGCCAGAAATTCTCTACCAATCTAAGAGGATTGTTGGTGTTATAGAGGTCTTCCAGACCAGGTATATCCTTCCATCTCCTGTGCAGCCAAAGCCAATGTTGAGGATACTTCATGATATAATTTTCAAAAATTTGATTTATTTTCTGCGTATTTTTCTTTAGATCACTTGCCTCGTCAGACGTACGAACCAGTTTTAGAGGTTCATTTATCTCTATCCTATATCTTCCCGGTCCCTTTCTTATAACAAATAAGGGTACTATGCTGGCCCCTGTACGCCTTGCAAGAAGTGAAGCTGTTATATGTGTCTGTGATGGAATACCAAAAAAATCAACTACAATTCCGTGCCTACCAACCCTTGGGTTGCCACCTGCCTTTTGATCAGCAGCGGTTACCGTAATTGCATTCTGCAGGAGCAATCGGTGCATCTTTTTTAATGCCCCATCAGCTCGAATCGTGATCACATTATGTGCCTTCACAATGGAGCTAAGAAGACGTTCCATGTAGGGATTATCGAGCTCCCTTAGAACAGCACCCATTGGAGGGATATTTAGGTAAGATAGATATCTAAGAAGGTAAAAATTACCGAAATGTCCTGTGAGTGCAATTGTACCCTTACCCCTTTTTATTGATTTTATTAAGTTTGACGATCCCCTAATCTCAATAAATTTACGATAGTTCTCAGGGGTAACTATTTTGTTTAGTTTCAAAAGGTCAAAAATATTCATAACAAGATGTTCGCAACTTTCTCTGCCAAGGATCTCTCTTTTCTTATTATCCAGTTTCCTTCCAAAAACTACGGATATATTGGCATTGACAAATCTGTGCCGGGTCCTGTCAATAAGGTAATATGTCCTCCCTAAAAAGCTGGCAAGAAGAGCAACTAACCTAAAAGGTAAAAGATAGATTACCAACAGAAATGAACGGAAGGCGAAATAAACAAAAAAGTTTATCAGCATAATTTTTTTAGCATCACTTCTCATTGTTATTGATGTAGCAATTCAGGAAAGCTACGTCAACCATGAAAAGTAAGGACATAACTGCTATTTTTTCTTCACAGGCGAACCCATCTGGAAAAGTTTTATAGAAATCAGGATTCAGGTAAGCCTTATATAATAATCACTCATTATTCAGGTGGCCATTCCTGCTTCTCTAAGTTGCACTTCTAATACCAAAGAAATGTTCAATCCAAAACTCCCAAGAAATTAAAAGCATATCGTAGGCGTTCACGGGTTCAAGGCTCGCCTGCCTCCGGCGGGTTCCATTCTCGTCCCCGGACTGCATTTGTAATGATTCGGGACGTTCCTCACATTTACATATTTGAATAAAGAGGATTCCTGAAAACACAATGAGGGAGGCTCTTACCTTATGAACTTATTCGGTCCGGGGCTATTGCGTCATTTGGTAAATTAAAT
>Ga0233413_10001276_pt1 | contig 11134 bp, 8 predicted proteins | sample Na_anoxic_6_MG_FD_189019 | JGI IMG/M metagenome (GOLD analysis project Ga0233413, IMG submission 189019) | Seawater microbial communities from Saanich Inlet, British Columbia, Canada - Na_anoxic_6_MG | ecosystem: Environmental > Aquatic > Marine > Inlet | place: Canada: British Columbia... | reverse complement strand
GTTCTCAGTGACATCCAACAGCTTTAAGCCTTTGATCTGCGTTGGCGTCAGTTCTTTTGCACGTGGTGGCATATCGGACCGCCCTTCATTCTGCCCTTAAATATGTTCTGCAACGTAAGGGCATGAAAGGCCATGCACAATAGAAAAGCATAATACCTCATAAAATATAGGGTTTATGGGCAGATTGAAACTTCACGAAAGCCCAGTTAGGCTCTCGCCGCCCGCTCCAACAGCCATCCTCCAATAGTTATCACCCAGCAGGTTGATCGTGTTGTGCAGTTCACCTGCGAAAATCCGTGAAACTGTGATGAACAGCCCCCCGAAACCGGATTTGAGGGCCTGTGTCGGTCTGCTGTGACAGTTAGAGTGCTTGACCCTGCCTGAAAGCCGCGCCATCACCGCCCTGACGTAAAACAAGGACGGCGAATGGCACGCGCACCAGCAGCAGCTCCGCAAGCAGCACCAGCACCGGTTTACAAAGCCAATGAGGAACGCGAGAAGTCGCGCCATCTGGGCGCATTGCGTGCTTTGGCCCCCTTCATGCTGCCCTATCTCAAGTTGATGATTGCCGCAGGGCTTGCGCTGGTCCTGACGGCGATGGTGTCTTTGGCACTGCCCTTGGCGGTGCGCCGGGTGGTCGATAACTTTGGCACCGAAGATGCGCAGCTTCTGGATCAGTATTTTCTCGCGGCCCTTTTCGTCGCGGGTCTGCTCGCGGTGGGCACGGCGCTGCGCTATGCCTTGGTGACGCGTCTGGGTGAACGGGTGGTGGCCGATATCCGCAAGGCGGTCTTTGACCGTGTCATCGGGATGAGCCCGGCCTTTTACGAAAAGGTCATGACCGGCGAAGTGCTGAGCCGGATCACGACGGATACGACATTGATCCAGTCGGTGATCGGCTCTTCGGTTTCGATTGCACTGCGCAACATGCTGCTTTTCATGGGGGGGCTGATCCTGATGCTGCTGACCTCGGGCAAATTGTCCGGTCTGGTCTTGCTGATTGTTCCTGCCGTGGTGATCCCGATCCTGACCCTGGGCCGGCGCATGCGGGTGTTGAGCCGTGAAACCCAGGACTGGATCGCCGCGTCTTCGGGGAATGCATCCGAGAGCCTGCAAGCGGTCCAGACGGTTCAGGCCTTTACTCATGAACGCGCCAGCCGCGAGGCGTTTTCGCAGATCACAGAGGCCTCTTATGACGCCGCACAGCGCCGGATCAAAATTCGTGCGCTGATGACGACCATCGTGATTTTCCTCACGTTTTCGGGCATTGTCGGGGTTCTATGGGTCGGGGCGCGCGATGTGCGTGCGGGCGACATGACGGCCGGTGCCTTGGTGCAATTTGTCATCTACGCGGTCATGGTCGCGGGTGCGGTGGCGGCCCTGTCGGAAATCTGGGGTGAATTGCAGCGTGCTGCGGGGGCCACGGAACGTCTGGTGGAACTGCTGCAAACCGAAGACAGCGTGCTGGACCCTGCGCAAAGCGTGGCCCTGCCGCAGCCGGTGCGCGGGCATATCGCCTTTGAAAACGTGCGTTTTTCCTATCCGTCCCGGCCCGCCATTGCGGCGCTGGACGGTGTCGACCTTGAAATCATGCCGGGCGAAACCGTGGCCTTTGTCGGCCCATCAGGGGCAGGCAAGACGACGATCATCCAGATGATCTTGCGGTTTTATGATCCGGCATCGGGCCGCATCACGCTGGACGGTGTTGATCTGCGCGATGTGGCGCGGTCCGAGTTCAGGACCGCCGTCGCATTGGTGCCCCAGGACCCGATCATCTTTGCCGCCACAGCGGCGCAGAACATCCGCTTTGGCAAACCTGATGCCACGGACGCAGAGGTACACGCCGCAGCCAAGGCCGCCGCGGCGCATGAGTTCATCACAGCGCTGCCCGAAGGCTATGACAGCTATCTGGGCGAACGGGGTGTGATGCTGTCGGGGGGGCAAAAGCAACGCATCGCCATCGCCCGGGCGATCTTGCGCGATTCGCCTGTTTTGCTGCTGGATGAGGCCACCAGCGCCCTGGATGCAGAAAGCGAACGTGCGGTGCAGCATGCTGTGGATCAGCTGAGTGCGAACCGTACGACACTGATCGTGGCGCACCGTTTGGCCACGGTAAAAAAGGCCGACCGCATTGTCGTGCTGGACGCAGGCCGCGTGGCGGCGATTGGCACGCACGATGAACTGGTGGCCAAGGGCGGGCTTTATGCGCGGCTGGCGCGCTTGCAGTTCACCGATGGCATCGCGGCTGAATAATTCCCCCTGTTGTCTTCATCAGTTACTCGCGCATAAGGTGACGAGAACCGATTGATCAAGGGGAGTACCGACATGGGTTTGTGGAGTTTCGTAAAGGGTGCCGGCAAAAAGGTTTTTGGCGGCGGTGATGACGCGGAAGTATCCGGTGCCGCACTGCAAGACGAGCTGAAAGAGCTGGGTCTGGATGCAGAAGGGCTTGAGATCAGCGTAGAGGGGGATCAGGTCAAGGTCACAGGCAAGGCCGTGAGCCAGGAAATGAAAGAGAAAGTCATCGTTGCGGTCGGCAACGTCGAAGGCGTGGCCGCAGTGCAAGATGAGATCGAAGGCGGCGAAGGGGAGCCTACGTTCCACACCGTGGAAAAGGGCGACACGCTTTGGGCCATCTCAGAAAAAACGCTTGGCAAAGGGTCGCGTTACAACGAGATCTTTGAGGCCAACCGCCCGATGCTGAGCCATCCTGACAAGATCTATCCAGGCCAGGTGCTGCGCATTCCGGCAAGCTGATTGGCGCGAGCCGTCACTGCATAGAACAGCAAGAGCGTCGGCCATATCATGTTGACGCTCTTGTGATCCGGGTGGACGTTGGGTCACCCTATTTCGTTCAAGCGAATGCTTGCGTAAATCTCCTTTTGATTCCATCTTCGTCGTCACGAATTAAAAAGGCCGACAACAGGTCTCAGGGGAGGAATGACGATGAAATACGCCGGGATGGAAGACCGTAACGCGATTGAGGCCCAAATGCCGTGGCAAGATCGCGATGTGCCAAAAACCCTTTACGGTCAGCTGACCGAAACCACCGAAAAGTTTCCAAACCACAACGCCGTCAGCTTTCAGCTGTTGTCCGGCGCTACGGATAAGACAGAAACCTTCACGTGGAAACAGCTGCATGGCAAAGTCACCCAGGCGGCCAATCTGTTCCGTTCCTTGGGCATTGGCCCCAAAGACGTCGTGGCCTATGTGCTGCCCAATTCGAATGAAACGATACTGACGCTTTTGGGCGGTGCCGTTGCCGGCATTGCAAACCCGATCAACCCGCTGCTTGAACCCGAACAGATCGGATCCATCCTGCGCGAGACAGGGGCGTCGGTTGTCGTGACCCTGCGGCCCTTCCCCAAAACGGACGTGGCTGAGAAAACCGCCAAGGCGGTGAAGCTGGCCCCCGGTGTTCACACGGTTCTTGAAGTTGACCTGAACCGCTATCTGACCCCGCCCAAATCCTGGATCGTGCCGCTGGTCCGGCCCAAGATGACAGTGACCAATCAGGCCAAGTATCTGAACTTTAACGCTGAGATGAACAAGCAGCCGACCAAGCTGGCATTCGAGGATGTTCAGGAAGACCGCGTTGGCTTCTACTTCCACACGGGCGGCACCACGGGCATGCCCAAGGTCGCGCAGCATCTGTATTCCGGTGCCATCTATAACGGTTGGGTCGGGGCGACGGTGCTGCTGTCTGCTGATGACGTGATGCTGTGCCCCTTGCCGCTGTTCCATGTGATGGCCTGTCAGGTGATGCTGATGGGGGCTGTGGCTTCTGGTGCGCATGTGGTGTTCCCGACGCCGCAGGGCTATCGCGGCGAAGGCGTTTTCGCCAATCTGTGGAAGCTGGTAGAGCGCTACAAAGTGACCTTTGTGGTCTCTGTTCCCACTGCCCTTGCCGCCACGATGCAGGTGCCGGTGAATGCGGATATCTCTTCGGTCAAGACAGCCTTTTCCGGCTCGGCCCCATTGCCGCTTGAGCTGTTCAAACGTTTTGAGGAAAAGACCGGGATGACCATCGTCGAGGGCTACGGGATGACCGAGGCCACATGTCTGGTGTCAGGCAACCCGGTGGACGGCGAAAAGAAGGTCGGCTCCATCGGTATTCCGTTCCCCTATACGGATATCAAGATCATCAAGGGCACTGCCGATGGTGAGGTAGAGGCCAAGGTGGATGAAATCGGCGAGATCTGCGTGTCCAACCCCGGTGTCTACGTGGGCAATACCTATACCGAGGCAGACAAGAACAAGGGCCTCTATTACAACGATAAATACCTGCGCACGGGCGACCTGGGCCGGGTGGACGCGGATGGCTATCTTTGGATCACAGGCCGGTCAAAGGACCTGATCATCCGGGGTGGTCACAACATCGACCCGGCTGAGATTGAAGAGGCGCTGCTGGGGCACCCGGCGGTCGCCTTTGCCGGTGCCATCGGCCAGCCTGATGCCCATGCGGGGGAATTGCCATGCGCCTTTGTGGAGCTGGTGGACGGTGCTTCTGTCACGCCCGAAGAGCTGTTGGCCTTCTGTCAGGAACATGTGACGGAACGTGCGGCACAGCCAAAGCACATCAAGATCATGGATGAATTGCCAAAGACGGCTGTGGGCAAAATCTTCAAGCCTGACCTGCGCAAGGACGCCATCTTCCGGATTTATGACGAGACGCTGGAGAACGCCGGATCGCCCGCGCGGGTGGCGTCGGTGATCGACGACAAGAAGCGCGGCCTGGTGGCACAGGTGGCCCTGAACGGAGCCTCCGAGGCGGATGTCGAGGCGGTGATTGGCCGCTTTGTCGGCGCATGGGAAGCTGCGTGAGCAAGCCAGATTATCAGCGTCTGATCGACGCTGAGACCTGGGCCTATATCGACCTGCTGGATGCCAGCTATCCGCCCGGTGCGGTCGAGATGACCATAGCAGAACAGCGCGCGGCATATGACACCATGTGCCGCGTGTTTCAGCGGCCACGCCCAGCAGGTGTGGTCACTACCGATCAGGCCTTTGGCGGGGTGCCTTGCCGGTCCTATTCTTGCGGCGCAGGGCGCGATGTGACGGTGGTCTATTACCACGGTGGCGGCTTTGTCGTGGGGGGCCTGGAAAGCCACGACGACATCTGTGCCGAGATATGTGCGCGCACGGAATATGACGTGGTTTTAGTCGATTACAGTCTAGCACCCGAGGTGGTCTTTCCCAGATGTTTTGAGGATGCATGGGCCGCCTTTGCCGCGATTTCGACGGCGCGCGGCGGTGAGCTGCTGCTGTGCGGCGACAGCGCGGGCGGTAATCTGGCGGCAGCTGTGGCCCATCATGCGCGGGGGCGTGTGGACGGGCAGATCAAGGGGCAGGTGCTGATCTATCCGGGGCTTGGCGGAGACCACAGCAAGGGGTCTTTCGTGACCCATGCCGAGGCACCTCAGCTGACCATGGCGGATATCAATTTTTATGCCAAGGTGCGGACGGGTGGCGCGGAGCAGCCTGTCGATGATCCACGTTTTGCACCGCTGAAAGACAGTGATTTCAGCGGCTTACCGCCAACTGTTGTCGTGACGGCGGAATGTGATCCGCTGGCCAGTGACGGCGAAACCTACCGCGATGCGCTGCTGGCGGCAGGGGGGCGGGCGGTTTGGTTCAATGAGCTGGGGATGGTGCATGCCTGTTTGCGGGCGCGGCATATGTCGGCGCGGGCGGCGGTGTTTTTTGACCGGGTGGTCGATGGTTTGGCGCATTTGGGGCAGGGGCGCTGGCCGTATTGAGGCCAGCGGTGCCGCACAGATTTAGCTGAGAAAAATCTTTTCTTTCATGGTAATAGCGGGCTTTGCGCCAAGGCGGTGCAGGATCGTCGGGGCCAGTTGGAGCTGGTTGATCACCGCATCCTCGCGCGGGCCTTCGGCGGGGCCGAAGTAATAGAGCGCGGTTTCCTGTTGCAACGCACCGCGCCCGCCGTGGTGACCACGGTCATCCTGCCCGTGATCGGCCGTCACGATGATCTCATAGCCCGCGTCCATCCATTTGCCGATGAAGGGGGCCAGCATCTCGTCCATCACGGCGCAGGCATGGTCCATCTCTTGGCAGTCGTGGAAAAACCGGTGGCCCATACTGTCCAGGGTACAGGTGTGCAGCATGCCGTAATTCAGCCCAAAGCGCAGGCAAAGGTTGGTCAGCGTGGCAAACAGATCAACGTCCGACGGGGTCATCTGGTTGATCAGCCCGTAGCCGGTCATCGTGTGAAAACGGCCATGGTTGATGGTGCTGCTGGCGGGTTCATCATATTCAATATCGCGAACGTAATCAAAGGGATGGCGGTTGAAAAATTCGGACCAGAAGGAATGGGCCACGGCCCCCGTGACACCGCCAGAGGCGCGCACCTGGGCAAAGACGTCCTTTTCCTTGAGGCGGAACACATTGCCGTTTCCGGTGCAGCCATGGACCGCCGGTGCGACGCCTGTATGGATCGAGGCATAGCAGGAGGCCGAGATGGAGGGCAGCACGGCGCGGTGTTTCCAGACGCGCGCATCGCCGCTGTCGACCCAGCCTTCGAGGTTGCCAAACAGGCGGCGGAAGTTCCGGTAGGGGACCCCGTCAAGGATGATGAGGAGCAGTTTGTTGTCCATGGGTGCCTCGCTGTATGTTGGGCACATTAAGGCGCAGGGGCAGCGGGCGCGCAACGGGAAAGAGGGCGTTTGGGCAAATTCCCTGAAGGAAGGGGTTAACGCCAGTGTTTTATGGAAAATCGGGTGTCACACCGCGTACACCGGACGTACACCGCACATGCATACGATGGACCGGATTTGCCGGGTTAACGCAACGGTCGGTGGAGAGTGTGACTTTTGGGTTAATTCTGGGGGAAGCAGGGAGTTCGGCGGTGGCTTGGGGTGATCCAAGATTGGGAGTGGAGGCAGGGAGCCGCTGCGGTGGGAAGGGTGTTTTCGGGCCTGACCGGACCTTCGTGAGCACCGCAGCTAACGGCAGGTTTGATGTAGGTTTCTCGGACGCCTTATGATGCGTTCGAGTAGCGCGGATCGCTGCTTGGCGTCGGAGAAGCGCTCAAGCGGGAAATCGTGGGGTTGGGCTTGGTGGGCCGTTTGTTGTTATGGGGATTTGGGCGGTGGGTTTGCCTTGGATCCGGTCTGACAGACCCGTTGACGGTGGTCTGTTAGGCTAAGCACTGTTCCGGTTTTGCCAGCGCTGGGGTTATTTGTGCGATGTCTCGTCGATATGATCCGTGTTTGCGACGTTGATAACTTGGACTGCGCATGACGATTGGTTCGCAGGAGATATAGCCTGCGGCTAAGGGTATGGTCCGTATTGTACGGCGTGCGTGTCATGCTGCGGCCCTTTGTGGTTTTGGCGGTGCTCGGGCGTGCTGCGCTGGTGCGATTGTCTCGACGATGATCAACTGTCCGCCGCAACATGGGCAAGGCAGTGCTAGGACACGGACAGGCTCGTCGGAATTGCCGTGGCTATCGTCATCATCGCGTCTCTGGTCTGGTGTTTTGGCCCCAAGCAGTTGCCTGATCCTGGCGATATTGGCCGCACGGTTGCCATTTCCGAAGAACCCGTAGTGGCGGATGCGGTGTTGGCCTTTGGGGAGTACGTGGATCAGGAAGCGGCGGATGAACTCGGGCGTGGCCAGCGTCATGGTGGTGGTGCGGCCCGCGCCTTTGAGACGGTAATCCTTGACCTTGAAGGTGACGCTGTTCTCATCAAAGCGGATCAGGCGACTGTTGGATATCGCGATCCGGTGTGTGTAACGCGACAAGTATGCCAGCACGGCTTTTGGTCCTGCGAAGGGTTCCTTTGCATAGACGACCCAGTCGATCCTGCGCAGCGGTTTGAGGTAGGCATCGAAAGTATCGCGATCAACGAGGCCTGCAAGACCGCCAAAGAAGTGCAGCTTCCCGGCTTTGTGCAGTTTGACCAGTCCGTCGAGAATGAGACGCCGGTACAGACGCGACAGCAGCCGAACGGGCAGGAAGAAGTTCTTGCGGCAGGCAATCCACTTGGTGCCGTCGGCAGACAACCCACCGCCCGGGACGATCATGTGGACATGTGGGTGGTGTGTCATCGCGGAGCCCCAAGTGTGCAGTACCGACGTGATCCCAACCCTTGCACGCAGATGCTTTGGATCAGCGGCGATCTTGATCACCGTGTCAGCACTCACCCGCATCAACAGATTGTAGATCTCGCGTTTGTTCTGATGCGCGATGTCGGCAATCTGTTTGGGTAACGTAAAGACGAGGTGGAAGTAGCGCACGGGCAGCAGCTCGGCTTCACGCGCTGCCAGCCAAGCCTTCGCCGCACCGGCCTGACACTTTGGACAGTGCCGATTGCGGCAAGAGTTGTAGGCAATGTGCTCGTGCGCGCAGTCGGCGCAGCGTGCCACATGCCCTCCAAGCACCGCCGTGCGGCAGCGTTCGATGGCATTCATGACTTTGAACTGTGTCAGGCTGACATGACCGGTGTTTGTCGTACGCCAAGCAGGACCGTGGGCGCGGAAAATGTCCGCGACCTCCAATATTGGATCCGGCATGGCGGCTTATGTAGATCTGCCTTTGCCCTTCTTGCGCTTGGGCCCGTTCAGGTCATCCAACGGGCTGTCTACCGCTGCTATCATCCCGGTCGCAACGCTCGCATAACGCGCTGTCGTCGTGAGCTTGGTGTGTCCCAGTAAGGCCTGAATGACGCGAATGTCGACGCCGCGCTCCAACAGATGGGTCGCAAAAGAATGGCGTAACGTGTGTAGCGTGACCGATTTGGTGATCCCGGCCTCCTGCGCAGTCTGTTTGAACAGTCGCGATATCTGTCGAGCCGAAAGGTGCTTGCCACGATAGCCAGGGAAGAGAACCCGATCAGGCCCAGGAACATCTTTGTCCTGACCGGTGGGACGTTCTTTCCACCACTCGCGCAACAGCCCCAGAATATCCGCAGGCAGCATTACATTGCGGTCCTTGCGGCCTTTGGCTTGGACAATCCGGATGATCTCTTGCGCTCCGTCGATATCACCAACCTTCAGCCGAACAACCTCACCCGCACGCATCCCACAGCCATAAGCCAGCGAGAGCATAACCTTCGCCTTTTGGCTCGGGGCCATGGCCAAGATGCGCTTGATCTCCTTTTTGCTCAGCACCAGCGGCACCTTCACGGGCTCTTTCAGGCTGAAAATCTCCGCCACCAGATCGTGACGCCGCAGGGTCACGCGGAACAGGAACTTTACCCCGGTCATGGTCTGGTTGCGCGTGCAGATGCTGACGCCGCTCTCCACCAGATGCTGCTGGAAATACTTCACATCATCCGGCGTCGCCGTCTCCGGTGACCGCCCCAGCCATGCCGCGAAACGCTTGCAGGCGCGTAGGTGACTGGTTTGTGATGCTGGTCCAAGAGTGCGGGCTGTCATGTCCGCGATCATGCGCGCACGAAGCGGCGTCATTGGTGTCGATTGTTGAATGTTCATCGGAATATCCTCTGTCAATCGAGGCAAAATTACCTCGACCAACAGCACACACCCAACATCGCAAATCGCGCAACAAATCCCAGCTCAGCGCAACGCCAGAAACGAGCGCCCTATCGCGAAGCGATTTAGTGCTGGAGCCCAAAGTACCGAATGCTGCGTAATGTATAGATGACGGCAAAGCGCGAAAAGCTGTCGTTGGGAGTGGCGACGTTAAATCTGCTCTGTTCTTGCGCATCCGAGACGAACAGCACTCGTTTTTCCCAAATGTACAGTTTTAGCACTGCCAAGTGCTTTGAGAGCCTGGGACGATCACATTGCGCGGCAGTGCATCACATTTCCCCTGATTTTGAGTAAATATGTGGATCTCGCGACAGCCAAAACGACCTATGTCGCCACGACTACGGGAGAGACACCTATCCTCGGCGATTTGGATTTTGTCTCACCGTAACTGCGCGATTTACTTGAGTTCTCTAGAAAAACAGATGTGCAAGTCATCGCGGTGGATATTACGGCGTCGCAACCCGCTGCCTAAGAGAGCAAGTTAAACAAACGATTGATGCTATTTCTTTGTCGGGCGAACGGAGTCAGGAATCATCCGCTTCCTGGTCGACTTAGGCTGAACACGTCATTTACACGCGTATAGTCGCGATATCCGAGGCGTGCGAGGGGTTGGAATTTAGTGACATCAAAGATGCCATCTATCAAGTATTCATCGCGCAGATGGATGCCTGTTACCTCGCCAAAAACGACTATATTGGCCTCTCCGAGCAGGTCCACAACCTTAACCAGCTTGCATTCCATACTGGCTGGAGCATCGGCGACGCGGGAACATGCAATTGTCGCGCAGTCTTCGCGTTCCAGTCCGGCCAGATCAAATTCGTCTACGTTGCGGGGTGCCATTTGCGAGGTCACGTTCATGGCATCGCGCATCTCAAAACCGACCACGTTCACACAGAATACGCCAGTGTCGATGATGTTTCCGACAGAGTCTTTGCCACGCTCTCGATCCGCTTTGCTCGCGGTCGAGGCGAACATCACCTGTGGAGGGTTGTAGGAGACGCCGTTGAAGAAGGAATAAGGTGCAAGGTTCTCGGATCCATCTGTGCCACGTGTAGAAATCCAGCCGATAGGGCGTGGTGTGATCAACGCGTTGAAAGGATTATGCGGCAGGCCGTGGCCGTTTTTAGGTTCGTAAAACATAGTTTCTATTCCATACTTTTGGTATCACACGCCCACCTCATGAACAGAGGTGGACGCATTCAGTGTCGTATTAGGCCGCGCTACGGACCTCAGGATTCATGCTATAGGTGCCCATTTGCGAGGCTTGCCCTAAGATATGTCCGTCCATTACAGCCAAAGCTTGCGCACCTGTGAACGCACCATCAAGATTAAGCGTTTCAACATCCAAGGCATACACTGTGAAGTGGTAGTGATGCATGATACTGTCGTTCCATGGAGGGCATGGGCCGTCATAGCCACCATAATCACCGCCCATATCCGCATCACCCGCAAACCAATCGGTGTAGCTGTTGATACCTGTGCGACCGTGTGGCTGTTGGCCCGCCGTCTTACCGGTCGGTGTCACGCCAGAGCTGTCGGCACCTTCTGCGATCTCAGATAGATCAGCCGGAATGTTAACCAGGACCCAATGATAGAAATCCACTCGTGGCAGATCAG
>Ga0233413_10001274_pt1 | contig 11143 bp, 12 predicted proteins | sample Na_anoxic_6_MG_FD_189019 | JGI IMG/M metagenome (GOLD analysis project Ga0233413, IMG submission 189019) | Seawater microbial communities from Saanich Inlet, British Columbia, Canada - Na_anoxic_6_MG | ecosystem: Environmental > Aquatic > Marine > Inlet | place: Canada: British Columbia... | reverse complement strand
ATATTCCCTCGTGCTGTCTATCGTTGGTTGCAAACTTCTCTCCAAGCCATAGCTTTAAGTTTTCAAATTGTGAATCTGACATAGGTTTATTTCTTTACTTCTTCTTCTTTAGGTTTCTGTGCTAGCCCAAACTTCTCTACAAAATATAAAGCGTGTTGTGCAGCATTTAAACCACCAGCTTTTGTAGCTAGGTCTAATAGTTGTACTAATGTTTGCTTTTCTTCTTTGGTTAAATCTTTCATACTTTTATTCGTTTAGCTTATTAAGTATCGCTTCAGCTATTCTTACTTCTAGTTGTTGTTTGGCTTTTATACCCTCTAAATAACCTCTTTGGTTATAAGCCTCTAATAATAATTCAGCTCTTTCTTTCATCTCTGTAGCATTTCTTTCGTTATAGTCTTTAGCGTTTTTTCTGTCCAAAACTTCTACTGAATTACCAGTATCAGCGTCTTCCTCTATTTTGAATGGTGTTAGTCTTACATCACCATTTTCTTGTGTGTCTAATTTATATCCCATATATTTATTTTAAATTGCGTAGCAATCTATTTAACTCCCTCTTGTCTTGAACCCATTGTATCTAATGGTACGTGGAAATCTGCTGCTAACAGATAAACATCTGCACCGTAACTATCTTCACTAACATCTCTTGTAAGTGAACATAATAATAATGAACTTATATTTTTACTTGTTCCAGTTATTGTGCCAGCTATTTCTCCCAAGTAATGAGTGTCATCTACTTTGTTTTGTACATCGTAAGCTACAGCTACAGTTGTAGCGTTTGGAATTGCTGCATCTATATCTGACCAAGCGTGTGTGAATGACCAAGCTACATTCTCTGCACCTGCACCTGCTCCGTCTGTTTCAATAGCATAATGGATATGAAACTCTATATCTTCACCTTCTTTATATTTATGAGTAAGCTGTGCTGAAAAATATATAGTATGGTCTGTTGTGTCGCTAAAGGCTAATACCTGACTTCCGTGATAATCTGTCCAAGTCGGTGTTTGTGTTGGATGTAATCTTACTGCATTAAGATTGATTTGTTGGTCATCCCATACAACTTCTTGAAGCTCCACTGTCTTGTTTGTACCACAGTCTATTAAGAGGTCAGAAGCAGCTACTAATGAAGTATCTATAATTCCATCAGTACCATCATAACCAATACCCATATCTTGTCCTGCACCCATTAGTATTACACCTTTTGTAACAGCGGTAGGAATAACCTCATAATCAAATTCAAAAGCAAATACTCCACCATCTGCATATATTGCATAAGAACTATCACCAGCAATTAAAGTATCTGTTTCACCAAAACCATTAAAAGTAAGACCAACTTGATTTATAGAACCGTGTCCACCAATAGCAGTACCACCAATTTGTCTTTGAGCACCACCAGTTAGTATTATCATATTCTCTGTAAAATCAACCATATCTGATATTGGGTCTCCACCAAAAACTAGTTCAGTAAGAGCACAAGTAGCACCAAGTTCTAACCAATTATAAGTAACGGAAGCAGTGTCAGACTGGTCACTACCAGGAGTATTCACAGCCACAAAGGCTCTTGATGGATTACCAGCACTTGTATTAAAAAATTTATAAGTATCATTATAATCAATAACGTGAGCTGGAACACCAAGATTAAACATCTGTAAATCTCTATCATAAGCACCCCAAGTAGGTAATAATCTAAATGCCTCAACCACCCTATCTGAGTTCATTGTAGGATTAACAAATAACCCAATAAAAGGAGCACCACTAACAGTAAGATTAAAGTCCATTCCTACACCAATACCTGAAGCAACAATGGTTCCTGTTAATTTTATAAGTCCAGTCGCAGTATAAGTAATTGAACCGTCTGTTGGCCCAACAACAAGTTGTGGAAAAGTACCATTTTCTATTCGTACAAAGTCGTGAGTAGTGCCACCAACAAGAACATTAAAATTTATATCACCATCCTCATTAGGATTAGTAATAACTAAAGTATCAGAACTATCTGTAATGGTATGGTCTATTGTACTGTTTATGTTTACTACACCGACATTAAGTAAGTCATTTGTAGCAAGGTCTACATTAGTATCTATAGTATGTCCTGCTGTTGACCAAATAAGTTGGTCTAAGTCGCTATGATTCTTTGTACCCAAATCAGCCAAGTCATCTCTGATTTGGTCGAAAGGTGGTGTTATTGCATTAAATACTTTTTTATCTGCCATAATTAACTATATGAAAGTGAGGCTCTATTGTCCCACTCGTTATCAAAATCACAATCTCCATCAGCCCAATCTATTGTTACATCTGGACTTGAACTTGTGTCTATTCTTCTTATTCTCCAGCTTGATACTGAAGTTGCTGTTCCAGCTGCTGCCCATCCTTGATAAGAAATTCCAGCACCTCCACCATCTTCGTCATATATCATTGCCCAAGTGTCTCCTAAAACTTCATTACCATTAGAATCAAACTGTGTGATATTTAACTGAGAGTTTGAATTGCTTGATACTCCAGATTCTAGTTCTTCTAATGAAACCTTAAAGTTTCCTCCGTTGGTTGCTCCAAAGTCTATGAATGTTCCACCAGCTGTCTTACCAGTAATAACAGACTTTACTAGCTCTGCATCATCGTCATCTATAATTGCATCTGCAATTCTATGTGAACTTGGTTTAATGTATGTATGTTTTATTAGTGTCTGAAGTCTAAAAGCTCCTTGTGCTCCAGCACCATTAGTGTATTTCACTCTGTAATACTGAGCTACAGGTTGAAAACTGAAAGTCTTCTGTGTTCCAGCTGGGATTGTGAATACATCATTACCATCCCAATTAGTGCCATCTGATGACCACTCTACTGCAAGTCCGTCAGCAGCTGAAGCAACATTAGAGAACACGTTAATCATTATGACTGCTACGTGAGTAATATCTACTGCTGTTCCTGTAAATGTAGCACCAGCTCCCAATGTAGATGTACTAGAGTTATCATCGTCTACGTGTCCTGTTGTAAGAACAGACAAAGCATTATAACCATCGTGAGTAATAACATCACATCTAGCATCAGAGTTGTGGTCTTTAATCTCCACAGCACCTATTTGTATATCTGATTCCATTGATACATTCAAAGGATTGTCAGAATCAATATAACCTGATTCATTCTTTATCGGACCAGACTTACCACCACCACCACTAGAGCCTCCCATAACAGGGAACTTCATTGGTGAGCCATCATCATTCCTTAACTGAACTGGGAGAGGCTTCTCTTTGCTTACTCCATCTAGTTTGACAGGCATATTACCCTCTGGCCACTCTAAGTTTGGTATCTCTGGAAAATCAGGAATGCTTACGTTGACGTTGGCCTTAGGTACCTTGACGGAGGGCATTTTAAGCCCTTGTAAGCCCTTCTCAAGCGTTTTCTCTAGCTTTGTGGTATCTATGTCAACTTTAACATCAGGAATGCTTATATCAGGTATTTTAGGAGCTTTTAATTCAGGTATTGTTATGTTAGGTTTCTCTAGTTTAAGCGTACCAATTTTGTCTACAATAGAAGACATACCAGATGTAAGAACTTCTTTCTGGTCTTGAAGTAGAGAGCTAGTTAACTTAGTAACTTGGTCTCCCATTAACTTAGCCATCATAGCTCTATCTTCCTCAGCCTTCTTAGCCATCTTCTCTTCTTGAAGTAGCTTGTCTAAGTCTTGGTCTAGTTTTTTTAATTCATTTATTCCCATTACCCTACGCCTAATGTTAAAAGTGTTGTTGGTGTTGCTCCTGATTCTACCGCAGCTGAAGCACTATACTCTACCCACAAATAAGGTCTATAAGCTACAGTAGCCTCGTTATTATAATACCAGTCCGAATAGTTTGAACTTGTTATTCCAGCAGAAGTATCATCTATATCTTTATCTATTGCTGTCATTAGTGTTGTTATTCCAGCAGTATCTATTGCTGCTATTCCAGTTGCATTCAATACCCATTCATAAGGGTCACCTGCATTCAAAGCTATCAAGTCTGCAAGGGTTACATCTGTAGATACTCTATCCCAACTACTTGGTGCCCAATCTGATGTTGCTAATGCTGTAGCTGATGCCTGTGCTGACTCTACTAATCCCATAGACAATGAATCGGCATTACCAGTATTAGCCTGTGGTGTGTGTAGCCATAAACTGGCAGCATCTATTGTTATTCCTGAATCTGGAAGCGTTGATGTAGTGAAAGGGAAATAACATCTACGAATATTGTATCCTTGGTCTACATAGGTATTACCATCATTATCTGCACTATCTGCACTTAGACCAGAACCAGCTCTGGCTGTAGCCCAAGTCTTATTAGTAGATACAATGTCTCCATCACCACCATCAGCACAATAATATTTAGCACTTACAGTTCCTTGATAATAATTTGATATTTCTGTTGCTGATTTAGCCCTAGTTGTTACTTGAACTTCATCTATATTACCACCGAAGAATCTTGTATTTAGATTCTCTGCACCTAAAGCAGAGCCTTGTGTTGGTGTTCCAACAGTAACTGCCGCACCATAATATATATCAACACTATCTAAATATATTCTTGGATGACCAGAACTATCTAGTACAAGTGCTATATGATGCCAATCATTATCTCCAAGATTATCTCCAGTATCGTACCAAGCTACTCCGTGGTCTAGTAAGTAAATACTTCCATCTGAAGTTCCATTACCACTTATCATCACACAATATCCATTACCTGCACCGCCACCTCCTCTACCATTAGTAAATACTATTTGGTCAGATTGAGTATAATCAGTAGTCTTAAACCAAGCCTCTAATGTTATATTGGTATTAGCAGAAGACCATAAGGTAGTTGTACTTAAGTATTGACTACTTCCATTTAGGGTTGGACAACCATTAGCCTCTCCATCATAACCAGTACCTGTAAATGGTGTTGAACCACCATTTGTCAAATCATTACTAGCACTGGTCTCATCAGTAAGGTCAGACAGATGATACAAAACTACTGTATCGTCATCTACACAATGATTTATTTCTACTCTTGCCATATTATTCCTCTCTAAATAAAGCTGTTACTGAATAATTTGTATTGGAGTTATCTGCTGCTGAGTTCTGTACTGTCCAAGTAGCGTCAGCGTGGTCTTGAGGAATAGGGAATGTTGGTGCTACACCAGCAGTACCCTCAGCTGGAATCTCTATACTCATTTGGACTGTGCCACCAGTTGTTTGTCTTATATCTAAGTTAATAGCAACATCTGATTCATTAGCTCCCATAATATATACAAGGTCTCGAAACTTACCAGCTGCTCCAGCAAGTACGGTTACTTCTCCAACCTCATCTTCTGTTACATAAGCTGTCTTCATTGAACCTCTCAAAGATGTGGTTCTAACTGGCATTGGGTTATCACCTGAATAACCTATTCCAGTAGAATCTATGATAGTCGCAGCAGAAGTAGCTGTTATTGAAGAAACAGTTACATTATGGTCATCTGCCAGTTGTTTGGCTGAGGTAGCAGCACCAGTTGGTAATGCTGAACCTGTAACATTAACATCAGTTCCATCACAATCTACAGTCTGTATTGCTGGAAAGCCATCTACAGTAATAGTGTTACCACCATCTTGTATGTTTACAGCGGCAGCACCAGCTCCATTATCTATTGTTACGTTATGTCCGTCTGCTAACTGATTAGCTGATGTGGCTAAAGCAGATACATCTGTAGGAGTCACTGGTACTGGGTTAGAACCTGTATATGCTTCTCCTGTTGAATCTACTACATTCACTGCTTGAGTAGCTGAAGCTCCAAATACTACAGGTAATGGGTTATCACCGTTATATATATCTCCATCTCTATTACCAGGAATAACATAGGTTGTTGCTGCCGCAGCAGCTGTAATAGACCCTGTAATAGGAACTGGATTATCTGAAGTATTAGTAATCTTTACTTGTCTAGCACTACCACCACCACCAGATACTGACTGCATACCAGCATCTAAACTAACTGGCTTACCTTCAGCATCTCTAAGCTGTACTGGGAGTGGATTCTCTAAGCCATAGTCAGCAAGTTTCATAGTACCTTTAACAGTCATCTCACCACTAGGCCAGCTTAAATTAGGTATCTTAGGAAATGGTGCTTGTTTAGGTACATTCACAGTTACCTTTGGTTGAGGAACATTAACTTTAGTAGGTTGTACGGTCACACTAGGTGTAGGCACTGTTACCTTGGGAGCAGCTACGTTAATAACTGGCTTACCACCTTTCATAGCTTCTTTAACAGCAGGAACTATAAAGCTGGCAATATCCTTACTTACTGCCTTGAACAGTGTATCTCTATCACTCTTAAAGGTCTCAGCTTTCTGCTTATTAAGTCTGTTTCCTAAGACCTTGTCTGCTTTTTTAAAAATATCAGCCATATATTTATACGCTTAGTTGAGCTAGTTTATCTTGAATCCCTGCTTGAAGTTGTTGTTCTTCAGGGTTTACTTGTTGTGGTCCAGCAGCTTGAGCTTGTACTGTAGCCTCTTGTTGCTGTTTACTACCTTCTTCAATCTGTTTACGTTCCTCAGGAGTTACGTCTAGTAGGTCTACCTGTCTACCCATACCAATCTCACGTAATGCAGGGTTTGTTGGGTCTTGAGCCATAATAGCCATCCATTTCTGCATAGACTGTAGGTTGGCCTGTTCTGTCTCAGAGGAAGACCTAACTATAGGTTTGTAACCATCTTTAGACAGCCAATCAGATTTATATACTTTCTTCCAATATATCTTGCCAGAGGCAGCTTCTTTACTTAGTTCTAGGAACTTAGGTGCATTAGCGTGCATCAGCTTATCCCATTTGATAGCAAGCTCTGTCCAAGCCATACGGTAGAACTTAGTCATAGATATTGCACGTTCTTGTGACTTACCTACTAATATCTCTACTTCTCCTAGAGTCTGGGTAGAGCCTTCACCTTGTCCTTTATCAATAGCAGTAGCACCTGTACCACGTTCTACAATGTTTGTAATAGCACCGATAGCATCTAATGTGTCATCTAAACCGTTAATCTCTACAGGTTTAAGCACATTGTTGATGTTATCCCCAGGAGGTGCAGGTAACATAGCACCAGGGCCAGGAGTATAAGTAGTCGGTGTATAGCCATCTATTGGTGAATACCAGTGCATCTGGAAGTTCTTTAAGCTACGGTTTTCCACAAGTTGGGAGTACCAGATGTTAATAACTTTATTAGGAGTTCTTATTAAGTCAGCTACAGCATCAGGATATACATCATTAGTCTCAGGGTCTTCGTTCCATACAACAAATGGCCATTCATCCATACCAATAGCATCCATTAGCAGTTCATCCATTAAAACAATGGTATCTTCAGCATATACTACTACTCTACGTTCAAACTCTTCTTTCTTAGGGTTCCATCGTCTAGTAAAGTGTTCTGTAAGGTTAATAAGTCTGTCACCGCCAGCAAAGAAGCCAAAATCAGAGTGAGATATACCCATAGCTCTCATTCTATCCATCTTTTTCTCCCATTCTTCCCTATTCATAGCTGTTTGAGTGATGCCAGGAGGGCTATCAGCCCAAATCCTTAGCTCATCTTTACCTTTCTTGTCATATTTAGGGTCTGCCAGTATGTCTCTAACGTTCCTTAGTATGTTGTGATGTACTATATATCTAGCTGACTCTACTTCACCAGGCTTCATAAGTGGGTCGTGTAATATATCAAAGGTATCTAAAACATCTACAGATACACCAGCATCATAGATGTTTAGTTTCTTTGTAGATAAACCATAAAGCAAGACATTCTTCTTATCTAGTATGTCTATTAGCTCCATTTTGTTATCAATGGATTGTTGATTCCATACCTCTTGGTAATACAGTTCTTTGACTTCATCACCAGAGTTCTCTTTCCAGTCAACTTCAGGCGGGTCATCAATCTTAGACAAAAGAGTCTTAATGGTTTCTTTCATCAATGGAATATTAACAGCTTGTCGCTGTGTTAAGCGATTAGTCCTGACTTTATTACGATAAAGCTCATAATTGTCATTCCAGTCATCGTGCTTTCTCTCTTGGAGTTCAGCAGCTGACTTCTTTTCTGTTAACAACCTGGTCATTTCCTCGTCAATATCCCAGGAGTTTGTACTTAAGTTATAAGACATAGTGTTTTTTTAATACAAAAAGCGAAAGTAAATACTACTTCCGCTCATTCGCTTGAGTTAGGATATGTATCTATATTATAAGTCTTGTTTACATAAATGTCAAATTATCTCCTAGCTTTCCAAGGCCAGTAGTCGTGTCTCAAGCCTACAAAGTCACCATTAGCGTCAAAATGTATGTTAGCTGACCCATTCTTCATCCCAGAAAGACTACCCTTTTCTACTAAAGCACTAAAGATTTCAGCCATCTTAGCCACCTCTGTCTCTGTGTAATCCTCTTTTGTTTCTACTTCAAAGTAAATCCTCATAGTTTTGTTTTATTCATTTTCTTTATATTATATATAATCCCATCATACTTACTGTGACAACTACCACATAATAATAGCCATTCTTCACGTTCACGAACATAATTACCATTCTTATTAGCCCATTCTATCTTACCCTCATCTTTACCACAGTGTTCACAAGTGTATGGTTTGGGATAATTTCTTATCAGCCAGCTATGCAATCCTTTATAACCAACATTATCACCAGCCCAGTTCCAGTTATCTTTACCTTTATATTTTTGAAATGATAACTTGTGATTCTTCTTATGTTCTTCAGTCCATTTACCCTTAAACTGACAAGAATGAGAACAGAATCTTTTATTACGACTTGGATAAGCCTCAAACTCTCTCCCACACCTCAAGCAATTACCTTTTATTTTACCTGTTGTCTTTATAAATTGTCCTTGTTTATTCCTCATACCCCAATGCTAACATATTATGAAGAACAATACAAGTTAATGGCCCAATTCAGAATAATAAGTTGGTAAGGGTTGAGTCTGTGCAGGCATCTTGAACTTAGGTTTCTTCAAGACTGACACTAGCCCATACCTTACCGCATCCATAGCATCACTGAATGTATGCTCTGGAACGTTTAAAATGTTACCATCCTTGTCTGTATCCCAAAGATAGTTTCTATATGATTTAATTAGATTAACTGACCGCTTAGTCATTGATATACGTTGGTCTTGTACCAGCTGGATACCGTTACAAACAGAGTCTTTACCCTTCTCAGCTCCCACTATGTTGACACCATAGCTCTTTATCTCATCAATGCTCTTGGGTTCTGCACTGTCAGCTACCACTAAGGTAGGGCCGACCTCCTGGTCTAACAGTGTATCTGCTATCTGTTTGTTACTCATTCCTTTCTGGAATATAACCTCATCAAGTATATAGCCACCATCATAGTAGTATATAGCTACAACAGCTGTAGGGTCATTAGAATAGCCGAAGTCCATACCAATACGTTCTATCCTAGCTTGGTGTGGTAGTTCATCCATAATCTCCCAGTCCTTGTATATCTTACCCTCTACTTCACCTAGCTGGCCTAAGCCATATACTTTCCACCAGCCAACTCTACCTTTCCTAGACTCTATACTCCTAACAATAGACTTATCTAGTGCTTCGTTGTCTAAGTAGGTAAGTATCAAGTGTTCACAGTCTTCTCTAGGTTTAACATACTCATAGAACCAGAACTCGTTAGTAGGGTTCCAATCCAAGAATATAAACTCTTTAGTACGTACCTCTAGCTGTTCATAGGTCTCAAAGGGTATGTTATTACACTCATTGATGAATAGTCTCTCACGTCTAGGTCCTCTAACCTTACCAGGCTGGTCAGCTGAGAAGAACTCTATCTTGCTCCCAGTCTCAAATGTATAAGTATAATCAGTCTTATTCCAGTTAGCAGACTTGAAGTACTTGTGTTGTTCCATTATCAAAAGAAAGTCTCTCATTGACCCACGTTTAAGATGGGGAAATGATTCAGATACTATTGAAGTAAGAGTAGGTTCCTCGTCAGTCTGTGCTAGTGCTATCAGATACAGTACTATCGAAACTGTCTTCGATGCTGCTGTTCCCCCCTGTAATGCTCTTATCCTCTTCTTCATCTTCTTTATTCTGTTGTATGCTGTTGTTTTTACGTACATCGTCTAATGGTATAGGTTTAATACTATGTTGTAAGTCTATCTTTTGTGCTGGGAGTCCTTCTATGTATTGGAGTACCAGCTTTCTACTAGGTCCATCTAACATAAGAGCATCGTCTAACATACTCTCAATAAGTAACTCACCGTATGCTCTCTTCTGGTCAGGATGAACTTCAGCCAATTTGTTTTTAAGTATATTAAGTAAAGATACAGAACCAGCTGGTCTACCACTAGGATTAGCTGTACCACCAGGTAGTAATCTACCCTTTTCATCCCTTTTGGGCTTGTTATCCACTTGTTTAGCAAGTTCTTTTCCCATATCTATTCTCTAATTATTCTACGCATAGACTCCACAGCCTTATCTTGAGACTGAAGTCTATCTAACTCTTCAGCAATACGAAAAGCCAATTCAGTAACTTGTTCATCAGTTAGTAAACCTTTATCAAGCTCAAGTACTACTGGTTTGTCTTTATTCTTCATATATCTATTCTTTAGGTCCTGTTCCTAATGCTTCATCTATCTTTTCATCAGTTTCGTCTAAGTCTTCTTGTAACTTAATTAGTCCAAACATATTGTCTAACCCAGTTTCAAAGGTGTATTCAGCTTCAAACTCTAACATATTCTTAGCTTTGTCTACGTTGAATACAAATCTTAGTGGGTCTACTGTTCTTCCTACTTTAATATCTATATCTCCTTTATAGCCAGCTTTATCACATATAATCTTTCCAGCTTCTTCAGCAGTTAGTTCTTCTCCAGTTCCTATATTGTATATCTGTCTCCAGTTATCAGGAGTAGTAGTACAAGCCTTGTAGTTAGCTCTGGCTATATCCTTTACATAACAGAAGTCATTTGATTGTTGTCCGCCATATAATACAGGTGACATAAATGTTTCTATTTTCTTCAGGAATCCGCCAATTAAACCGTGATATCTCTTGTCTTTACCGTATAGGTGGCTGTAACGTAGGATTATCCAAGTGCTAGCGTATTGTTTGATGTATAGTTCTCCCAGCAATTTAGTGCAGGCATAGTTAGAGTTGCCTGATACTGGAAACTCTTCCGTTATTGG
>Ga0233413_10001271_pt1 | contig 11159 bp, 2 predicted proteins | sample Na_anoxic_6_MG_FD_189019 | JGI IMG/M metagenome (GOLD analysis project Ga0233413, IMG submission 189019) | Seawater microbial communities from Saanich Inlet, British Columbia, Canada - Na_anoxic_6_MG | ecosystem: Environmental > Aquatic > Marine > Inlet | place: Canada: British Columbia... | reverse complement strand
AAATACTCTACCTGAATCGGTATTCATCATAGTAGATTTGCCGTCAATTTTACCCTGAGCATTTCTAGGTACTTTTAAAGCTAAATCTTTTGTACCTTTATCCATTCTATCAAACCATTCTTGTTTGCTACCTCCAAGGTTTTTAAGAGCCAGTAATTTACCGTCTTTAAATGCTATTTCAAAACCTCCATCATCAATTTCTACAGCCCCAGTATCTTCGTTGACATTTTCTGTAAAGAGAGGTTTACCATAATTCTCCCACATGCGAAAAGATCCAGGTGTTAATTGAATTGGGCCAGTAGGGTTTATCTCCGGGTTTTTAACAGCCCCTCCTTTAGCGGGTCCGTTATCAAACTCCTTTTGAGTCATGTTTGGATCTTTAGTTTTGTAGTAAGAAACGTATTTCGCAACCCTGTTTACTTCAGGGTCGTTGTTGCGCTCCATTTGTACATAAAAATTATCCTGGCTAGTATCATAGCTTCCTTCTCTTATAGTGTACCCTTCGGCTTTGGCTTTATCTAATTCTTCATTAAAGTCTTGTTCATTATCCCTGTCTATTACCCATTGATCGTTACGATCTGTGCTGTCGTAGTCTGCTTTTCCTGCAACCCATCCTGGCTTTAAATTGCCAATAAAATCAAACATAACGTCCTCCACTCGGTTGCCCAGGTTATCAAATGTTATATAGTTTTCCACAACCCCCGCATTTATTATAGCTTCGTACGCAATTTCAATTTCAGTTCCAGGAGGAATACCAGGTGGGTTTTCTTTTCGCTCTTTTTGTTCTGCCGGTGTGTATTCGTTTTTTTGTACCGTTACACACCATGGGTTTGTTTTTTTACCCCAATGAGTATCTAACATTCTTCTAACAGCCTGCTGACCTCTACGAGTGGGCATTATTTGAAATGTTTCTACTTTTTCAGGTAAAGATTTTTTATTAAAAAATTGCTTTTCCTTGTTAGGATCTAAACGCCTTTCTTTAACACCATCTGCAAAGTCTTCTATAATGTCACGAGGATTTGTGAAGCTCATTGCGTCTAGCTTTTTCGCTTCAACAATTCGCATAGCTTGATCTACTATTTCAATATCCATAGGAAAATTAGTGTCGCTTTTAGCTATAAAGTTTAAAGCAGCCCTTTTGTATTTACCTTTATTTTTTTCTGGTATATCTAAAGTTTTAGCCCAATCAAATACTGCATCTATTTGTCCTTCCGGGGAAGACAGTACATTACCTACAACTAAATCTCCTCTGGTTTTTAAAAGTATTGCAGAATATTCTCTTCGTATTTTTTTAGAGTACCTAGTTGCTTTAGCTAGTTCAACCTTACTTTGCACATCGTCTAATCTAGAAAGTGCATCGCCTACCGCAGCCACATTACCTACGTGATCGTCTGCAAAGTAAAAATCGTTGTAACCTTCCGCGAATTTGCCTACAACCCAGTTAGCCTTAGCTTGTGGGTCTGAGCTAGCAAGCCCGGTAATGTTAGCTAAAGGAATGTCAAGGCCGATACCCTTGAGGAATTCATGTATAGCATTAGCACTATTAGCCGGCCTAGCGGTTAATATGTAAACGTCTTTGTTACCAAACTTTCTGTTTCTGTCTACAGCTTTATTAAAGAACGGTCCTTTATCTCCATTCATTACTTTGCTAAATTCGCTAAAATCAAATTCAGCGCCGTTAGCTAAAAATGCGTCACCCTCTTTTGCAAATCTCGATGCATCTAATTTACCTTTCGTGCCGTCAGGCATTGTATATAACACGTTGCTTTTAGTTGTTGCCAATGTATCGTCAAAATCCCAAACGCTAATGCCTCTTCTTGGTCTGTCAAGACTATTTCCTAAAGTTATAGCTTTATCAAAGTTTTCAGCTGCTTTTAAAGATTCATCTATAGTAAGCCCTTTTTGCCTTAAATTTACAGGTAACGAATACATTGTATTGTTGGCGGTTTGTTGCACTTTAGTTTGGGCATTGTAAAACGGTAAGCCTTTGACTTTATTTTTAAAGCCGCCTTTACCTTTGCCGTCAGGCTTTTTGTCGTAGCGTGAGCGATCTCCGTCGCGGTCTAAAACAGCATTAGCTTCTACCGGAATTATGTTTACATACAATTCACTAAAATAAGCATCTATACCAAAATTCTTTTTAGCGGAAATGTAATCGTACAAAGCTTCCCTCATTACGCCTAAAGAGATTTCATGCTCAAGCATAGATTCTGCTTCGGTTTTATAAACGTTTTTAAGATTATACATTTTGCGCATAGGAGTAAGCTGTCCGCCAGATAAAAGAAGAAGTTTTGCTTTTGCTTCTAAAAAAATTGCTTGTTGCTTAACCTTGTTTTTACCTGCGGCTAGATATGCTTTTTTAGAATCCGTTACTATTTTTTTAACGAAATCCCTATTTTTCTTAGTATCGCTAGCCAGGGTAGCCGCCATACCATCTATTCTTTCGTTGCTTTGCGTTCTTACCTTTTTTATGTCTTCAATTGTGGTTGTTTTGAAGATGCCTTTTAATTTATTATCACTACCTGGTTTTTTTATTACAAAAACCTCTTGTTCAGTAGCTTTCTCTCCTTTCTTTTTTACACGGTATCTAGTCTCTTTTGTTAACTCTACACCGTACTTTGTTTTTAGTTCCTTAGGCGTTATACCTAGCTTTTCGGCTAAGCTATTGTATAGATCTTTGTTTGTTATTATTCCATCAACCTTTGCGTCTCGGATTCCTCTGCCGTAAAACTCAATAAATTCTACTATGTCAGCAGTACTAAGTTTATCGCCAAGACCTTTAAGTGCAGCGGTAATCTCGTTGTATCCTCTATCTCGAAGTATATAGTCAAATGCCGTTCCAAGGGCTTTTCCGTAGGAGCTATTAATAAGCTTTTTGGTTTGATCTGGAGTAAGGTCTGTTTTTCCTATAAAATCATTAAAAACTTCATCTGCAAAAATTCTGCTAACACGAACGTCAAATTTGTCTCTAAGGTAAGCATCGGTTTCTTTAAAAACGTCCGCAGCACTTATTGGGTATTTTGTAAACTTAGATTTCAAATGGTCTAAAACATCAAGGGATAGAGCCGCGTTTGTATCAGACTTGTAATCAATATTAATCATAGTTGTGACCGCTCCAAAGTCTCCTAAGCTTTTAGAGTACATAGTTGGGTTTTTACCCATTTCAATGTCTAACAACGTCATAGGGTCTAGGTTACCAAATTCCCTACTCATTTCGTTCGCTATCATACGACCTTCTAGCTTTATCAAACTCAGCAAGGTTTGTGCTCCAGGCATTTTATTAGGTGTTTTACCTGCTTCTCTGGCTTTTGCCACATCCGGCACTGCATTTCCATTGCCATCATCAATAGCCCCTATCGCTTCTAGCAATTCGTCTTGAGATATTTTTTGAATTTCTCCTTCTAAATTTCCTTGTGCCTGAGTTCTTCTACCTGTAACTAAATAAGCTAGCTTTGTAAAGTTTCTAGGCATACCCGTCGACTTACCTGCACTTCTACCTCTTTTACCGCTAAAGTATTTGTATTCAGGAACACTAAGTTCCGGCAAAAATCTTAATATACCTTCTGCCCTAGACTCCGGTGAGTATTCCTCAAAAGTAAAGTTAGAATCCTCTTTAGCTTTTGCTTCTAATTCCGCTAGCTTAGAGTCTCTTTGATCATAAGGCACTCTTACCTCCGCCATTTCTCCGTTTACTTCCGTTCTGAATACAGCCTGCTTTGCAGTAAAAGCTGTAATTGCACTTTTGTATGTCTCTTTGTTAAAGTTACCGGACCTCTTAGTTAAAGTCCCTTCGTCAACACCATATATTTCAGCTAGTATGGAATCAATAACAACCGGTAAGTTTTTAAAGTTTTCTACTTTTTTGTTACCTCTGTTCTTTTCCCAAAATTCTAAAATTTTAGCTTTAGCTTGGGCTTTTAGTGCTTCGTTTGCTAGTAAAGCGCTAGGCCTTCTAATCTCGCCTTTAAACCCACTAACTAATTTCTTTTCTGGTTTTTTGGAATCTTTAGTTTCAAACTCGAATTCAGTATCATTCGACGCCATTTTTACTAATGCCTCTGCCCCTCTTGAAGTCCCCTGGTCTTTACCTACAACCCCAAGATCTTCTGCAAATTTTACAGCTCGAAGCCCTCCTCTTTGGAATATAATATCTTCGATGTCATTAATAACGTTTTCGCCTTTCCTATTAATAGTTTCAGGTTTAAACTCATTGATAGTCATAACCGTTAGGTTAGCTTTTGCAGACGCCAAGTAATCTTCCCTGCTTGTCGCTTGCTTAGCGTTTTCGGATATTTTGTTGTAGAAAACATTGGTAAACAACCGCGCAGCCTTGCTTAAGGGCACGTCTAAAGCCTTAACTATTTCGTTCTGTAGTTTATCTCGTCTGGCAGCTTGTTTGATTATATCAGGGCTGTTGTTTGCGTTGATAGTTATGGGGTTTTCCTTAAGTGCTACTAATTCTTCTTCCTTAGACGTTCTAGTTACATCCCCGGTTTCAGGCTTATCTTCTATAGCTTTTTTAGCCTCAGCATTAAGTCTTTTTTCTTCTTCCTTTATTACCTTATTAATAGCTTGTACTTCGGCTATTTTAGGCTCTATTTCTTTCTTTACTTCCGTGTCTAAAGAGTATTTTCTTTTGCTTTTGTCAGCCTTAGGTCTAACTATTTTTTCTTTTTTAACAGGTTCGTCTGTTGCGGCGGTTGCTTCTGGTGTAGCGTCTACCCCTGCATCTAAAGCGGCTTCCGCTAAATCATAGTTTTTCTGTGCGTCCTCAACAGCTTTTTGAAGTGTTGGATTGTCCGGATCCAAATTAAACATGTCCTCAGCGTCGTTTAAAGCCTCTTCTGCCTCGTCAAATTTGTCTTGTAGCGGCTTAGAGAGCCTAGTAGTGGGAGTTGCTGCCTTGCCGTCTGTCTTATCAGCAGCTATTTTACCCACCTGCTTTTTTAAATCGCCTAACCTGTTTATGTTTACTGTTCCTTCTTTAATTCCTTTAGCTATTGAGGCTGCAAATGCAACAAAATCATCAGGCCCTCTGAAATCAAAATTATAATCTTTTCCAGCTAAATCCTGTAGCATGTAACCACTAAGTCCCATGAACGCCTGGTTGCCAGGGGCTAGAGGATCCATTCCTTTTCCTCCACCAACTAGCTCAAAAAAGTTAGCCATATATTCGTTTGCAATAATACTCTGCAATTCTTTTTCAAGACTTAATTTTTCTTCTTTCGTAGCAGCCTTGTCAATCCTTTTAGTGTAATCGACCATGTAGGGACTTAGCTGATTTTGTATTTTTAAATTAAGCCCTGCTTGATTTTTTTGCATCCAAAGTTCAATCTGATCAGCCATAGCCGCAAGCTTTTCTGGAGCATTTGCAAAAATCTTATCCATTACCCCGTGGCTCAGCTCGTGCTCCATAACACCTATTTTTTGTTCCGCAAGCTGGCTTTCTATAATAGCTATAGGAGTTGTAACTCCATCCCCTTCTGTATCTAAAGAGTAGGTGAACTTACCGTCTTTGTCGGTATTGCCTATATTGATGTTAACACCTCCGGCTCCGTTCTTTAGGTTAGCGATTATATCTGCTTTGTCCTTTGGGCTGATTTTGCCAGCCTCTGCCATCTTTTCTACTTCTGCTATAGCTTCTTTTGTAGTTTCAAACAGCATGGCTCTAGAGTTAACCTTCTTCCCGTTAACGGCAAATTTGTCTCTTATTAGTTTAGCATTGTATAGGTCGGAAGCTTTCTGCTTAACCTGATCGGTTACAACATAAGCATTCAACTGATTCATAGCTTGATCCATGTAGCCTTGATAACCATCTGGATCTGTAGCTTCCAACAAAATAAATTCATCCCTAAACGCACTAGATAAGTAAGCTTCTTGAGTGCTTTTCGCAACCATAAAATCATTCTGTATTTTTTCTAGTGCAGCCTCTTTTTGCTTGTAGGTAAGCGTAGGATCATTAACAATGTTTGACGCTTTTTCTTTAGCTTCGTTTATTGTTTTTGTGGTCGCTTGAACCCCTCGCGCTCCTAATATAGATATACCGTTTTGAGCTTTTTGCTCTGCTTTAGCTATCTCTCTACCCTGCACAACCTTCAAAGCCTCTAACTGAGTTCTTATCTCCTTGCCAGCCACGGTTCTTTTATCTATAGCTGCGTAAGCTGCTTCCAACTCAAATATTTTTTTCTGACGTATATCTATGTCTCTTGTAGTTTTGCGAGGGGATAATGCACGTATACCTGCTCCTTGCAAGAAGGGCAAGCCGGAAAAAGCAAATGAGAACCCTATGCTGCTTACTGCAACATGATCCGCGTTTTCAAATATAGGTCTACCGTCTATAGCGTTCTCCACAACGTTAGTAGCTAATTCACCTGAAAGTTCTAAAGCATTATCGTAAACAAGATTCCTTTTCCAGTTTAACTTCCAGTAATCGTTTAAATTTAATAAGAAATCTTTTTTCGTGTTACCCTTGAACATTTTCATACCGTTCTGGAGTATAGGGTTTGTTGTCAAACCTGTAAACACACCATTGGCCAAACCAACACCAATTCCTTTTGCATAAGATTCGAAGGCACCTGTTTTAACTTCACCAGATGTCATTAGAGAATTCTCGTATGCTATATCCATCATTTTTTCACCGGCTGTCCAAGCTCCTACAATATAAGGTGCCAATGTACCACCTGACGCGGCCATGGCAATAAGCACTGGCGCTTGCGTAGATATTTCTTGTGCTACAAATTTAGCAAAGTTCTTACCGCTAGAAAATCCTTCACTAACGCTAAGGTCTCTTACGTATTGGCTTCTAATGTCTTCTTTAAACCCGGAGTATTGCGTGCCCCATTCATCGAGAACCTCGTCCACCATAAGAAATCTAGCTTCAGCACCCCCTTTTCCGGCTAAAAATTCTGCCCCGTAATTCATTAGATTTACTGTCTTGATACCAAACATACCTAAACTTACCCCTATACTACCTAATCCAGTAGCCAAGGTGCTTGCCGACTTGTCTAGTATACTGAAGTTCAATCCAGCTGCTTTTAGCTGCGCGTCTACGTTCCCTAGCTTCCTACCTGTTTCATTAAGCTCTTCCATTAGCGGAGCAAACGCTTCAAGAGAAGCATTTAATTCAACCTGCTCGGCATCTAAAATATCTTTTTGATTTTGTGTTATTTGAACGCCTGTTTCGTAGGTTAAAACTGGAGAACCATCACTTAAATCCCCAAGCATTACGATTTGTCCGTTAATCTTTAATTCCGCAGCAGGCAACGTTCCTTCGGCATATTGCGAGGCTAATACTAAGTTTTTTGTTTTTGCAACTGAGCTATCTGTGTTAGCTATAACTACAGCTTCTTTTGCCGCCCATGCTTTAAACTTTTTTGTTTTCACTACAGCGCCACCTAAAGTAGCAAGACTTCTTTTGTCGATGTTATCTGAAAGATACTGCTCCGTTTTTTGCGTAAGTAGTTCCTGGCGCTTAGCCTCTTTAAGGTCTGCGTAGACCATATCCTTGCTTTTTTCAATTAGCTCATCAACACCTAAATCAGAGCCCTCACTTATTAGCTGGTTTCGCTTTGCTTCTAGCTCGGCGTCATAAGGGTACACATCAAATTCTTCTATTTCACCCGTTGATGAATACTTGTTTTTTTGAGTGAAGCGTTGTTTTACTTGAGGCTCAAACATGGAATCCCTAGAAGGTAACGACTCCGTTATTTCTTGCTCTGTTGGGTTTAGATTTGCGCTGCCTAGCATGGTCTCCGCTTGATCACCCATTGCGGTTAAAGCATTGGAGTCAGCATATCTGTTTAAAAACTTTCTGAGCTCTTTTGCTTTTTCGGATATCTCATCTTTAGTTAAATCCCCTCCATCTATTCTTAAATCAAAAGTTTCATCAACTTTTCCTGTGTCAGGGTTGGTGTAAGAAAGCATAGCGGTTGTGCCGTACTGCTCACCAATAGCATTGTAGGAGGCTGTGTTTAAGCTCATATTAGGCGTCTTAGCTAGAGCCTGCATAACTTCCTTAATTCTATCTTCGTCTCCCTCTAGCAGCCCTTGTAAAGCATCTAAATTTATTACCTCATTTTTTTCCGCCTCAGATTCTATATCATCTATGGTTACAGCTGGTAAATCCAAAGAAGTATCTTCCGAGCTGGATTCCAATTCTGGTTGTGCAAACACATCCGACCCTTCGCTTGCACTCGTCGCAAGGTCTTCCCCAAAATTTGGAGAATCAATTTTTTCAATCATGGACTCTTCCGCAGGAGCACGACTAACATCAGTACTGTCTTCAACTTCTTCGTCTTCGCCTTCTGTTAATTCTTTAACTGACCAACCCATTTCATCCGCTTTCTTTAAGCGTGCAATTAAGCTATCGTAATCTTCAAATACTTCTTTAGTGTCGTTTATTAGGTATGTAAATCTTGGCATGATATAATTTTTTGTATTTGTTTTTAATTTTAAAGTTTCCCAGTAAGGAATTTAGATCCTAGCTTTTCTTCAATTAATTTTGCAAGTTTTCCTTTTTGCTCATAAGACATTGTTGTTTTGTTATTCACATTTATCAGATCTACAATCTTCATTGAGCTGGTAATCGGTATAGGAGGCAGCGAGTTTAAATCCTCGTCACCGTCCATATCCGCAGTGTTACCTGTATAAGCTCTTAACGTCAGCTTACCATTTTCGTATTTAAACTTTAAGTCTCTAAAATTAGATTTCGTTGCTTTGCTTTTACCGCCTAAATAGAAATCCATAGAATTCCCATTTCCAGCTTGGTCAAATTTAAACAGCTTATTTAGCTGGCTAGTGACGCTTTCTTTATATCCTTCCGGGGTAGGGCTTTCAGCGACGTAGGGATTTAGCCCTGTGCTTATGTTAGTATTGGCTTGGGTATAATATTCATTTCCGGTAAGCGCTGGGTTGCTTGCGCTTGTGCTCGGTTTTGGTACATTACCGTAAAGCTTGTCGTAATAGTAGATATTTCCTTCTTTTTTTACATTAATAGCCTGCAATGCAACATCCTCTATCTTTTTTTCAAGCAATGCGCTTTGGGCTGTTCTAAGCTCCTCAGGAGTCTGCTCTTCTTGTTTTAGCTGGCCCCATTCCTCCATAGATATATCAAAGTCCTTAAGGTACCGTCGTTTTTCGTCTGTACCCATTTCGCCAATCATATCTCCCATCATACGCACCTGAGAATCCACTACTCCTTGTACCTTAGTAGTATTTAATGGTTGTCTGTAATACACTTTGCCGTCAATAATTTGCTTTGTAGCCGGCATAACAGGGGCGTCCCCATTAGCGTTGGGCTCAGCAGTACCATTGGTAGCTAGCATGTTATTCCTTACTTTGCCGTCTAATAAAAACTCTGATTCAGCCCCTTTTTGTACTGTTGCAACACCTGTTTCTTTTCTTGGCTTGAAAAGAGTTGTTATAGTTGCTAAATCTGTGCCACTAAAAAGTAAAGGGTCTTGACCCTCTCCTCTGGTTATTTTTAGGCTACCATTTTCGTAATCGTAAGAGTACCCGTCTTTGTTTAGGAAAGCTTTTATAAGCTCCTTAGCGTTTGTTCCGTCATCTAACTCCCCGTCTTTTTCCATACCCTTGGTCCCAATAGATGGATAGGAATTGTTTATTTCTATATCTGATTCAGCTTGGGCGGCCCATGTTTCCGCATTGGTAACCAAAGCCCCTGTATTAAGCATCCACTCGTTTAATTCTGCTCTTTTTGCAGCGTTTTTTTCTATAGCCTCTCGGTTAGCGGCAGTTCTATTTCCTAAAAAAGCTTTTTCTAGTCTGTAACCCTCGTCTATGACCTCGGACATATTAACTCCAAACTGATCTTTTATTCCGGTTAGTTGTTCTTTGGTTAGCTTTGCGGCTCTTTGCTTATCGGCATTGTAATTTTTAGAAAGCTGAACCATACCTGTATTGTATATCTCGTCTTCCTTCTTTCTCTTTTCTGCTTCTTTTTTAGCCTTTTCCGCTGCTAATTGGTTTTGCTTTTCCATGCCGACTATCCCTGTCGCTATGTTCTGTGCGCCTTTAGCTATTGCTTGGCCTAATACGGCCCCCGATTGATCGTTTACTATTGCTGGATTTGTATAACTCATTTTTTATATTTTAACTTCCAAATGGTGTTATGTTATTATATTCGTCACCTGTGTAGCCTCCGAACGTGTTTGTTGTCGTGGGGTTGTAACCTGGGGGTTGGTTATAGTTGTTAATGCTATTTGCTCCTCCAGCGCCTCCAGCGCCTCCTCCTGCTAAAGATCCTCCTTGAGCAAAAGCTCCGGAGCTCATTAACCCGCCAATTGTAGACGTTATGCCCCCAATCATTCCAGCAGTGGATTGTGCGCCTGCCATGTTAGCGTTAGCCATATCCTGTCTAGCTTGAGATTGCTGCCCGGACATTCTGTTAAGTGTTGCCACATCTCTCGCCTCCTGAGAGTTAAACATAAAAGCAGCCCCTTGAGCCTGAGCGTTTTGTACTCTAGCCTCTTCACTCATTTCCATTTGCGTAAGCTGCATTTCTTTAGCTTGTAGTGCTTGCTCCCCTTGAGCTCTTAGCTTTTCATTAGCAGCTTCTTGTTGCTCTATGTTGGCTGAAACTTCTTTCTTGCTTTGCTTAGCTGCCTGAGCCAGTGCTGTAGCACCTCCTGCGCTCGCACCCGTCGCTTGTAATATATCTAATGTATTTGCTAATGCTATATCTGTTTGCTCCATCTGGATCTCCGCAGCGCTTGTAGCAACTCCTAGATTTGCAAATGGATTACTAAGCTCTCCTCGCATTTCTTCTATCATGTCAGCGTTTGAAGTAACGCCGGCATAAGGGTTAGTAATTGCCTGCCTGTTATTCTCAAATGCTCTCATTTGTCTATCTAAAGCGTCTCTTTCTTGCTGAGCTTGTTCTTGTTGTTTTCTAGCGTTTCTGCCTCCAATGAGACCACCCGCTACACTTCCGAGGACGCTTATCGCTGCTCCCGCTAATAATGGTACTGGCATATATTTATTTTTTTATGATGATTGTACAAATCCTGTGCTTACAGCAAATAATTCTTTTTTGCCTGCACCGCTGTTATTTATTGACATTGTTACTTCTCCGAAGAATCCTTTTACACCTGATGACGAGCTACCCCATACAACCTCGCCGTTTTGCGAAGGTGTACCGT
>Ga0233413_10001266_pt1 | contig 11184 bp, 10 predicted proteins | sample Na_anoxic_6_MG_FD_189019 | JGI IMG/M metagenome (GOLD analysis project Ga0233413, IMG submission 189019) | Seawater microbial communities from Saanich Inlet, British Columbia, Canada - Na_anoxic_6_MG | ecosystem: Environmental > Aquatic > Marine > Inlet | place: Canada: British Columbia... | reverse complement strand
CTGAAACATAAGGGGATATTTCTGTGGTTTATCATCACCCTCTGTAACAGAGATGATCATCACCTTATCATTCTCACCGATGTTAAACTCTGCGGGGCACACAAGGTTTCCGACGTTCTCTACAATGAGAACATCTATCTGGTTTAAATCAAACTCTTTGAGCGCTCCCCTTACCATATTTCCGTCGAGGTGGCAGGCGCCTCCCGTGTTTATCTGGACAGCAGGGATGGCATAATGAGCAATCCTCTCCGCATCACGCGAGGTAGCGATGTCTCCCTCGATCACTGCAATACGGTTTTTGTTTTTGAGATGTTCTACTGTTTGTTCAAGGAGCGTTGTCTTGCCTGCTCCAGGGCTTCCCATCAGGTTGAGCACGTAAATCCCTTTCTCAGCAAAAATCGTTCTGCTTTGAGAAGCTATCACCTCGTTTGCCTCAAGGATGTTTCTGATTACCTTAATTTCCATCTTCTATCTCCATGTTTCTTATTTCCAGTTCCCTTCCTGCTATCATCTCCACATCTATTGCCTCACAATGAGGGCATATCAAAAAAGGATCTTCCAGAGTGCTTATCTCCCCACACTGGTTACATTTTACCCTCAACGGTATCACCTCAATCTCAAGGGAGCTCTCTTCAGCTATCCCTCCTGCTCTGAGAGCCTCAAAGGCAAATCTCAGGGCATCTGGCATTACTCCACTCAAACTCCCGAGCTGCAATGTAACCCGTGTAACCTTTGCCCCCCTATATGGAAGGGCTTCCTGCTCTATAATCTCGAGGAGGCTCTGGGCTATCCCGAATTCATGCATATCCCATTCCCTTGAGCTCTTTAAAGGTCGCCTTTATCACCTTTGGCACCGCGGCCTTTACCTCCGGAGTGAGCTCCATGCCACATGAAATTTCCTTGGGCTCAATGCCGATAATAACTACAGAGGCATGTCCGCCGAGCTGCCTCGCCATTAACAAGACATCCAGAAGATCAACCTGATGAAGGGAAAGAGGCCTCTCATCAGCATCCATAAGATCCTCGGGAAGGCACCGGTAGATGGTGCCCGGCTCCCCTCCTGATGTCAGGGCATCAATAACAATGATCCTCTCGCTCTCATAGATAATCGATAACAGGTCCATCGTAGCAGTACCACCATCAATGACCTCAACCCCTGGCGGCAGTTTTCTATTTTCCATTTCTTTCACTACGTGAACGCCAATCCCTTCGTCCTTGAGGATCAGGTTCCCAACGCCAAGTATAAGTACTTTTTTCTGTGCCATCGTGCTATCTCGATAAAATATCCCTTACGGATACGTTTCCATAAGGGATATGATCAAGCTCCTTTTTTCGGTTCTCGCTCAGGCAAGGTTAGCAAGCCTTAAAATATCGGGAACCTTTTTCTCCCAGCCAATTGCCATTATGTGGACCCCCTGGCTGAGATCCTTAAGATCTCTCATAAGCTGCGCAGCGATCTCCAACCCGGTTGCTGCCTTGTCTTTTGCTCTGGCCATATCGTCGATCATGTGCTCAGGTACAAATACACCCGACACATTCTTGTTCATATATCGTGCCATACCAGCGGACTTCAGAGGAATAACCCCTGCCAGAACAGGCACCTTGAACTGTGCTGCACGTTTCATAAACCTTTCAAAAACCTCAACATCGAAAACCGCCTGTGTCTGGAAAAACCGTGCCCCCACGCTGATCTTTTTCTCCATCATGGTAAGCTGGAGCTCGAATGATTCGTCTGTATCGGACACCGGTTTCACCACTGCTCCAACAAAGAGATCGGTCTTTCCTTGAAGTTCATTACCGGCCAGATCGTACCCTTCATTCATTCGGTTAATCGTCCAGATCAATTGCTCTGAGTCCAGGTCATAAACGTCCCTGGCATCGATATGATCTCCCAGGGTGGGATAATCGCCTGAAATAACCAGCACATTTTTGATTCCAAGAACAGAGGCGCTTAGTAAATCAGATTGCAGGGCGATCCTGTTTCTATCACGGCAGGTCATCTGAAAAACGGGATCCATGCCCTTTTCTACAAGTATGGAGCAGGTTGCAAGTGAGCCAAGCCTCATGACCGCGCTCTGCTGATCGGTTACATTTACTCCGTCCACTTTTCCATTAAGGATTTCCGCCAGCTCCATAATCTCCGATATGTCTGTCCCCTTTAAGGGACCGACCTCAGTTGTAACAGCAAATTTACCGCCATCTAATGCTTCTTTTAGAGCCATTATACTGTGCCCTCCTCCCTTGATTCATCCATTTGCTCAAGAGCCCACATGGATGTGGAAAGCATTTCTGGTCTGGGCCTCATCTTGTTCCAATCTTTGGGAGGGATAAATGTCTTTAGCACATCAAGTCTTCCAGTCTCTTTTAGACGTGCATAAATCAGCTCCCACCCACAGGGTTTCTCAGGGCTTACTTCGCATTTACCATTGGAAGCTCCTCCGCATGGCCCATTTCTCAGGCCCTTTGAACAGACTGTGAGCGGACAAATCCCACCAGTATATTCCAGCAGACAATCCCCGCACTCCACGCACCTCTCCAAACCCCGCCACTCACCTCGGGAGCCCCCAAGGTTTATCGTATTGCAACCAGGGTGTACCGGTTTCTTTACCATGGTTGCCGCAGTTTGAATACCGATACCACAGCATAGCACCAAGAGTGAATCTGACTTCATTATCGTATCCTCGAGGGGCCTTAGCCTTGAAGCCACGAGGGCCTTCTGGCAGAGGAAATCAACAACGCTGTAACCTGATACCGCCTTCCCCTCCCCTTCTAATCGCTCTTTCATCTCCAGCACCTGAGGTAATCCTCCGGTCTGGCTGGCCTGTGCGCATCCGTCACACCCCACAATAAATATTTTATTTTCACCCTCCAAATACCCCACTATCTCTTCGAAAGGCTTCTGTTCTGAGCGTAACATCTTTACTCTCCTGTTAACCCTATTACGTAATTTACGTGATTATCGGTAATCTATTTTGTTGTAGCTAAAAGCAATATTCCATATCTGGTAACTTTTCAATAAGTTGAGTTTTTGTAGGGGCTTGATTTATCAAGCCCGATATGGAAGGGTTCGATAAATCGAACCCCTACACTTGACAAATATGTGGCTAAAATTACTTTGCAGCCCAGTGTACCCGAAGTTATTGAGAAATTACCATATCTGGATAAGAAATCATAAATGACGTTATAGGGTTAAGCTATGATATATCTTCTCAACTCTCGTCCCTTATGATTCAACAAATGAACAGCGCAGGCAATACATGGGTCAAATGATCTCACTATCCGCACTATTTCAAATGGATTTTTCTCATCTTTTACCCGTGTCCCTATCAAGGCCTGCTCAATAGGACCATGGTTACCCATATCATCCATGGGGGATGCATTCCATGTTGTAGGTACGACACATTGATATTTATGAATCTTTCGATCTTTAATGACAATCCAGTGTCCCAAAGCCCCCCGAGCTGCATCCACAATTCCCACGCCGGTTCCCTCTTCAGGCATTGTGTAATCAATATAAGCCGGTTCTCCCGGTTTCAACGAGAGAACCCAGTCTTCCAGATTCTTGGCTATATGTAAGGCACAGAGTGCTCGGGCTGCATGCCTTCCGAGGACTGAAAAAAGGACGTCCGGGGAGGCCTTGAAATAGTCGAGCACGAAGTTCACCATTTCCTTTGTTGCCGGATCACCCGCAGCATATCCCACAGCAATCCTTGCCAATGGGCCAACCTCGTATACCTCCCCATTGTAGCGTGGGGCCTTTATCCATGAATAGCCTCCCTCTTTACGGGGCATGGGCCTGGTCTCTCCATCAAATGGATGAAGTCCTGAGGTGTTGTCCTCGTACCATGAATATTTAATCCACTCATTGATCTGATCCAGGTCAAGGGGTGAGTGTTCTAAGTCTACCGATGTACTCCCCTGCTTGAATAGTCGCGCCCTCTTTGTGTAGTCCGGGTCGCTCCCGTCCAGGTCAAAAATCCCGTAAGACAAAAATCGGCCGCAACCTTTTCCAATTTCAAAGTAATCGCCATAGGTCTCTGCAACCTTTATCACATCGGGAACATATATATCCTCAACAAATTCCCTGATTTCCCTTGCCCGCGCAATGAGTGTAGCAATCTTATCAACAGTGGGAATTTCCGTCATGCCTCCCGGTGTCACCGCACATGCATGGGGAAGCTTTCCAGCCAGTACCGCTGTTGCTTCATGCCCTTTACGCCTCATGTCTAATGCCTGGACATAATGGGAAACCAGCTCTTGGTCGAGGGCTGGCGAAAAACGGTAATCTCCTTCATAGCGCGGTACAAAGGGGGCAAGTTCACCTCGTGAGATAAAGGCCTTTATGCTCTTCAGGGTTCGATCATTTCCTTCATAGGTTGCCACCTTTGTAACGTCTACATAATCAAGTGCAGCCAGGTGGTAAAAGTGGAGGATATGATCCTGAACCTGATGAAACCCCATGGTCAAGTTTCTCATATGGCGGGCATTGTCAGGTATCTTGTCTGCAATCCCAAAGGCGCTATCCAGACTCAATGCCGATGCTGTAGTGTGACAGTGATTGCAGACCCCACAGATTCTCTCGGTTATCAGCTGGGCATCTCGAGGGTCTCTGCCCTCCAGTATCTTCTCAAACCCTCTAAAAAGCATTCCCGAGCATTTGACCTCCTTGACCTCTCCGCCATCGACAATAGTCTCTACCTTGAGGTGTCCTTCAATTCGCGTTACAGGATCTATTACTATTTTACCCATCTCTCTCAATCCTCCCGTTTTTCCAATATTCACCGATCTTGGGTATGTCCACATCAGAGAGTTTCTCATAAAAAGACCCGAGAAAATCCGGGAACTCCGGCTGGGTGCATGCCTGGCACCCCATACCGGACCTGATACACCAGTTGACACCGTTATTCCACTGCCGTATCGGACAATCAGCATAGGTAATAGGACCCTTGCACCCAAGCTCATACAAACACCCCGGATCACCGAACTTCTTGGCGAATTTCCCCTCGTCGAAATATGCCCTTCTCTGACAGTTCTCGTGAATGAGTTGCCCATAAAAATCCTTTGGCCGGAGCCAGTCATCTAAATCTTCCGATTTAGGCAGACCAGCTATGAGAAGTTTTGCCACAGTACCGATGAACCAATCCGGGTGAGGAGGACATCCTGGTACATTGATAAGGGGAGTGGTAATCCCCTCCTCTTTGAAGATGACCATTATCGACTTCACCCCAGTAGGATTGGGTTTTGCCCCTGGTATTCCGCCGAACGAGGCACAGGTTCCAAGAGCGATCACGGCCATGGCCTTTCTTCCAAGTTCAACTACCCACTGGTAAAATGGGATCGGCTCCCCATTTCTCTCGCCTACCATACAGTATACACCCCCATCAGCAGTGGGGACCACCCCATCCACAATCAAGAGGAACTGGCCCTCATATTCCCGACCGGTATCCCCTATTGCCTGTATCACCGGATCCCCTGAACCTGCCGAAATATTTGTATGAAACTTCAAGCTAATATGCCTTCCCGGCACCACCTCATCAATCAGTACATTCTTTATGGAAGGAGCCACTGTATTGAGAGCAGAAATAGAGCACCCGCCACAGGTTCCGCCTCCAATCCAAACTGCCGGTATCTCTTTAACACCAGACATCTCATACCTCCCTCTTACTGTTTACGCCGCACCGGGTAGACAGGCATCGATTTAAAAATCTGGCTCTTCCGAAGAATCTGTGGGTAAAAACGCATGACTTTTGAAGAAAATCATTGATCAATACACTTTAACCGGCTAATTCCAGATATTATTATCATTAGGATCAAAAGAATGTCTTTTACCTCCGTGTTGTAAAGCCCCACAATATAAGGGTAATTGTCTACTGATAAATTAAACAGGCATTTTCTTAATGATACAACTCGTTTTTTTGGCTGTCAAATAACAGTATTCCAATATAATATTAAGAATTATGCCGAAAATTGAAGGAATTTAAATTTTACAAAAACAACAAATCTTGTTACTAAAAAAAACAGCAACATTTTGATGTTTTATTGTGCGATATTACATGGTTAAATGGAAAAATGGGACTTTGGACCCACAGATTCTCCAGAGGACCCAAAAATCTAACTCTTTCAATTTAGCTATTACCAGCTTTAAAGCCTTGCTCATGGGCAAGCATATCTAAGTGCAAGGTAATAAGGTTTTCCAACTCCAATGGCGCTGGCTGCTCAATAATCCTCATATCTAATGTCTTAATATAGCAATTGCACTTTTTGCAGAAATCAACTCTAAAGCCCTCCTCTTCCTCGCTTACAAAATATCCAAGCTCTTTAGATTGATCATTCTCGCAAAAGGGGCATTTTAGTCTTGGATAGTACCATTCATAGCCACAGAGTTCACAGTGTAGAAACCTCTTTCCCTGATCAGCTAAATAGGCCATATCTGGATAGGAGCCGCACAGGGGACAGTAACCATAATTCCAGCCATCCTTGTCAATCCTTTCCCCAGCCGATTCTTTCAGGATATTTAGAGAAGGCCTCAAGGACATATGTGTCAAAAATTTAAGAACCATTGGCTCGATATTGACCTCTTTAGCCCTACTGGTAACGGTTGTTTCATCGCGTGAAAGAAAAGCAGCAATAACGCTATTTATCCACTTAGAATCAGTTCGTGCCTTCTTCAAGGCCTTCTCTAATGCCTCCTTATCTTTCCTTTTTTTTGAGGACAAATGCTCTAATAAACGCTTGAACAGGGAAGAGGCAGCCTTCAGATCAATGGGTAAATCCTCTCTTGAAAACAAAGGAAATCCTTCCTTTACCTTAATTTCACGTATTACCGCATCTTTCATTACATATTTAATATCAGGTTCAATCTCATTAAGAAAAATCACTATATCCCTGTAAACAGATAAGGCCTCTTTGTACATAGGTCTCTTTTGGATAAGCCGGTCTATTTGATGTAATAATTCATTGGCCATAATGCTTTTCTCATCCCACGTAATTTACAATCTCAGACCTCATAAAAACTATTTATTTAATGACTGCAATCCCCCTAATTTTTAGGACTTTGCTCAAAAATTGGACATCAGGTCGGTCTGGGTTATGAGGTTCAGGGTTCAAATCCCGATTTTATCGGGAAACCTTGAACCCAAATCTTGGGTTAGAAACGCACCCTTTTGTCCAAAATATTACCCCAAAATTAGCTAAAATTTTCGAGGTGTGAATCTACATAGAAAGGGTGCCCCTATAAAAGGCACCCTTTCTGTTAGGGGGGTTTTGTTAACTTGCCAATTTATGAAGCAATTGCCATTCCCTTGATAATTCCTTTAAGGGCCTGGCAATCCGCTTTAAGGCCGTCTTTCTATCTATCCCTCCTGGTGTTATTGTAGCCTGAGCATATTCATGATACTTGGCAGGCTCATCTGCGAGGAGATAGAATACCCTGGTATCTTCAATACCTGACAATGTTGCCTTGGGGAACTTTCCCTTTACCTCGGCCAGACGTTTATTGGCCAGGGAAACCATCTTATCCCGATCCCCAAAATTCATTGCCCCTGTCGGGCAGGTCTTGACACAGGCCGGCAAAAGCCCATTATGGACACGATCAACGCACATTGTGCATTTTGCCATATACCCAGTTCCCGGTTGAGCCCTGGGTATATTATATGGACAGGCCTCCTGCACATCCTCATTGCTTTCCTTTTTCAGTTTATCGGTGTAAAGAACCGCACCGGTAAGCTCATCAACAATAATAGCATTCGGGTCCTCAGGTATCTCTTTACAGGGTGGATCAACACAATGCCTGCATTGATCCGGGAAAAAATACCAGACAGGTTTGCCATCATCGCCTGTATGTTCAGAAAACCGTACCAGTTTATATGTATAAAATGAAAGATCTTTGGGGTTCTGGAAACTTCCCCAATTTTCGGTCTTGGTAGCTGGGAGTTGATTCCATTGCTTACAGGCAATCTGACAACCCCTGCATCCGGTACATAACGCAGTATCAATAAAAAATGCCTTCCCTTCCATCAGATCACCTCCTTATATCTTCTTGACATTGACCATAAAGGCCTTTGTTTCAGGTATCCTGGTATTTGGGTCACCTGTTGATGGTGTCAGCAGGTTGGCTGAATCACCGCCATCCTTAGGATAAAGCCATCCGAAATGCCATGGCAGCCCTACCTGATGAACCACGGTGCCCTGTATTGTAAAAGGTCTGAAGCGCTTGGTAACAATGGCCACAGCCTTTACCTTTCCCCTGGCTGATTCCACAATGACCTTTTCTCCATTCTTTATCCCCTTGAGCTGGGCAAGCTCCGGGCTCATCTCCACAAAGAGTTGAGGTTGGGTCTCCAGCAGCCATGGGAGCCATCTGCTCATAACACCAGTCTGCCAGTGCTCGCTGACCCTGTACGTGGTACACACAAAGGGATACCTGGGATCGCATGTCCTGTAAGCATCCATATCTGTCTTGTAGATGGGCGCTGTCGGATTGATAAGCTGACTGGAGAACAAGTTCTTCTCCACAGGACATTCAAGGGGTTCGTAGTGCTCCGGAAAAGGCCCGTCTGCCCTTCCCGGTCCGAAAATGTGGGCGTGGCCTTCCGGTTTCATAATAAAGGGGTGCTTTGTCTTGGGATTCGGAGTGCCATCCGCCTTCAGCATGGGTGGCCAGCCACCATCAGGGACATCGCCAACCCACTTTGAACCATTCCATCTGATAACAGAATGTTCCTTATCCCAGGGGTTTCCATATTTGTCAACCGATGCCCTATTATAGATAATGCGCCGGTTTACAGGCCAACACCACGACCATTCAAGGTTCAGGCCAATGCCTGAAGTCTCTTTTTTACGCCTGGCCGCCATATTTCCCTTATTGGTATATGAATTACAGTAGAGCCAATTAGCACTACTCGTAGAGCCGTCTGCCTGCAAATAGGCAAAACTGGGAACCAGATCTCCCTTCTTAAAAGACTTACCCTTAACAGTGATATCTCTCAGAAAATACCCATTTATTTCCTTTGCCATCTTATGTGCATCAAATCTTCCGTTGGTAGTATAGTTCCATTTCAGGTTAAGGATAGGCTCCGGAAAAACTGCATTTTGGTCTTTGCGATAGAGGTATCTGACCTTCTTGAACAGATCCGTCATGATATCTCCGTCTGGTCTGGAATCCCCTCGTGGTTCAGTCGCCTTATAACGCCACTGCATCCAGCGACCACTGTTTGTAATGGACCCCTCTTTTTCCACAGATACTGCACATGGCAGCATAAAGACCTCGGTCTTAATCTTTTTTGGATCTATGCCCGGGCCTTTCCAAAAAGAGCCTGTCTCATTATCAAAGATATTCACATTAACCAACCAGTCCAGCTTTGCTAATGCCTGTCGAGTCTTGTTCGCATTGGCCCCTGAACTTGCCGGGTTCTGCCCCCAGGCGAAGAAGCCTTTAAAGTTCCCTTTATACATTTCATCAAAGAGATCAAGCCAGGTATAGGCCTTGCCGTCATCCAGCTTAGGGAGCCAGTTGTAGCCGAAGTCATTCGCATTTGTAGCCTTTGTACCAAAAAAAGACTTGAGCAGACTCACTGAGTATTTTGGGTAATTTCCCCACCAATTTGCGCTTAAGGGATCATTGGTCTTAGGAGTATATTTGGTATTGTAATCGGAGAGGCTCACTTGAGATGCCTTAGGGGTTTTCAGGTAACCCGGCCATATGTGATAGAGAATACAGTGATCAGTAGAGCCCTGAACATTAGATTCTCCTCTGAGGGCATTGACACCTCCTCCGGCCACGCCCATATTCCCCAACAATAATTGTATAATGGCCATAGTTCGTATGTTCTGAACACCCACGGTGTGCTGTGTCCAACCCATCGCATACATAATGGTTCCGGCCTTGCCTTTTTCCCCCGTTGCGGAGTACATCTCATAAACCTTCACAAGATCCTTTTTGGATGTCCCGGTAATTGCAGATACCTTATCCAGATCATATCTGCTAAAGTGTTTCTTCAATAACTGAAATACACAGCGCGAATCTTGAAGCGTCCTATCTTTTCTTGAATTGCTATTTTCATCTTTTTCAAATGCCCACATGCTTTTGTTGTACGTGTGGGACTTGGGATCGTAGCCTGAAAAAAGGCCATCCTTAAAGCTATATTTATCGCCCACAATAAAGGCCGCATTGGTATATTCTGCGACATATTCCTTGAAATACTTGTTGTTTTCAATGATGTATTTGATCATCCCGCCTAAGAAAGCTATGTCAGTGCCGGATCTCAAGGGGGTAAAAAAATCGGCCTTTGATGATGTCCTTGTGAATCGTGGATCAACGCTTATCAGCTTACCTCCCATCTTCATAGCCTCGGTCACCCACTTGAATGAGATAGGGTGGTTTTCGGCAGCGTTGGAACCCATAATCAAAATGCAGTCGCTGTTTCGAATGTCGATCCAGTGATTTGTCATTGCGCCGCGTCCGAACGACTCTGCCAGAGCCGCAACTGTAGCGCTGTGTCAGATACGGGCCTGGTGCTCAATATAGACGAGCCCCATAGCCCGCATCATAGCCTGTATTGCCCAGCACTCCTCATTGTCAAGAGCAGCGCTCCCAACGTGAGCTATTGATTCTGTCCGGTTCACCACCTGCCCTTTACTGTTTTTATAAGAAAACGTTTCATCCCTGGTATGCTTTATATTTAATGCGATCTTATAAAGGGCCCAATCCCAAGAAACCTTCTGCCATTCAGTACTGTATGGTTTACGGTAAAGGGGAGTGATCAATCTGTTTTCATTGTTAACCAATTGACTGAGTGCAGCGCCCTTGGAGCAGAGAGCACCTTCATTTATGGGATGATCTGGATCACCCTCTGCATTGATAACCTTACCATTTGCGCCTTTGCTGGTGTGAACAATGATACCGCATCCTACTGCGCAATATGGGCAGATTGTGGTGGTCTCTTTTGCATACCTAATCTTCAATGTCTGGGCATAGGATTTGACTGGTTTCAGATCCATGCCCAAACCAAAGGCCATCACACCTGCAGCAGTCCCTGCAGAAATCTTTAAAAAGTGTCGTCTATTAATCTTCATACGTTAACCTCCTTTCTTCATTCTTAAAAACAGGTAGTTAATGGTTGAAAATGTTTGCCATTTACTTTAATTCCCACTTAATCTCTTTGCTACCTCTATAATTATGTTAAC
>Ga0233413_10001265_pt1 | contig 11186 bp, 20 predicted proteins | sample Na_anoxic_6_MG_FD_189019 | JGI IMG/M metagenome (GOLD analysis project Ga0233413, IMG submission 189019) | Seawater microbial communities from Saanich Inlet, British Columbia, Canada - Na_anoxic_6_MG | ecosystem: Environmental > Aquatic > Marine > Inlet | place: Canada: British Columbia... | reverse complement strand
ATTGCATCAGTCATACACTCAGCAGTCAAGAATCAAATCGCAGTTTACATTCGAAGATGTTCAGCCAACTTATGATGCGACAGAGAATCATCAAGCAATAGACATTGGTTGGGACGACAATGATTTCCCAACGATAGAGACACCAACTTGTATTGATTGTTTCAATGATGTGGAACACGATTTGTTTCACAACTACTACTGCTCATCTTGTGGCGGTTGGTTCAAGGAAGAAGAGATACTAAACTTTAATAAATAATCTAATAATTTAAGGGGTGTGTCTTCAAAGACACATCCCTTTTTTAAATCAATTAAAATGAAAATAGAATTAAGCAGAATTAAAAGAATCGCAGCAGACATTAAAGCAGACGATGAATGGGTCAACGATAGCCATACGTCAGCAGAACATCAGGGAGTGAAGTCAGGACTTGATATGTTAATCAGCCACCTTGAGCATACGCAAGAGGCTAAACCATCTTGGTTTCATAAGGCAGATAAAATATTAAAAGGAGGTTATTGGTACGCTAAAATATCAGACATAAAGTTTTGATACGTCTAATAAAATTCGTACTTTCGTATAAATTAAATATAAATCAAATGGCAAAATTATTAAAATCAAATGGGGAGGTTGTACCAAACGTAAACATCTCCACCTTAAAGCAAATGCAAGAATTAGTCGGAGGTTACATTGAACTATGTTACCTGAAAAGCGGTGAGATTCTTGTGGTCAACGAAGAAGGTTTATTAAACCAACTCCCACATAACGAACAAGCAAGTGAACTACAAGGGCATCCATTAGTGGGGGATGTTATTGTTTGTAGTGCATCTGAATTAAATTAAAAGCTATGAGTAATTTACGACACACGCTTATCTTAGAACTAAAACTACAGACGGGGACAGATAACAAAAAGCAAATCCAAAAGATTCAGCAATTATCAGACGGTGAGTTTATGGATACGTTCATTGACACCGGAAGGATTACAAAGATTCAAGAGGTAGGGGACTTAACGCTACTGCACGAATTCACTACGGATGTTATATTATATAGTGGAGGTCACTATATAGAAATGCTAAAGAATGGTAAGTTTTTGTACCGACCATCAGGCAGAGGTCAAGGCAAACGTTCTTTAAGTTTGCCGGTTGTAGAAAACTATATGTTTAAAAAAATAAATAAATGAAAACAGAAGACTTAATAAAAGAGGTAGGCAGAGAGGTAGTAATGCTTCTACTCGAAAAGAATAAAGCCTATGGTGACACTGCTAATGAGCCACCACAAATATTTTCTAAGCTATCTCCTAAGGAGGGAATTTTAGCAAGGATAGACGATAAGTTAAGCAGAATAAAAACGGTTGGGTTGAATAACAAAACCGAAGACACAATGCTTGACTTGATTGGATACCTAATCTTATATAGGGTTCAACTAAAGAAAGATGAACTAAAACAATTTGCAAAAAAGTTAGACTAAATTTGCAATACTATTATTAATTCATTACATTTACACTTCAATCAATTAAATTAAATCAAATGTCAAAATCAAATCAAATGTTCCAAGAGGAACGAGAAAAAGTTGCGGCTAACTTCGGTGAGCAATTAGATGCAGAATATCGTGAGATAGAGAAAGCACACGCAAATCAAAAACAAATGTTAAATGAAATTTTTGAAGCGTGGGGAGAAATCTTCGGCACGATTCAGAAAACTAAATCCAATTCAGAAAATGAAGACAAAAATTTTTAATGAGTATGTAGACAAGGTTTGTTACCTTTTTGGGATAGAGGCAGAGACTCTGTTTACAAAGACCAAACGAAGAGATGTTGTAGATGCAAGACACTTGCTTTATTACTTATGTAATATCAGACCAATGCGAATAGTTTACATCCAAGAATATATGGCAGAGTGCGGTTACGTTGTGGCTCATTCGTCTATACACCACGGGATAAACCAAGTGAAGAGTAAGTTAGAGGTAGACATCGACTACAAACACACAATAGCTGAAGCTATAGGAAACGAAGCATAGATGAGATACACAATAGACGACATATATAATCAAGCTTTGGAAGACACTTACGCAGTAGCAATAGACAATGATAGTTATTCCTCACGAATGGTGTACGGAGCAAAGATAATGAAAGACCACGGGTCAGGAAGATTTGAGTTGCTAAACACTATGAAAGGAGGGGACTATTACACACAAGTTACGGCAGATGAGTTAGAAAATTTTCTTTCAGGAGGTTGGAGATATGGAGTTTTTGTCTTATCTTTGTCTAACTATCGTTCAAAGCTTGATATCATTGAGCAAAGAATTAAACAACATATCAATGATAAAAAGTCTGAGAAGCAGATAGGTATTTTAAAATCAAGTAGAGAAAGAATACTAAGAAAGTATTCAGAAATCAATTCAAAATTAAATCAAATAAATTATGGCAACAAAGTCAACAACAACGAAAAAGGTAGAGCAGACCACCTTTGAAAAACTATCTGCAATCAACGTCAACAAATTCGTTGAGAAGAAAAACAATCTAACTTATTTATCTTGGGCATTCGCTTGGAGCGAAACAAAAAAGGTTTGTCCTGATGCAACTTATACGATTGTAAAAGACGAGCAAGGTAATCCTTATGTATACGATGAGATGTTAGGGTTTATGTGCGAGACTAATGTAACTATCGAAGGTGAGACACTTTCAATGTGGCTTCCGGTAATGGATAGTAAGAATCAAGCAATGAGAAAAGTTCCTTATTCTTACACCACGAGATACGGTGAGAAGCAAGTAGCCGGAGCAACTTCTTTTGATATAAACAAAACCTTAATGAGATGCTTGGTAAAAAACCTTGCAATGTTCGGGATGGGTATTTATATTTATGCCGGAGAAGATATGCCCGTTACATCTATTCCCACTACTCCATCTGCTCCATCTAAAACAAAAGAGACAGAGACAGAATCAAAACCTAAGTTAGACATCACTAATGAAAAGTGGTCAGCAATGGCAAACTTTTGTGTAGAGAATAAGGCATTAGGATTTAAAAAGCTATGTGATAAGGTTGGAGCAAAGTACACTCTAACTGCAGCAGCGAAAAATGAAATTAAAAATCTAATAAAGTAATTATGAATCAAGAAACAATCGACAGATTAAAAGATGATTCTGAATACTACGGAGATTTTGGTAAGCAATACTTATCTAATTCAGACATCGGCACACTGCTAAAGAATCCAACAGAGTTCCGTAAACCACAAGACGACAACGTCAACTTTCATAAAGGAAGATATTTTCACCAACTAATCCTTGAGCCGGAGAAGGCACAAGAAACTAAGTTCGTTGAGGTATCCTCAAGAAACACAAAGGCTTATAAAGAACAAGCAACTAATGGCATTATAATGTTAGACAAAGAGGGTCAGGAGATTCGTGATTGCGTTCAAGCAATGATGGGTAATCTACCTTTCTTTGAAGGCATAAGGTCAGAGGGTGTTCAGTATGAGGTTCCATCCATTAAGTTAATCAAAGGGATGTTGTGGAAAGGGAAGGCAGACATCGTGTGTAAGGACAAACTTATTGACCTTAAGACCACATCGAACATAGCAGATTTTAAGTGGTCGGCTCGTAAATATAATTACGATAGCCAATGCTACATCTACCAACAATTATTCGGGTTACCACTTGAGTTCTATGTAGTAGATAAAACCAATATGCAACTTGGAATCTATAAACCATCTGAAGATTTTCTTCAGCGTGGAGAAGAGAAGGTAGAGAGAGCGATAGCGGTTTACAAAAAATTCTTTCAAGAAGATAGCGAGTTTGACATCAACGAATATTATGTTGAAGAAACTCTTTAATAAAAGAAATCGGGTTGCGTGGTTCAAAGTTCCAATGGACTGCAATACTCGTGAGGAAAAAGATATTCTTATCCTCGATATAATTAATCATTTGGAACAAACAATTAAAATCAATTAAAAATGGCAGACGAGAAAATTTTCGCAGATGGTTTTTCTTTTAAGAGAAACGACAATGCTCCTGAATTTGTAGTAGGGAAGCAATCAATTAAAGTGGATGAGGCAATTGCATTCCTCAAGGCTAACGCAAAAAACGGATGGGTTAACCTTGACGTTAAACGTGCTAAAGGTGGTAACTACTATATGGAGTTAGACACTTGGGAAGCAAAGCCAAGAACAGAGGCAGCACCGACTCAGAATACTGAGGAGAAGGTTGTTGATGACCTACCATTCTAAAGTGTCTTTAAAGACACCAACACAATTAAAAGAGGGGGGCATTGCTCCTCTCTTTTTTTTACACCAACAATGTTATAGTGGTAAGAATAAAATTTTCTACTACTATATTTTTTTTATTGCTTTATTTTTACTTTCTTTACATACCTAAAGAAAAAAGTAACATAATCAACATTGTTACTGATTATCAATCACTTACAAAAATCAAATTAACATTAAATCAACATCAGTATGACAGAACAGATAACTATCTTTAAAAACATTAAAGAAACAGAGGCTCCTTTCCATCGTGAGGTCCAAGTAGTATTAGAAAGAATAAAAGATGGAGCAACTAAAAAGCTTGTTAAACAAATCAGGACTACAAAAGACAAGTCAGATAGAAACGAATTAAAAAAACTATTACCGGCTATATGTTTTTCGGGAACGTTTACAAAAAGAACTGACTCAAGTCTTGTAAAACATTCAGGTCTTATTTGTTTGGACTTCGATGGATACGAAAAGAAAAAACTTCTTCTTGAGCATAAAGAAAACTTAACTAAAGACCCGTACACTTATAGTGTTTTTATATCCCCATCAGGCAATGGCTTAAAGGTTTTGGTTAAGATACCATCAGACACTCCTGAAGACCACGTTAAATACTTTAACTCTCTTGAGAGGTACTACGAATCAAACTACTTCGATAAGATGTGTAAGAACGTCTCTCGTGTGTGTTATGAATCATATGACCCATTACTATTTATCAATGAGAATTCACAATTATGGGATACCATAGCTGAGATAGAGTACCAAGAGGTAGATGTTTATAACGACCAACAAACAATACCTATTACAGACGAGAATAAGATTGTAGAGATTCTTGTAAAGTGGTGGGAAAAGAAATACCCAATGACTGAAGGGCAGCGTAATCAGAACTGCTTTGTTTTGGCAATGGCTTTTAATGATTACGGGATAGCAAAATCATTAGCAGGTTACATACTTAATAGATATCAAACAAAAGGATTTAGTCAGACTGAAATAACAAGAACAATAGATAGTGCGTATAGCAACACTGCTAATCACGGAACTAAATATTATCAAGATGACGAAAGGATATCACAGATAAAAGATAAGTTAAGGAGGGGTGTATCAAAAAAGGAGATTAAGAGCCAACTAAGTGAGGCAGGGTTGGACTCTGATTCCATAGATACAATTGTCTCATCAATAGAAAAAGAACAAGCACGAAAAACATTTTGGGAAAAATCAGACAAGGGTGTTATAAAAATTGTACACTTTTCTTTTAAGAAGTTTTTAGAAGACAATGGCTTTTATAAATTCTGTCCCGAAGGAGGTAAGAACTATGTGTTTGTTAAAGTAACTAATAATCTTATAGACCACACATCCGAAAAGCAAATAAAAGATTATATATTAAACTATCTCCAAGACATCGAGGACTTAAGTGTATATAATTATTTTGCTGACCAAGTAAGATTCTTTAGAGAAGAATTCCTCACACTACTATCTACAATTGATATTTATTTTATCGAAGACACTAAGGATTCTGCTTACTTATACTATCAAAATTGTGCGGTTAAAATAACTAAAGGACTTATAGAGCCAATTGATTATTTAGATTTAGGTGGTTATGTTTGGAAGGACCATATAATAAACAGAAAGTTTAAGATATGTGATGATAAGCAATGTGATTATTCTGTGTTTATAGGCAACATCTGTGGTAACGATGCGGAAAGAGTGAAGACAATGGAAAGCACCATTGGTTATATGATGCACGGATACAAGAACTTAAGCTACTGTCCGGCAATAATATTAAATGACGAGGTAATCTCTGACAATCCCGAGGGAGGTACCGGGAAAGGTTTGTTTATGAATGCATTGTCACAAATGAAAAAGTTAGTAGTTATAGATGGTAAGGCATTTGCATTTGAGAAATCATTCCCGTATCAATTAGTATCAGCAGACACACAGATTTTATGTTTTGACGATGTAAAGAAACACTTTGACTTCGAGAGATTGTTTAGTGTAGTCACTGAAGGTTTGACTCTTGAGAAAAAGAATAAGGATGCTATTAAGATTCCGTTCAGTAAGTCTCCTAAGATTGCAATCACAACTAACTATGCAATCAAGGGTGCCGGTAATTCTTTTGAAAGAAGGAAATGGGAAATAGAACTACATCAACACTACAACAAAAACTTCACTCCTCTTGATGAGTTTAAAAAACATTTTTTTGCTGAGTGGAATGAAGATGAATGGTGTTTGTTTGATAATTATATGACCTATTGTCTACAAGATTTCTTAAGCACCGGATTGGTTAAAAGTAAGTTTGTTAACTTAAAGATTAGACAACTATCAGCACAGACATCACACGATTTTATAGAATGGTGTGGACTAATTGAGGGTCATCAGAAAAATGAGAGGCTAACAACAGATACAAAATTAATGATGCAAGACTTATACTTTGACTTCATTGGAGAGTATCCTGATTACGGACCTAAAGCAAAGATGACTATAAGTAGAACAAGATTCTACAGATGGTTAATAGCCTACGGACTTTTTACTACAGGTGTTCAGCCACAGGAAGGAAGAGATATGAATGGTCGATGGTTCACTATTGTTAAACCAAAAGTTAAGCAATCCTCATTAGATATATGATAGAAAATGTTCATATAGCTATGACCAACTCTTTCAATATCATTGTACTTGGATACGATTTAGAGGAGATAATGAGCCAAAGAAATAATTTCTTAGCACACAATCCTTTAAAGCGTTACCCAAGTATGAGGGACTTAAAAAACATATTAGAATATTTCATAAACCAAGAAGACTATCATAAATGTGCAGCGTTACAAAAATATATAGAAAAAAATCAGACACCGTAATAGATAGAGTATGCGGATACTCAGATGAAATGATGTACCGGCAAATGTATTTGTTGCACGGTATAATATTTAAAACCAAACCCGTAAAGGTAGGCAGGGGAAAGGCTGCCGTTATGGTTGAAAGAAGAGCGTATACAACATCAAAGGATGTTGAGCAAAGAGCAATTGATAGTCTCGCATATTATAAAAACAGAATGGAAAACGAACCAACTAAAATTAAATTCAGAGATTACCAAAATAAAATAATAGTAAAAGGCAGTGAGATATTAATGCTAAATAAATTTCTGTATCTAACTATGGAGGTTAGGACCGGAAAAACCCTAACAAGTTTAGGCATATGTAGGTTGATGGACCAAAAGAAAGTTTTATTCGTCACAAAAAAGAAAGCTATAAGCAGTATAGAAAGTGATTACGAACTCTTGAATCCTGAATATGATTTATATATTATAAATTATGAATCACTACACAAGATAACAGACAGAGATTTTGACACGATAATACTTGATGAGGCACACGGGATGGGAGCGTTTCCTAAGCCAAGTAATAGAGCAAGGCAAGTAAAAGAAATGATTCAGTCTTGCAATCCCTACGTTATATTACTGTCGGGTACACCAACTCCCGAGTCTTATAGTCAGATGTATCATCAGGTTTACGGAATAGAAAGAAATCCTTTTAAGGAATATGTAAACTTTTATAAGTTTTCTAAACACTTCGTAAATGTTAAGCAAAGAAAAATCAATTCCTTTAACATAAACGATTACTCAGATGGTTTAAAAACTATAGTAGAAGCTATGAAACCATTCACTATTTCTTACTCTCAAAAACAAGCAGGTTTTAAAGTAGATACAAGGGAGCATATACTTGAGGTAGATGTTGAGCCGATTATACATAAGCTTACGGCTCAGTTAAAAAAGAATTTAGTGATAGAAGGAAAGGAAGAAACCATACTTGGAGACACCCCGGTAAAGCTAATGATGAAGCTTCATCAAATGTACTCGGGGACCGTGAAGTTTGAGTCAGGTAAGTCAACCATATTGGATTACTCTAAAGCACAATACATCCACGATAATTTTGCAGATGCAAAGATTGGAATCTTCTATAAGTTTAAGGAAGAATTAAATGCACTAAAGAAAATTTACGGTGACCAACTATGTACAGAACTAAGTGTCTTTGAAGACACAAGTAAGTCTATAGCCTTACAAATTGTATCAGGTCGTGAGGGTATATCCTTACGAAAAGCTGAGGCACTTGTATACTACAACATAGACTTTAGTGCTACAAGTTATTGGCAGTCAAGAGATAGGATGACAACTAAAGAAAGATTAGAGTCAGACATCTATTGGGTCTTTGCTAAAGGAGGAATAGAAAAAGAAATATATAAAGCAGTATCTAAAAAGAAAGACTTTACTGTAAGTCATTTTAAAAAATTAAACAATGAGATTTGAAAAAGAATTTGATATAGATAGAGAAGGTAAAGCAATAAGATTGTTTTGCGAAAAGTTTAAAGCAACATATACAAAACTTGGAGATAACGATATTGATTTCTGTGTTAAAAGAGACAATTCTATTTGTTATGTGGAGGTAAAAGGCAGGAACAGAAATCTAAATAATGCATATCCACTACCTTTAGCTGCAAGAAAAATGGTTAAATTAGTAGACAAGGGACACCAATCAATTGTTATTTGGGATTGCTACGATGTTATTATCTATGGCAACACAAAAGACTTAGTGTCTAAAGGATTAATGGGCGGCAGGAAACCAAGGGTAGGTGCAGCTAATGACAAAGAGTATATGCTATACTTTGAAGAACAAGATGGCTTGTTCTATATATACAAGTAGATTTATTATCTTTGTGTTAGACAATGACAGAGCAACAGATACAGGCAAAAAGAATTAAACAATTAGAATCTGAGGGTTACTATGTCTTAAAATTAGTGAAGACTAATAAGAATGGAATACCTGACATCCTCGCAATACCACCTAATTCAAATGTAATCTTTAGTGAGGTCAAGACACCTAAAGGTAAGGTATCAGAACTGCAAAAATATAGGTTAAAAGAATTAGAAAAATATGGATTTACTACTGAAGTATTTAGAGGGTAGCAGTTTTTATGAGATTGAGGATTGGTTTTACAATCAACTTGGATTATACTCTCTTGAAGACTCATCCCATATAATAGCACAGACACTTGCCGTAGTAGATTTTTTACCAAACCAAAATGGTTGGACCCAAGAAGTAGCAGGAGTAATTAAAAATGAAGAGCCTATCTTTTTTGTTGTAGAATATCTAAAGCAAGAAGGAGATATGCCAATACTTATAGACTTAAATGAAATAGAACTTGAAGAATACTTAGACTTCATAGACCATAAACAATCAATCAAATCATATATAGATGAACACACAAGAAACAATGAACCCGGAATACGAAACGATATTCTTGAAAGAGGAACAATTCAATCACTTAAGGGTGGTGGTTAAAACAATATTAGGAGTAGACGTAAGGAAAGAAAGAAAACGCTATCACAATATTGTAAATGCTAAAATAATTTACTCTCAAATCTTACACGAAGCAGGGTATGGTTGTAGTATCATAGCTAAGTCTATGATTATGAATCACGCTACAGTACTTCATTACTTTAGAAAATTCCCGTGGTATGTAAAAACAGACGTTCAGCTTCGTAATAATTACGAGAAGTGCAAGTCAGAGTTTAATAGAGTTTATGACCCTATTTATTATTTGACAGAAAATGAACTAAAAAAAGAATTAATTTCTTTGAGAATTGAAAAAGAAAAGCTATCTTCGGAATTAGAAAAGTTAAACGCTATTGTGACTGAGGCTGAGGTAAAATCAGAAAGGCTAAAACCTCTATTCGATATGGTCGAACAAAGAACAAGGGTCGGCACAGAGGAAAATATAATTCACAGGCTAAATCAATTCTTCAATGGTGTATACAATAGATGAAATAGAAAAAATAATATCATACAAAACTTGGTCTGTTAAAAAGAAAACAGATAAGTTGCTTCAAATGGATTGCAGTATGTATTGCAATCTCGGCACAGACTCAACGAGATTAGAAAAGCGTGAGGTTCGAGCCATATCAAGAAAAATATACACGGCTATTAAGACCATCAACATTAATATGGGAACATTGTTTTTACAGTCAATGGACTCAAATAAAACAAAACATCCACTATAGAATGCAAGAAGACATCTCAGCGTATGACAAGGAACGTATTGCTCACATCAATTTTTTGATGGATGTCATCAACGACTCCGCTTCTGAGATATATGAATCGTTAGTTGATAGGGATTTTGAAAACCTAAAGCCACAATTAAAAAAACTTCAAGCCTTCTTGAAAGAAATATCTTTATCCATAGAAGATGATATATAACCCTAAGCTTATTAGGGAGGAGGCGGATTTATTTAATTTTATAAAGAATCATTTCATACCCGACTTGATTCCAACGGAACTTCGTAAAAGATACGATTGCTTTTCTGAATTGTACCAAATGGATATTGAGTTAAAGTGCAGACGAAAACATTACCCCACATTACTTATAGAAAAACCAAAGTACAATGCGTTAATGAATAGGTGTAAGGCATATTGCACAACACCTGTTTATATAAACTCTACACCCAAAGGTATTTGGGCATTTTACATTCAAGACCACGATATAGTGTGGGAGAAAAAATATCTCCCAATCAATACTGACTTTGGCAACAATTCAAAAATTATAAAAGAAGTTGGATACCTTGATATAAAAAATGGTATTGATTTACTTTCCATTTAATTTTTCAAGGCATCATTAATTTCGTCTCTAATTTCTTTTTTAATTGCTTTTACTTCTCGTTCAGTCTCATATCCCGGTCTTGATTTACCATACAATTCTTCATACAAATCAGGGTCAATAGCTTTTAATGTTCTTTTATCTGAAGCTTTAGTTGATTTTTCCTTACCCTTAGTGCTTTTCGTTTTCGTTCCATATCCCGGTCTGTAAGATGGTGTAACACCTATCGCATCATAAATGTTATCGTCATCAGTATCACCTCCAAGAAGTTTAATTAAACCAATTGGTGCATCAAGTTGCATACCTGAAT
>Ga0233413_10001263_pt1 | contig 11197 bp, 27 predicted proteins | sample Na_anoxic_6_MG_FD_189019 | JGI IMG/M metagenome (GOLD analysis project Ga0233413, IMG submission 189019) | Seawater microbial communities from Saanich Inlet, British Columbia, Canada - Na_anoxic_6_MG | ecosystem: Environmental > Aquatic > Marine > Inlet | place: Canada: British Columbia... | reverse complement strand
GTTCCACCGTATTTTTCGGTCGTGGTCAAGACACCCCCGTATTCATTGGGCTGTAGCGATTCAATGCGTGCATTGTATAATACTATTCATTGCATTGTATGTATTGCATACTATTATTAGCTCGGCGTGTTTGTCAGTTTGTCAGCTTAAAAAAGCTACATTATATAAATTATTTCTTTGCTAGTGTTAAGCTATACAATTACAATACAATACAACACAATACAATTTAAGGCGTTATAAGATAGTTTTAAGCTACATTAATACATTAACTATAGTCTAATATACCAATACTAATTTAAGGGTATTAAAAAGCCTTATATAAGCTTAATTATATAAGGCGTAAATAATACCAGGCAATAAGGCACAAAAAAACCCTACACAATTCAATGTGTAGGGTTTTAATATAAATTCAAGCGGGTTAAATTAGTAGTTTTATAAGCTTATCAATCTCATTACTAATTCTCTTTTGTACAACTGGACAACACCTTTTAATTTGCATATTATACAAATAATCTAATTGTGAATGAATTTCTTTGATAGTCATAATTTCTAAGTTGTTTTAGTTTATATATGCTTTTTTAATCGGTGAGCATTGTCACTATTCAAGTAATAAAAATATAGACGTTCTAAATTAACGCCTTTAGTACTACTCAATCCAATATAATGCAACGGGTTTTTTTCGGCAAATTTAACCCAGTTTTTGACCGTGTGATATTGTTTGAACGAATCTCTAGTGCTTGAGTGCACGCCGTCGATACAATGCGAAAAGTATCGTATTTGTTCATTAAGCGCAAATCTAAGCGCATCGGCGTGCTTTTCAAAGGTATAGACCTTTAGTCTAGTTTTAGCGAATCCAAACCAATTTTTACGGGTTTCTTTCTGTGTTATTTTATACATTGGTTTTTTGTTTTAAGGTTCTTAGTTCTTTGTACAAGTGTTCTAGTAGAAAGTTGTTTGCTGTTACTTTATACGGGTTTATCTTCTTTTCTAGGTTCTTAATCTTCTTTTCTAGGTTCTTAATTTTACACATAGCTTTATTATTTTAGGTCCTTAATTTCTAAATATTCATCACTCCAATTATCACAAAGAAATGTGTAGCCTTTTACGTCTGAAGCACGGCAAATAATATTCCAACCGTTTGAACGCAAAGTCTGAAACGCCTGTTCCATAATATCACCATACTTATAAGAATAACTAAAATATTTTTTTTGTGTTGGCCATAAGTTTCCCCTGGTTGGCTCTGAGATGCAAACCCTAGAGCCTCTTGAATTTGTTGCTCCGTGATAAGTCACTTTGATTTGTCTAAGGTTGGTAAGCTCGAATGCTTGTTTTACTGTTTTACTTGTTTTCATAACTTGTTTTTTTAGGTTCTGGTTAGTTAGTTTTTATAGTCTTTTCATTTGTTGATATGTTGCATAGTACATCGAGCTATACTCATTAACTGAGATGCTTTTTTCTTTTAAAGCTTGTTTTAAATCTATCAACTTTTGATTTAATTTTCTCAATTGGATTGTTTTTTTAGAGTTGGTCATAATAGGCTGGTTTAATTATTAATATTTACAAATATATAAAATTTATAGTTATAAACAAATGTAAACAAGTTTTTTTTATTTCAAGCTAGTATACAAGGAACACACTCACAGAATAATAAAATAATTTAAAAATAAAAATAAAAAAGTATAAAATAAATTAGGAATTGTCAATATGACATACTCAAACCCCTCCCCTATTGCTTATTTGGAATCATTCTAAATAAGAATTTTTCGGTTGGAAAAAACCCGAGTAGGGGAGGAGGGAGTACTTTTTTTAAGGATTACTTAAAAATATTTAAAATCCTGGGCTATATAAATCAATCCGAATTAAATAAATTAAATTAGTTCTTGTTTAATCGAAATAAGTTTTATACATTTGTTGAAACCTAAAACGAAACGATTATGATTGATTTAACAGAAAAGCAATTAGGAAAAGCAATTCGACCTATGTTTATTAAAGGTTGGAATTTGAATAACGAGCAGAAGATATATGATGTAAAGATATATTTTGCTTATTTCCCAAAAGAGTATGATGGAGGAAATCCACCTAGAATTAGATATGATATAATTTTAGAGAATGGTCAAACGACTGATAGATTTCATTGTTCAAAACCTTTTGTAGAAATGATAGATTGTATTACCACTAGCTTATATGAGCGTATGGTGGGGTTAGCTTAGTATATAGTGAGCGTGAATAGTGAAAGTTCCATTTTGGGAGAGGGAGTGCGCAAGAAATTAGACCACCCCACCCTATTAACAATTAAAACAAGTAAAGATTATGAACGGACATTGGAAGAAACAGTTTAACTACGATTACCTAGGGTCGTACTCCTTAGATGGAAAGCGAGAGGTAGTAGTTAGTATTAAAGGAGTAGGTTCGGCTAAGGTAACTGGTCAGAACGGAAGGAAGGAAGATTGTTTTGTTGTGTACTACAACGAGATGGATAAGCCGATGATACTCAATCGAACTAACGCTAAGGCAATCGAGAAGGTTGCTGGTAGTGGATTAGTAGAGGATTGGGTAGGAGCTAGAGTTACCTTATATGTGGAGAAGGGTGTTAAAGCCTTTGGTGAAACGGTAGATGCTCTTCGGATTAGAGATAAGAAGCCTAGCCAAAGTAAGATGACTAAGGAGGTTGAAACTGCTATGTTAGATGCAATTAAGCAAGGTCAAGTAGGGAAGGTTGAATTAGCTGTATCAAAGTATACTATGAATGATACTCAAGAGAAAGCTATTATAAACGCTCTTAAAGAAGCTAAAGGATGATAGAGATTATAATATATTGGATATTATCTAATGCCAATACACCTAATTTTATATGGTTTGTTTATTGGTTTCATATACTAGCATTAGTTTTAAAAGGATTTGGTTGGGCTATAAAATCAATAGCTCAAATAGATTTAAAAGACATAGGAAAAGATGAAGAATTTTAACGATGATAGTGAATACTACGGAGATTGGGAGTACACTACCAATTCTCAGTTAGGGTACGTTAAGCGTTCTCCTTCATACTATTGGAAGATGCGTAACGGAGGGAAGATAGATGGTCCAGCTTTAAGGTTTGGCTCTTTAGTTCACACCCTAATATTAGAGCCTGAGAAATATTCTGAGAACTTTGTGGTATTTAATCCTGAAGATAGACCCGAACAAGATAAGGGGATGACATCTAAGATAAACAAGGAGTGGAAGAAGCGATTAGATTTAGATTGTAAGGAAGGTAGAAAGTACCTTATGACAATGGAGCAATACGAGTTAGCTTTAAAGTTAAAGAGAAAGTTAAACGATTGTCCTGAAGTTAAAGCGATACTAGATAATTGCGAAACGGAAGTTCCTAAGACTTGGATAGACTTTAACACAATGAGTAAGTGTAAAGGTAAAGCGGATATAGTTATCGATGGAGGCGATATGCTCGTTGATATTAAAACTACTGGTAAAGATGTAGTAGATTTTAAGAAGAGTGCTTACAGGTACGCTTATCATCGCCAAGCAGCATTTTATCTTGATGGGTTCAACGCAAAAGAGTTTGTGTTCATTGTAATAGAATCTAACGCACCTCATCAGATAGGTATCTTCCGATGCTCAGAGAATTTCATCGACCAAGGTAGACAAGAGTACATTGAATTACTAGAAACTAAAAAGAAACATTGTGAGTCAGCTATAGAAGCTAACAATCACGTAATACACGAAGAATTATGAGAGAAATAACTAGAAGTGTTTTCGCTAAAAATAAATTAGCTAACGCAAAAAAGGTTTGCTGTGAGTTTTGGAAAGTTGACTCTGATACTGTATTTGATAAGAATAGGGAAAGAATTAGAATGAACGCCAAGCACTCTATTAGATATATGCTATCTTTAGATAGGGGTTTAACTTTAGCTCAGATAGGTGGTTTAACTAATTGTGACCACTCTAACGTAGTACACTCTAAGAGTACGTTCTTAAATATGGTAGATGTTGATGGAGATTTCGCTGCGATGAATAGGGTTATATTAGGAGCAGCAGCCGTTAATAAGAAAGAGGCTCTGCGTTCAAATATTAGTAGTATAATATTTTCAGAGATGATTCCAACGAAACAAGTTGATTTAATTTACGAACTAATTAAAACTACCGAGGCTTATGAAAATAGATAGGATAGACGTAGCTCACGAAGAAATTGCCGAGCGATGTGAAGAGTATATTGTTATCTCTTGTGAGTTCCCTGATGCTAGTGATAACTATATTAGTAGAGCTAATGTGAGGACAGAAGGAGATATTTTAAAAGAAATAATTGTAAATGAGATGTTTAGTACAGAAAAATTTGCTAAATTTGTTCAAGACGTTGTAAAAGAGTATAATAAACAAAAACGAGAAATATGAGTAACTTAGAATTAAATGGTACTATCACGGTAATTAGTGATGTACAAACTGGAACAGCAAAGAGTACAGGTAACACTTGGAAGAAGTGTGGATTTGTAGTAGAAACTAAAGGGGAGTACCCTAAGAGTGTTTACTTCACAGTATTCGGAGAAGAAAAGGTAGACAACCTATTAAAGTTTAACAAGGTCGGTCAAGACGTTGATGTTAGCTTTAATGTAGAATCGAGAGAGTACAACGGAAAGTACTATACCGACTTACAGGCTTGGAAGATTTTTGGTAGTGGTGGTGAAAAGAAAGCTGAAACGACTTCAGGTAAACCTGATGATGGCTTCCATAAAGGAAGTGATTTACCATTCTAATTAGATGGGGGTAACTCCCCACCTTTTTTCAACCTAACCTAACCTAAACAAATAATATGACGATGGCAAAGAGATTTACCGACACAGCTAAGTGGAATGAAGATTGGTTTTTAGACCTAACTAATTCCCATAAATTATTTTGGATATACATTTGTGATAATTGTGACCACGCTGGTATATTCAAGCCTAATAAGAGAATGTTTGAACTTATTGTAGGTGATAGAATTGACATTACAGATTTCTTATCTATAGTTAACGGAGATAAGATTCGTATAATAGAGTTAGAGAACGGTAGATGGTATTTAACTGGATTCATTTCGTTTCAGTACGGAGGAAAGTTAAACGTAAATAACAGAGTCCATAAATCTATACTATCTGTACTAACTAAAAACAATATTACTTGGGTAGATGATGTGAAGCCACAGCTAGAACTACTAGAAGATACTCAAGAGCAAAAAGATAATACCTCCCTTGGTCAACCTAGAACCATCACCGAAGCTATAGACTACTTCAAAGAGAAAGGTAGCAATAAGAATGAAGGTGAAAAGTTTTACTACTTCTACGAATCTAAAGGATGGAACGTAGGTAAGACGAAGATGAAGAATTGGAAGATGTCTGCATCGGGATGGATTTCTAGGAATAAAACAAATAAGCCTGATTCGGATTACTTAGGCGGTCAACTTAATGCTATGAAAAAATAAGTATGGCTAACTATAGAATCACCTCAAAGCAAGAGGTAAACGACTATTGTAAGAAGGTTTATACTAAAGGGTACACTAAAGGTCAAACAACGGGAATATCACCGTTAGACCCTCACTATACGTTTCGTAGAGGTGAGCTTACTATAATGACTGGTTTTGCTAATATCGGTAAAACAACCTCTCAACTTTTTCTAATGATAATGTCAGCTAAGCTGTACGGTTGGAAGTGGCTTATGTATTGCCCTGAGAACGAACCAGTAGGTGACCTTATGATAGATATAGCTGAGATGTATTGCGGTAAGACAGCCGATAAGGATTTCTCGGATAGAATCGACCAAACGGAATATCTTAGAGCGATTGATTGGGCTTACGAACATTTTACTGTACTTACATTTGATGAAACTCCTACTGTAGAGGATGTCTTAGGAGCGTTTGAGGACTATATGCAAGTGGTTAAGATAGATGGGGTGTCTGTAGACCCTTTAAACGATTTAAGAGCGCAAGAGAAGCAATCTAAGTACGATTACTATTACGATGCTTTAAGTAACATTAGGAGGTTCACTAAGAAACATAAAGTTTCGTTCTACCTTGTGGTACACCCAGGAACAGCAGCTAACAGAAGAAGAAACGATGATGGTACTCGACCAGCACCTAATATGTCTGATGTAGAGTACGGGGCTATGTTCGGTAACAGAGCCGATAACTTTATCGTGTTCCACCGTAACCCTCAGAGTGAGAAGTGGAACGTGACTGAGATACACATTCAGAAGATTAAGTTTCAGAAGTTAGTCGGAGTGCCTACACCTGAACCTGACCCGATTTGTTTGTTCTACTCGTACCAAAAGAGAAGATTCCAATACCTTAACGAGAATGGTAGTCTAGTAGACCCGATTCAAGTTGCTGATAATAGAGTTAAACCTAGTAATATATTTTAGAAATTATGAAGATATTAGTAGCGTGTGAAGAAAGTCAATCTGTGACTATTGAATTGAGAAAGTTGGGTCACGAGGCTTATAGTTGTGATTTGCTTGAACAAAGTGGAGGTCATCCTGAGTGGCATATTAAAGGTGATGCTGTAAAAGAGGCTTATAGTGGTAAATATGATATGATGATTTGCTTTACTCCTTGCACTCATTTAGCTGTAAGTGGGGCTAGACACTTTGCTAAAAAGATAGCTGATGGTAGACAACAACAAGGTATAGATTTATTTATGAGTTTCGTTCAAGCACCTATAGATAAAATAGCTATAGAAAATCCTATAGGAATAATGTCATCTAAATATAGAAAACCAAATCAAATAATCCAACCCTGGCAGTTTGGTGATAAAGCCCAAAAATCAACTTGCTTATGGTTAAAGAATTTACCTAACTTAAAACCAACAGATATAGTTGAAAAAGGAGAGTTCTTTGAGTTTATATCAAAAAAAGGTAAAAAGAAAAGAATGGCTATGTGGTACTATAAAGCATTACAGAAAGCTAAAACACCAGCAGAAAGAAGTACTCTTAGAAGTAAAACCTTTCCTGGTATAGCAAAAGCTATGGCAGAACAATGGACTAAAGAACCTAATCAACTTAAATTACTATAGCTATGCCTGATGAAATTACAATGAAGTCAATCCAATTATTAAGAGATTGCGACCCGAACCTAGACGAGATGGGTAGTATGGATAAGTTTATATCGCATCAGTTAGAGTTAGCGAAGATGCGTGACCAGTACGTGAGTTATTCTAACCATCCACAAGCTGATAAGATGAAGAAGCGATTAGAGGTGTTTGAGGAGAGTAGCCAAGCGTTTACTTGGGTTTACTTTATGATGATGCAATTTAAGCGAGAAAAGGTGTTAGCCCAAGCGAATGAATTAGAGATGGCTAATGCGGTTATAGAATTGAAGCACGAATTAGATTTATTAACTAAATTAAATAATGATGAATAACAAAGAACTTGACTTGTTAAACCAATTCGCTAGTAAGTATAAAATTGATTGTGTCCCTTCTGAGGGAAAGTATGATTTTTGGGATTTCACTTATGAGTGGGATGATAGAAAGTTTTATTGCGAAATGAAGCAACGTAATTTTAGTTTAGATTTTGCTAAAGAAAAATATCGTGAAGGGTTACTCCTAGAGATGCACAAGTACGAAAGGATATTAAGGAGAACTAAGAATGAAAAGTCAGCTCAAGGGTTGTATATTAATTTCTTTTCTTGTGGAAGTATATTGGTATTTAATTTGAATAAAACAAAGATAGATAATTGGTTTTGGAGAACGATGCCTGAGTCTACTGAGTTTGGTCGAAAGAGTTTTGTTTATAAGTATATTACTTTTTTAGATTATAGTAAAGGAAAATTGTTTTATATTTGATTATTGTTGTGAAGGATTCATAACTTTGTTTTAGGTTTTTAGGTTAAAGAGAGAGGGTCGTTTGGATTCTCTCTTTTTTTTGTTTACATTTGTTATAAACTAAAACAAAATAGATATGAAGAAATCAACACCAAAGTACAACGACAATAAAGCTATCAGAGCGAGGATAGATAGGTTGCTGTTACAGAACGCTTCTAACGTAGCTAACTCAGGTACGGGTAGTAGAAAAGATATAGGGGGAGATAAAGAGGTTCAATATGCTTGGGCTGTAATACAATCTAAGATAAAGAAAATCGACCCATTGTTTTACGAAATAATTAAATCAAGATAGATATGGAATACGCAATGATTATTTTAGTCGGGTTACCTATATTAATGGGTATTACATTATTAATTTCTGATTACTTAGAGAAAAACCAATAATTATGAGATGTATAGACAAGTTTATTAACCGAATAGGTTTAGATAAAGTAACTCACTTTTTAGCTGGTTGGGTTGTTTACGATGTATTTGAAAGTTTCTTAGCTGTATTTATTGTGGCTACTATAAAGGAACTTTATGACGAGTATAGTTACGGAGGGTTTGGTTATTGGGATTCAATAGCGACCATCTTAGGTGGTGTAGTAGCTTTATTAGTTTTAATGATAAAAGTAAACTTACTATGAGTAAAGTAGAAGATTCGGTCTGTTCTAAGATATTAGAGCGAGCAGAGGTAGGTAAAAAGAAATATGGTACTACGATGGAGCGAAACGATTTAAGTCGCTTAGAGTGGCTTAAACACGCTCAGGAAGAAGCGATGGACTTAGCTGTGTACCTAGAGAAGTTAATTAATGAAGAGAATAGTAAACCGTTCAAGTACGAGTGGAATATAACTGAATAGAAAAAGGAGCTTTAATTAGCTCCTCTCTTTTTTAACTCCCACACGCCTCGCAATCTTCATCATCAATACTACACGCTTCAGGCTGTTCTCGGTCTGACATATCACCTAACCAATCATCCCAAGTGTTTCTAGCTTGTTCTATTTCTTCGGGTGTTTTTTCTTTTCCTTTATCCATTCTGTTGGTACAATTTTATCTGCCCACTTGATGTTGTGTTTATCACACCATTCAGAGTAGGTCGTTTTACTTCCTTTAAATAACTTATTCTTGTGTCTTTGAAAAACCATTCTAATATCTAAATTAGGGTGTTGAGCTACAACCAGTAACATCTTCTTCCTATCGTTAGATGTGAATCGACCCTTTAGCTCCAAGATAATACCATTCGGTAAAATAACATCAGGAGTATACTTACGTTGTTCGGAAACCTCGTAATATAGATTAACAGTTTCGTACTCAAAAGGTACATTGTCATCATCTAGTAACGAACAAACTTCTCTCTCATAATTACTCCTGAACCTTAGCGTTGGGGTTATTCTCATAATATGTTTTTCTATTGTGACATTTGTGGCAAAGCCCTTGTAGGTTAGACTCCTTTAATGGTTCACCACCCATCTTAATAGGTTTTATATGGTCAACTACATCTGCTGGGGTTACTTCATCTTTATCGGCACAATGTACGCATAATGGATTTAACGACAAAATATAAGCTCGCATCTTTCGCCAAGGTGCTTTACGATAAAACGAAGTATCACCACCCCAAGACTGATTCTTAGGTGTAGTTCTTCTCGGTTTAGGTAATCTTGGCATATAAAATTAGACTATAGTTAGTTTAAATCCTTCTCCGTTGGTGGTTTCCAACAACTCATTGAGAGTTCTTCGTGATGCTGTAATATCCAGCAAAGAGTCCCCGTTGATTTGTGCGAACCTAGAGCCAAGCAGAATACACCCTCTTGTGTCGGTGTTATAGTTTCCTTGGTGAATAAGTATGTATCTTCTATTGGGAACATCATCTAATATAAAATGTTTTTTGTACTTATCCGAATGTCTTGGTGAAACTTTATAAACACCTTTAGGTACACAACTAATATTAGTCATATTATCCTCATAAGGTAACTCTAAAGTAACACACTCAAAAACCTTCTCTAAGCCATCCCACAAAGTGAGATAGCCTAGAGTTTGGTCTATTCCTTCATCAAGCCTATTCAGATACGCCTTCAGCATCTGAAAATAGATTTGTCTTAACTAAAGCCTGAGCTTCTAGTTTTGTTAGTACCGAATTGAATGGGTATTCCTTTCCTTCACCCATATTGATTAAAGCTGAAACCTCTCCTTCTAATATAGAAAATTCATCTTTAATTATAGCAACCTTTTCAGAGTTAGCTACGCCTGGCTTGTTCCAATTAAGACTCTTTCGTACCCAACAAAATGCCCCTACTTCCTCAGCCTCTTCCCAAGACTCAGGTGTTTCCATAGTGACCATTCCATCTTCATCCATTGATACTTTTGAATACTTCCCTAATAAATCATCAGGTATAGCCTTCTTGAAATCTTCTTTAGTAATACTAAAGTATAAGTTATAGTTACCTGTCATCGCTAGAGTTTTTATTAGATAATACTATCATAGTTAATACTGCTCGTAAATCTTCAGGAGTTATAGTGTTCTCCCCACCTTGAAACAAGTCCTCGATAGAATCTAGTAACTCAGCTCTAGTTCGTTTATCGCCTGAAGCTACTGACACCTTTCTATCTGAATTAGTTCCTACTAAAGACTTGTATCCGTTTCTTAAAGTTGAATCTTTATAATCTCGTTTTGCCATTTTTATTTATTTAAAATCCGTAATCTGATGAGAAATCATCGCTAAATGAACTCGATGCTTTGTGTTTGTTTAACCCAGCTTTGAAATTCTGAGTGATTTCCTTTTGTGTTAAGGCTCTGTTGTATAGTCGTGGTTCATCTATTAGGTCTTTATAGTATCTGTTAGCTGTGTTATCTTTACCTACTCTTTTAAAGTCTGAGTTTGTAACATTACCTGAAGCAGGTTTATTTGCTTTATCAATCGAGTTTAAATAAATCCTCATCACCCCACTCTCTCTAACTCCAACTATATGATACCATTGACCTGTAATTAATGCCCCTACATTTACATTAGTTGTACCAATATACATTCTAAATCTATCAATGTTAGATACTAACGATGCCGAATCTGTAGAGTTAAACGCATTACCTAAAGACAATATCGAATTATAATTACTATCTGTATTCTCAAACTTATGAACCACCCAAGCCTCTAAAGTAAAATCACCTGTACCAAAATCTAAATTATCAGCATCAGGCACTTCAGCATAACCGATACCATCTAAATTCAAACTATGCTCTCTAAGTCGAACCGAGTTACCTAAGATGTCCTCTGATGGGTCGTTAGGGTCTGCTATTAAAGTCGCATCAGTTACGGCAGTTCCGTTTGTTCTACGGTAAGCAGTAGCCGATGAGCCTTCATTTAATTGTATACCCCATAA
>Ga0233413_10001262_pt1 | contig 11198 bp, 14 predicted proteins | sample Na_anoxic_6_MG_FD_189019 | JGI IMG/M metagenome (GOLD analysis project Ga0233413, IMG submission 189019) | Seawater microbial communities from Saanich Inlet, British Columbia, Canada - Na_anoxic_6_MG | ecosystem: Environmental > Aquatic > Marine > Inlet | place: Canada: British Columbia... | reverse complement strand
GAGGTTTAGACAATTGAAAATCTCCTGGTGTGAATATTTTACCGCCTACAACGTCTATTTGGTTCGGTGTTTGTAATCTTCCACCCACCCACTTTGCGCCTGATTTTACGGCATTTCTTAATTTATCCCACAAATTCATCCAATTAGGACCGGACATATTAATATTAATATATAATATAAAATAATTAAATTAAATTATATTATTTATATATTTATAAAACTACTCTTATTTTTTGTGTTTTCTTTTGTTCTTTTGGTTTTCTAAATAATCCACTTACTACACGGCCTTTTACTCTTTCATTAGTTATAAATTCAGGTTGTCCTAAAACTTCCATTTTTTGCGCTGGGTCTTCTGTGGCTTGTTTAGGGACTGGTAGGCCTTCTTCTTCTTCTTCTTCTGGTGCTACATCATCTAAATTAAGAGGTTTCTTAAGTCCTGTTAATCTATAATTTCCGTTGTTTGCTTGGTTTTGACTTTCTGGAGTTAATCCTTTTTGTTGTACGTAATTTAAAAAGTCTTGTAAGCTCATCCCTAAGCTTGAAACATCTACAACAACCCCAATAGAATCATAATTTTTTAATGGGTCGCTGGACTTCCCGGATGTTAAATTTTGAATTACTCCGGCTTTTAATACGTTTAACTCGTTCCACTGTTTAACTAAATCTTTTTTATTATCGGATTGACTATATACAAGGCGGGGGAGTCTTAATTGATCCTCGTATGTTTTCCTTATATCTTCTGCTTCCATAAATAATTTATCCGGTGTTTTTCTCATTCCTTCCTTTCCTTCTTCGCTTTCTTCAAATTTTGTTAATGCTCTAACTCCGGAGCGGTCAGAAAATACAATATTAAATTGTTCTTTATAAATTATGCCTTTTTCTTTTTGTTCTTTTGCGCTGTCTGGTCCAATTAATGCCACGTTTACCTCAGCCTCTGGATTTTGTTTTAATGCTTTTTTTGCGTCATCTTCAGACATTACACCGCCCGCTGGAGGTGGTGGGGGAACTGCTGGACCTGCGGGAACTGCTGGACCTGCTGGAGGTGCTGGAGGTGGTGGGGGACCTGATGGACCTGATGGACCTGCTGGACCTGCTGGAGGTGGTGGTGTAACTGCTGGACCTGCTCCGCCTGCTTGTTCCATTATTTTCCGCGCTCTTCTTTGTGCTGGTGTTTCTGCTGGACCTGCTCCGCCTGCTTGTTCCATTATTTTCCGCGCTCTTCTTTGTGCTGGTGTTTCTGCTGGTGTTGCTGGTTCTGCTGGTGTTGCTGGTTCTGCTGGTGTTGCTGGTTCTGCTGGTGTTGCTGGTTCTGCTGGTGTTGCTGGTTCTGCTGGTGCTTCTGGTTCTGTTGTTGCTTCTGCTGTTTCTGGTTCTGTTTCTTTTTCTTCTCCTGCTCCTCCTACATTTGGGGGTTCTGTTGCTTCTATAACTTCTCCCTCTTGTCTTCTATAATCTTGCATTCTCCTCTCGCCTCCGTCTTCATCTGTTGCCATCATACTCTCAAAAGTTTTGGCGGTTTCTGTTTGTTGTGACAAATCAAAAATTTTATCTCTAATAAAAGCTTTAACTTCCTCCTCTGTTGCTTCAATATCTCTCTCATCTTTTGGCATTTTAATTATATAATTAGTCTCGGGTGAGTATTCATCAAACATATCCTCTAATTCTTTAATCATTTTTGGATAATTAGATATATTAGATTTATATGCACTGGTTGCGGTTTTTGGCGCTTTACCAAATCTAATGGTTTTTCTATCTTTGTTAATAGCCACTAATACCGGCACTAATTCACTCATTAATATAAATTATAAAATATTTTTAGAATAAATTAAAAATATTAAATAATCTTAAATTTTATTATTTTGTGATGGTTTATTTTTTGGTGCTTTATCTCCAATATTTCCATTTACAAATCTAAATCTATTAAAGCCTCCGCGGTAAATTCCGGAGCCGTAATTAATAGCTTTACCCATTGCACTTACTGATATAAATTTTTTATCTTCATTATATAGCCTGCGCACTTCAAATTTATCGTCTTTATCAAATATTCTTAAACCACTAATTTCTTTTGCATTATTCATCAAATGCGCTTCTTCTAAATCATCTTGTTTATCTAAATCATCGTTATCTTTTCTTGTTAGTGTCTCGGGTTCTTCGGCGTCTTCGTCTATTCTTTTTGTTACTTGTGCTTTCTTTTCATTTTCATTAAATCTTGTTTCTTGTAAGCCGTAAGGTGTGGCGTCTAATCTTGTATTTTCAGTTTGTAAGGTTGAAGGTTTAGATTCTTTCGCTTTTTCGCTTGTGGTTTGTTGTATTCCTCCACGTGTGAATTCACTCATTAATTAATTATAGATTTTTTATTTTTATTAAATAAATTTATTTAAATATATTTTATATTTATTATTAAGTAATAAACCTGCCTTAATAGGTGTTTATTCTTCCGGAGTTTGTAATTGTCTCATCTAAAAAATTATTAATCCGCCTTTAGCTTTTTGATGTTGTCATTTGTTGCGGGTATATGTTCATATGTTCATATATATATATTAAATAACTTAATAAAAATACTTATATTAAAATTAAATTTTATATTATTTAATTTTAATAAATTTTAACCTTCCCAAAAACCAAAAATTTTATATAATTTAAGAACGGGTTGAGACGCTCATAGACCCATTTCTAGCATCTACGGAAATTAAATTAATGCATTTATGAACAACCAAAAGCTCAACGTCATTCACTTCATTAAAATCAGTTTGAAATTTAACAGAAATCTGTTTAGATGAAAGGGCACCCATAGAAACCCCACCTTCTAAGCTGTCGGCTCCGTTGCTTTGTTCTTCTGGGTGTCTGTTTAATAATCTATAGTCTAAAATAGCCATAGTGGAGGGGCCGGCCTGTGTTCTATAATTGCCACCACCTACAAAATTAAAAGAAGAAGGTTGTAAAAATAGAGAAGTATCTTTTTCAGATTTTTGGAGAGCCACACGGGAGCCTTCGAAATCGTCATTAGTATCAACAATATTTTTTCCGTTAGCACTTAATTTAATATCTGTAATAGGTAAATATTTACGTTTTCCGCCTTTGGCTCTGCTTGTGGCTGCACTAACTCCGGCATCTCCTGATTTATCTCTAACGGCAATTACTGATTCTACTACATAATGGGGAACGTTAATATCGGCTGTGATAGTATATAACCCGGCATTTCCTACAGAAAGGGGTTTAGGGTTTTCTGGGTAGTGAGTCCAAACCATCTTGGTTAAAGCTTTTTGTTCATCGTAATTTCCATTTAAATAATCTTGGTAATCGGATTCAAGCATTTTTACATATTTCATATGGAGGGAGGCGTCGGTCCATTCGTTATCTTGGCCTGCGGTTACGTGTTTAACATCCGCACAAGGTCTTAAACGTGCGTTTAAATATACGTTCTCGAGAAATTGTAAATCTAAACCGTCGGAAGGTCTGGCACCTATCCAAGATAAGCCACCTAATGGGGAATAATAGGTAGCGGTTCCCGCTTGTTCTTTTTGAGGGCTTCCAGTAGCGGGAAGATTTACGGCGGTTGTAAAATCAACTTCATTTTTGGATTTCATTAATTCCGCGTGTAATCCTAAAGGAGAAAAACGCGCCACTTCAACGTCTCTAGTGGTAATAGTGAAATTTTCAAAAGAATAGAGACCTTCTCCAGCTTCGCTTTGTTTGCTGTCGGTGTCGTCTTCTCCTACGTTATGGTTTAATTTATGGTAAAAATCAACAAGGAAACCGGAAGCGGGGAGCCTGTAGGTTAAAGTTTGAACGGATGCGCCGGCTTGAAGGGCACTATCAGGGGAAATTTTAATCATCTCGTTAGCCAATGGGACGGTGGATTTTTCCATATCATAAACGAAAGGATGTTCAGAAGATACGGCATTTACGGAATTCTGAAGAGATGAAGATTTTAAACTAGTAAGTTTAACATCGGACATTAAATATATAAATATAATTTTTTTTTATATATTTAATTTTTTTTTTATAACTTTTTTTTTCCTAAAGGTTATTTTAAAATATTTCTTAAATGTTTTTTTGTTTTAATATGTTGTAAATAATTATTTATATTTCTTAAATATAAATTCGTTTTACATTTTCCACAATAATAATTTTGTGGATAATCTTTATTATTTTTTAGAAAGTCGGGGATATCTTCATTATTTTTATATTTTGATTTATATTTATTATTTTTAATAAAATCTAAATGTTTTTTATAATTATCAATTGATAAAGTCATATTAATTTTAACTTCCATTTATTAACATATTAGAGAATTTAAAATTCAGGGATTGAATCCGTGGCGTTTGAATCGTCCTTTTCTAATTTTTCTATTCTTTTTCTTAATTTTAATTGATTATTTAAAAGTTTTTTATTATCATTAGTCATTTTCTCTACTTTGTTTAATAATTCCTGGATAACTCTATTTTTTCTTTCGCTGTCGTTTATTAATTGGTTTAATTGTGCGCTGTTAATATCTCCACCTTTTACGGTTAAATTTTGTAATTTTTGGCTCCAATCTTTAAGGGTTTTTGTATTATCTACAATTTCTTTTTTATCTCCTGTGATAGTTTCAACATTTTTAAAAACTAAATTATAATTCATTATTGTAATTTAGAATTTATTTTTTTTAAAGATTTTGTTTATTATTAGGTTTAGCGCTGGACATATCAATAATCTCAGGCTCTGGCTTTTTAGGTTCTTCGTGGTCATATTCTTTTAAATAAGGGGTATTATTTACATCAACCTTTTCTAATTTTCCGTCTGGTTTAATTATTATCATATCATAAAACATATAATTAATATACATTTTAGCGGGTGCTGTAGAATTTAATTTAATTTGTCCGTCTTTGTGTGTTTGATCCATATTTAAACCACCACTAAAGGAATTTCTCATATTAGGAATTGAAAAATCTATATCCATTATTCCGTCGGTTGTCGCATCTGGCACTTTATGAGATACTAAGCCCTGGTAATTTTTAGAGAATAATAAAGATTCTAATATAGATTCTGCATTATATATTTCTTCGTTATTGGCTGTTAATGATACATTAAAAAATTCAATCGCTTCTTTTTTTGCTGTTAAATCTATATTTGATAAACAAATTTTTTTAACTAAATTACGGCTTCTAACTCTTAAATAATTATCACCTGTTATAACGTCTTGAGGTTCTCCATTTTCTAAAATGTTATTTTCTAATAATAATTTAGTTTCTTTATTATTATATTTTTTAATATATATATCATAATCTTCTATAGTCATATAATCAGACATTAAAGACATATTATAAGAAATTGGTGATGTGTGACCTAATGGAGGCTGTCCTGTGACACTTAAACTTTCAAAATTATCAAACTCTGCCACTAATTGAAGCTGTTGAATAAATTTTAAATCTAAAAAGTGATTAATATCTGAATTTACGGAAAAATTTAAAGGAGTGTAGAAAGTAATAAAGGCGCCGTTTTGTGTTGGTTCCATTGCTTCTTTATCGTTAATGATTCTATTAAATATACTAGTATTAACACGTTCTAAAATTGAAATTGGATTTATTGCTTCTATTTCGTTCCCGTATTGTTCAAGATGAATTTTTTTAAAAATAAAAGCTCCTAAACGCTCACTTAATGCCCCTTCTGCGCTTGTGGCTTGTGCTTCGCTTGAATATTGTATAGTATGTTTTATATAAGCCTTACACCAAAACCCGCTTTTTTTTAAATTAAAAGTTATTTTTTGATTAGAATATTGGGAAGGATTACGTTTAACTTTAGAAGGTGTAATATCTACACGTTTGAAACTATGACGGGGTAGATTTTTATCGGACCTATGAAAAAAATAATCTTGTTCTGTGCTTGTTTCGTTTTCGTAGGTATTCAACATTTTAGAATTATCATTTAATTTAATAATATTCATTAATTTAAACTAGATAATTTTTTATAATAAATTAATATTAATCTTAACTTATTATAAAACTAATCTATTTTTTTTAATAATCTCTTTCGGTTTCTTTTTTTCTCTCATAGATTTTATAACAACTGCTTTATTTTCTTTTTCTGCTTTTCTACTTTTTGATTCCTTTTTTTTCATATCTTTTTTAGGGTTTTTATTTTTAAAAATTTTAATATGATAATGGTCAGGCATTATATATAATTATAAAATAATTCTTCTTATAGGTTCTTCTACTCTTTCGCGTTTTGGTTTTCTTAATCCGTCATTTATAATATCTTTTTCTTCCTCGTCTGCTGTCATTTGTAAACCCATCTTTAATTTTGGTAATTTATAAAATTTAACTCTATTATTATCAAATTTTTCAGGAGCTTTTATTTTAAAAACATATTCATTAAAAGATTTTGAATATTGCCCTTTATATCTATCTATAACCATTGCATTATAACGTTCCCCTGTGATATCTGTCATTAATTGCTCGCCTTGTTTTTGAATTTCTTTATCATTACAAAAACAAAGATATTCAGATAATACACATTTTCTATTATCTTCTCTTAAATCTCTAAAATAAAAAAATAAATCAGCATTACTACGCATTAAAGGACTTAATGCCTTAACGTATTGAGATAAAACAATAATTGAGCATCCCATATGCCTCCCTTTAAAAAATAATTGAGAAACTGGCTTAGAATGCCATAAACTCTTTCCCTTTGAGTCGTTTAAAAGGTCATCAATAATAATTAAACAATTAGGAGGAGTTTTAAATAATTCCGGAGTTTTTTTATAATGTGCCATTATTTCCTCTCTTCTTTTAAAAATACTAAAAATTTTATCGTCCGTTAATTCATCAATTATATTATCTCTATCAATAAAAGGGAAAGTCTCCGGCTGTTGTTTCGCGGTTGATGATAATAAAAAAGCGTCGTCGTATTGATGGCCCTCTTTATCAAAAATCTCATTTAATATATAATCGGTCAATCTTGTTTTTCCACTTCTTCTAACTCCTCCCACAATAACCGCGGGGTATTGTTTAATAGTATCTAAATCAAATTCTTTAATATCCATTATTAATATTTAGATATTTTTATTTACTGTTCGCTTCAAGGTTAATTAATATTTCCCCTATCTTGGCATTATCAAATAATGAGCCGTCTTTTTTGAAAACTTTAACAGAGAAGTTTTGAGGAACTTGGAGATTCCTCCACATTACTTCAAACTGTTTTTTACTTTTTCTTTTTCCTGCTTCTAAATTTAAAGGCATTATAATTAAATCTACATTTTGGGAAGTATGAATATTAGGAGCTTCTAAAAAAGAAATTTCTATTTCTGCCACTTCTTCCCCTGCCACTAAATCGACGGAATTCATAAAATAGATACTTTTTAATTCTAAGGTATCAACAAAAAAAGATTGTTTAAGGTTTATTGTTTGACTATTAGAACTAATTAAAAATTGGAATAGTTTCATTAAGTTAATATAGATAATATTTTTTTTAATCTTTTATTTTTTCTTTTTCTTTTTTCAATGGATTTATTTTTATTATAATTCTTAATATATTTTTTAATATTTACTATATATTTTAATAATTCCTCGGTTGTTGTGTATATTCTCCTACAATACGGGCACTTATTCAATTTTTTAAAACAATTAAAACAAATGGAATTTCTACAACCGGCACAACCTATAAAAACAAGTTTTTTATTAAAACATATTGAGCAATCAATATATTTATTATCCATTAAAATATTTTAGAATAAATAAAATAAATTTTCTCTAGGTTATTATATATGGATTCTATATTATATATATCAAAAGGTTTTATAATAAAAAGTGTAAATAATGAAAAATACAAAATTACTAATATAGATAATAATTTTATAATTTTAGATGATTATTTAATTTTAACTTTTGAAGAATTTAAAAAAACTTTCAATATTAAAAAAGTTGTTGTTTATTAAGGCCTTTCTACAAAGTCCGCGGGTGTTGCGTTAATTAATGAACCGGTTATAATTCCCTTTTGTCCGTTTAATGTGTTATAGTTAGATTCTCCAAGTGTTAATAAATCAACAACGGAAGAATAAAAAGACATTTTAGAGACATCTTGAGAACCAAAATATTCAGTAAGCTGATTAGTTCCTAAAGCTCCGGGGTTTGTCATAATCATCATATTATTAACTCCACCATACCAATTTGAACCTTTAAGACCTTTTCCAAAGGTTAAATTTCCGCTTGGGTCATTATATGATATATTAGCGTTTAAGGTTGTGGTGCTTCTTAAAAATCCATCTAAATAATATTTAACTTGTGAGCCGTTGCAGGTAAAAAGCACTTTTGAGCCTTCGGAAGGGGCGTACCAAGTATTTGCTTGAGCAATTGATAAATTTCCATTTACGTAGAAGTATACGCCCCAATTCGAGCCCCCCTTGCGTAAAGTGATCTCATTTTTTCCACGTTTAAATAGTGTAGTATAAGAGGAATCGTTAATAGTGCTCACGTTTTCTAATTCAATACCAACGGCCCAGGATTGAGTAAAATCTAAAACACCGGCGGGAACATTTACCATTTCAAGATAATCATCAGCTCCATCTAAATTAATATAATGTGAATTAGGAGCTCCTAAAATTGATAAATGAATATCAGGGTTGGCCTTATGGTGATTATTTAAAGTTGTTTTAACTTCATCCCTAAATTTTCTATATACGGAAGCCTGGATATTATGAGTTTTTAATACTTCGTCGGTTGAGTGTAAATATACACTATAAATAGTTTGTTCTTCTGATGGTGTGGAGGCTTTGGATAGGTCCGCCTGTAATTTAGAGCGCAGGGAGTCTAAATTTTTATTTTGAACGGATACAATAGACATTATAATAAATTATAAAATATTTTTAATGATAAAATATTTTATTATATTTGAAGGTATAAAATTACCTTATAAATTATATGGTTTTAAACTATTTGAAAAAATCAATCTTAATAAAAATATAATTCTAGAATATTTTTAAATAATTATTAAAAATAATAATAAATAAGAACCATAATATAAACCCGCACAAGTTCCTAAAACTAATTTAATTTTTGTTTTAAGTTTCATTAATATATTTTAGACTTTATGAATTGTAATATGTGAATTATATTCAGGTATTCCTGCGATTGGGTCGGTAAAACTACCGGATGCCCAAGAAGAAGCACCAGCACCTGGACCATAAAAGCCCCCAACATTTCCCGCGCTTTGTGTTTGTGATACGTTCAAATTTTGCCCAAGGTAGCCGTTAGGCGCGGTTTGTAAATTTCCTAGTAATTCCCAATTATTAGAATTAGCGGATAGGTTAGCGTTTAAGGTTGCGGTTGTATGGTTTGATATATACCAATAATTATTACCTAATTTATATAATATATAGGTAGTTGTGGCGCCGTCGTCATATCTATAAATTCCGGCTGGTGTTCCGGTCGGATCTGGTATGAATTGACGGGGTGGGCTGGTGTTTTTCATTAATCCTACTGCTACTCTTTCATAAGTTCCGCCAAATTGTGGATAAGCTCCGGGAGCTGTGGCCGTTATTTCTACTGCTTCAACTTTTCCGGCTATAGTTTGCCCTATTGCTTGAGGATTATAAATATTAACTCTAATTTTTTTTCCTGCTGTTCTGTTTGGCATTACTAAGCTTGAATGTCTTCCGTATGCGTCAGCGCTCCAATCTAAATTAAATTTTTCTTCTATATTATTTGAAGCGTCTAAAGATTCAATAACTGTTTTAAATTCATTTGTGAAAGTTTCCGCCACTAAATGCACATCTACTTTATAATTTCCTTCTTCTGGTAATGTGTATTTATCAACGGACCAATTGGCGCCTCCTTCTCTTACTACAAAATTATTTAAAGTTGATAAATAAAAAGTTTCATCCTGACCATTAACGGATACCCCGCCATTATCTAAATAAGCTTTAAAATATCTACTGTCTCCGCTTCCATCTATTAAGGCTTGAGTTTCTGGCTCTGTTAAATATCCTCTACCATCTATTAAAGCGTCTACTTGTCCCTCTGTTTGCCATCCATAAGCTAGAATTTCCGCTTCTGTTAAAAAATCAGCGGTAGCAGTAGATATTAAAGCGTTCACTTGCGCCTCTGTTTGGTAATTATAAGATTCAACTAAAGCGGATATTTCGGCTGGTGTTAAATATCCATATGATTCTATAATAGTTCTAACTTCTCCCTCATTAAATCCAATATCACATATGTGAAGGAAATTTTGAATTACGTGTTCTAATTTAAAACCAAAATTTTGAATCACATATTCCACGGCTCCGGCTGGTTGTGAGCTGTCAGACTGTAAAGAAATTGTTAAAATTTCCTCGTCTTCTGCTTGAGGTCCTACACTAGAAAAAGCCTCTTTACTGCAGGGGATTCTTTTAACACTATCAAAAATATCTACTGGTTCCTCTTTTAAATTTACTGTCATTAAACTTATCCCGGTTTCGGTTGTTGAACCTGTGCCATTTATAATATAATTTATTCTTGACCTATACCAACTGCCGGCGTCGTTCCCGTCGTTTTGTCTTTGTGTATATACGGAAAAATACATATTACCACCATTAATAATATCAACTAAACAATATAAATATTTTAATTCTGCTAGTGTATGCACTTCTGGGAGGTTAGTTTTTCCGTAATAGTAAAAATTTATTTTATCACCTGTTCCGGCGTTGTTTATATACCAACCACCAACGGGGGACGCTCTAACGTCTTTTACTGGTAAAAGGGAAGAGTCAGCCACAACATTAATATCAGTATTTAATAATAGGCGGTTGTTATCAATTGCTGGAGTTTCGGAGGTTAAACTTCCGGAAACTACTAAATTCCCGTTAATAGTTGTATTTTTATCTATAACTACTTCCTCGGGTTTTACTGTTAAATTATCGTTAATAATTAAATTTTCTTTATTAGTTGTAATTTTTGTATTGTTATCTAATCCGGAATGGTTGGAAATTCTCATTTCTCGGCCATTGACTATGGTCTTATTACTCATTAATAATATAAATAAAATAAATTTAGAGTTAAAATATATTTTATTAATAGTTTTCTTAATGAAATATATTATTTTTACTTTTTTATTCTTCTATATCTTCTTTATCTCCTTCTGGGTCTGCTTTGCTTTCTTCGGCGGTGTCTATGGTATCCTCTATAAATATATCTTTTAATGCTGGTTCGTCGTCGTGTTTATGTTCTTTTAATTCTGGGATAAGT
>Ga0233413_10001260_pt1 | contig 11216 bp, 16 predicted proteins | sample Na_anoxic_6_MG_FD_189019 | JGI IMG/M metagenome (GOLD analysis project Ga0233413, IMG submission 189019) | Seawater microbial communities from Saanich Inlet, British Columbia, Canada - Na_anoxic_6_MG | ecosystem: Environmental > Aquatic > Marine > Inlet | place: Canada: British Columbia... | reverse complement strand
GTATCTAAAAAGAAAAAGACTCCAGGCAAATCAATTGATACATTTAGTAATCGCAAAAATAAATATCTAACCACTGAAGGCGATATAAGTGATGGTGAACTTAATGTGGGTATTGAAGTTGAAATGGAACACACTGATGATCGTAAAAAAGCAGAAAAAATTGCAAAAGATCATCTTTCAGAAGATCCTAAATACTATTCAAAACTATATAAAGCTGGTTTAATCGACGAACCAAAAGCTATGAAACTTGCCAAAGATTTAGATGAAGGTGGTCTTGGAGATAATGAAGTTGCTGGTCAACGAGTATATACCCAGCATACTGACAAATCTAAACAAGGATATCAAGATTCTATGTATTACGGAGATGAAGAGGTTGATTCACATGGCCCTGAGTGCGATTGTCCTGATTGCACAGCTAAATTCGATTAGTATATTCTGAAACTTATATGATGGTTATATCATATAACTATTAAATTATATACATATGTTCAATACACATTTAGAATTCGAATCGTTCGAACAAGCGTTTATAGGAAATATAATGGCTATAACTCTCGAACCAGAATACGAACTTAATTCTAGGATAGGTGATTGTTGGGAAAGAACTAGACATTCATATGAAGTACATGATATGACCTCATATAAATTCGATACCGAAGATTTAGGAAGATTAGATTACAATTATATCGAAGCATTTTATGATTGGGTATGTTCAGGATCTGTTGATACTGATGAGGCTTTTAAAGAATATCCTAATGTTGCTAAATTCTTAGCAAAACCTACAAACCCAGAATTACCAAAAAACTTCAATACATTTTATGGACCTCGTATGGTTGCACAAAGACCTGCAATCATTAAAGAATTAACGGATAATCCTAATTCTCGTAGAGCAGTTATATCAATACTTAAAGATAGCGATTTATCGCTTTTAGGTACTGATGAAACATTAGAATTCCCATGCACAGATAGTGCTACATTCTTTATACGAAATGGTAAACTTAATTGCCATGTTCATATGAGATCTCAGAATATGGTAACCGTCGTTAAACTCGATATGTATTTATGGGCAAGATTTACTTGTGAAATGGCTAAAGAACTTAATGTAGAATCTGGAAAATTCTCATCATCAATTGTATCAGCCCATGTATTTGAGCGAGATCAAGAATATTTACAATCAATTAAAATACTAAATTAATGAAAAAAACAAAAATCTTTTACGCTGTCCAAGTATCAAACTTTACTAATACTACCATTGGTCCAAAATGGTTATTAAGAAATGATGCTTGTACAAACATTGCAGTAGGAATTATTTCTACGCTTTTAGATAAAAACGAAAATTACGAATTTCTAATCAAACTTCCATTTGAAGAAGATTGTTTAGATTGTAACAATCTTTTCGAATTGTTCAAAACCAAATATCATGATAGAATTTCTTTCTATCGAGAACACATTCCTATAAGTCCAGTTACGAGTCGATATACATTTGACTTCAATACATTGATGACCAACAAACAATTTTTCATCTCACAAGATATTAATGTTATGATTAATGATGAAAATACATTGACTAAAAATTGGAACGTATTCTTCAAAACAATTGGAATGAATGTTCCTATTATGTCAACTAACTATTTCTTAGATTCACCATTTGCAAATAAGGTTGATGAAAAAATTAGATATTACGAAAGACAAATGGAGTCATTCATTAATTCTGATATTGCAGTTTTCCAATGTGAAGCTGGTAAAAACGAAGCTATGGAAGCTTATGATATGTTATTCAAATCAAGAAAACATATTAAGAAAACCTCAGTATGGGGTGTAGGTTGTCATGCTCAAGAAATAATTGATTATCACACAGATGAAGAATTTGATACACCAACTATTTATTTCGGTAATAGGATATCTGATACCGCAAATCGATATACAAACTATGATTCTTTTGCAGAAGCAATCGGTAAGCTTAGTAAAATTACGAAGCGGAAATTTAATGCGGTTATGCTTAATCCGACTAGAAAGGTTACGGAATCGCAACTAAACGAAATCAATGAATTATCTAATGGTTGTGTAAGAGTTATGGATAATGATAAAGCATTCAATAGACAAGACTATTTAGAATTCATTAATAAAGCACATATCTCAGTTAATCTATTTGTAACTGAAGTTCATGGTGGTGTTACGCATTGTGAAGCTATGCTTGCTAAAAATGTTTTAGTATTGCCTAACGTAAATAACTACAAAACAAAATTTGAAAAGCTTTCATACGATTATCCATTCTTAGTTGATGCTGGATATTCAAAACCAAATACTGATCAAATTGCAGAAAAGTTAAATAGATTACTTGAATGCTATTACGAAGATAAAAAATCTTTCGAAATGTATGGTCAATCGTGTTACGATCTTGGTTACAAATACGAATCTTACGAAAGTGCATGTGGTAGAATATCAAATGATATCGATTCATTGACTAATGTGAAACAATATGTTGATGCCATCATATAATAAATATGGCAACTCTCATAATACTTGAAGGACTTTCAAGAACTGGTAAAACGACTATAGCAAATCATTTACGTGATAAAGACTATGGTCGTATTGTTTCATTAAAAGAAAAGATGCCAGAATGTAAAGATTTAACTTCATTCTATAAAGGATGCTTTTTTTCTTATGACGCATTTTTTGAAGCATTTCCTGATCAAACATTTATATTAGATAGATCTTTCTTAAGTGAAATGGTTTATCCTGAATTCTTTGAACGATCTAAATCTATTGATTCACCTTACATATATAACTTTGTTAATAATCATGATATACATTTGTTTATGTTAACTAATACACATAAAGATTATATTGCTCGAGGTCCTAAAGATCGATATACATTTACATCAAATGATTATACGGTTCTTGATTATATGTTTAATCAGGAATTATCTAAAGTTGAGCGATATATACATTCAACAATTATAGATACATCATCAAATAATATAGAACAAACAATTAAACTAATAAAACAAAATTTATGGAAGACAGAAAACTCCCGGTTGCAATCGTAACTGGATCCGGTGGCCTTATCGGCTCACAAGCAGTAAAATTCCTACATGACAAAGGATTTCAAGTTGTAGGTATCGATAATGATATGAGATCATATTTCTTCGGCAAAGAAGCTTCAACAAAACCTAATGATAAGGCATTATTAAGAGATTATGAGCATTATCATTCAATTGATACTGATATTAGGAATTACACTGAGATTGATCAAATATTTAAACATTATGGAAAGGATATTGAAATCATTATTCATACAGCTGCACAACCATCACATGATTGGGCAGCTAACGAACCACTAACCGACTTTAGTATTAATGCAACAGGAACAATCAATCTATTGGAAGCAACAAGATTAAATTGCCCTAAAGCAACATTCATATTTACATCAACTAATAAAGTCTATGGCGATACACCTAATCGACGACATTTAACCGAGTATGAAACTAGATATGATTCTTATGTTAGTAAAAGCGGTGAAATAATTAAAGGTGGTATAGATGAAACAATGTCTATCGATCAATGTAAACATTCAGTATTTGGTGCATCAAAAGTTGCAGCAGATATTATGTGCCAAGAATATGCAAGATATTGGAATATGAATATTGGAATCTTTCGTGGTGGTTGTTTAACTGGGCCTGATCATGCTGGTGCAGAACTTCATGGTTTCTTATCATATCTTATCAAATGTATTGTTAATGAAAAACCATATACTATATTCGGATATAAAGGAAAACAAGTCAGAGACAATATCCATTCGTGGGATCTTGTTAATATGTTCTGGCACTTTCACCAAAATCCTAAACCTGGTGAAGTATACAATGCTGGTGGTGGTAGAGATAATTCAACATCAATACTCGAAGCTATCGAAACCGTTAATGAAATACTAACTTCAACCGGATATTCTAATTATGATTGGGATAACTACATTATATCAGAACTTGCTAGAAGCGGTGACCATCAATGGTATATCAGTGACTTAAGTAAATTCAAAGAGCACTATCCAGAATGGGATATAACAATATCTTTACGCGAAACTATAATACAAATTTGTGATGCAGAAATCAAAAAAATACACGGTAGGAGTCATTCTATACTCTAGTCCCGGTACAAAAACATCTATACTACTTTCAGAATTTCTGCTCTTTAATAAGCTTGCAGAAATAAACCCAGATGTAAAATTTATTTTCATTCCAGTAACAAAGCATATTGAAGCTAAGACTAATAAATATCTTAATCTATTAGGCCCACATGTTGATTATGAAATATTAAGGATTGATCATCCGTTAAAGGCACAACAATTAAGAAATGCTAATTTCAGCGGATTCTTTACATATATGTTACGGAATAATTTCTTTGGTGGTTCCATAGATCCTAGATGTAAAATGGCATATATTCTGTGTAGTTATGTTACAAATAAATTAAAATTACCTTTGTTTATTCGTACACCAGATTCAGAATATAATTATCAAGATTATAGGCATATGATTAATGTTCGAATGAACTCTCCAACATCAGGACAGAAGTTTAAAGAAATTAATCAAAAAGACTATCCAATGATCATGGCTTGGGAACGTATAGATTATTCTAAAGTTTATTGGATTGCAAATGGAAGCGATAAGATATGTGATTGGGCGCCAGATGTTCTGTATAATAATGTTCCTAAAGAATTAAAATTAGATGATGTTAAAAATAGTATTAGTAGAGTTTTGTATGTGTCAGATGATATACTGTTTGGGTATAACGAATATAAAGACCGTTTAAATCTACCAAAGGAAAATGAATATCATGATAACCGAATATGCTTTGCTGGATATCTTAAAGGAAGTGTTGCATCTAAACGGCCTAAACGACTAAAAGAAATATTTGGCCAAAACAAATATAAAATACCTACTAGAATATTTGGGCCTGGATGTAATGACATAGAGGCTATCAAAAACAAATCAAATATAGAATTAATAGAGAACTCATTTCAAGGAGATGAGTATTTTGCATTTCTTAGTCAACAAAAGGCTATGATACATTTTGGTAAAGGTAATGATAACTATTCGTATATAGCTAAGTCCATATATGATTGTGGTATTGCTGGAGTTCCTAGTCTTATCTATTTACCGTGTGACCAGAATCGAATTATATTTGATGATGATCGATTCTACTTTTCAAACGAAAAAGAATTGAATGAATTGAATGAGAAATTAAAAGACGAGAGGATTAGAGAGGAATATATTAATGACCAGAGAGAATGGATTGAAAGTGTATTGAGTAATAAAATGTATCCAAATTTCAAATTTTCTGATCACTGTAAAGAAGGGATATATAAAACAACCAAACTATTTTAATATGGCTTCTAAAGTTTATAAAGTTACAGATGATTTCGAAGAAAGGATTTGTGACTATACCGGTGCACCTTATTGTGTAACAATCGATAATTTATCTAATGCACTTTTTTTAGCATTAATGTACGAAAACATCAAAGGACAGGAAATCACAATTCCTTCTAGAACATATCCATCAGTTCCATGTGAAATTATTCACGCTGGTGGGATGGTAAAATTTGAAAAAACAAAATCCAAACGTTTAACTGGTGCATATCAATTAAAACCAACTAATGTTTGGGATAGTGCATTATTATTCACTACGAATATGTATAAACCAGGAACTCATATGTGCTGTTCATTCACAGGTCCATACAAAACATTTAAGCTTAGTAAAGGAGGTTGCATCTTGACAGATAATTATGAGGCCTTTCTTTGGTTCAAGCGAGCTAGATATTCAGGACGAAGAGCAGTATCGTATCATGAAGATAATTTTGATATGATTGGTTGGAATTATTATATGATGCCTGAACTAGCGGCAAGAGGCTTGTTATTAATCGACCAATTTTGGGACCAAGATGGAAAACCGATAAAGAATGAGCCACAAAGCTTGCCATATCCTGATTTAAGTAAGTTTGAAATATATACTAAAGCTAATAGATTATGAAAGAACAAGTATTAATAGGTGCTGGCGGATTTGCAAGAGAAGTAAAGGCTCATATGGGCCAATCGGATATGAAGTGTTTTGTTGATGATGAATATTATACTCCAATGAGTGAATCTTCGGAAAATATATTCCCAATTTCAGAATTCGATCCAAAAAAACAACAAGCACTAGTTGTTATAGGTAACCCTCATGACCGAGCAGAAATGGTAAAGAAGATGCCTGAAGGTACTGAATATTTTAGCTATATTGATCCAAGTGCACAGTTCTTAGGAAGCGATGTGGTTATCGGTGATGGTTGCATCATTTGTGCAGGATGCGTCGTTACAACAAACGTAGTAATAGAAGATCATGCTCAATTAAACCTACTTACAACAGTTGGTCACGATTGTAGAATTGGAAGCTTTTTCACAACAGCACCAGGAGTCAAAATATCAGGCAATTGTATAATTGGTGATAGAGTTTATTTTGGAACTAGTGCTTGTATACGAGAAAAATTAACAGTGGTTGATGATGTCACCATTGGTCTTAATGGCGGCGTTGTTAAAAACATAACTGAACCAGGTACCTATGTGGGTACCCCAACAAAGAAAATCGCATAATAAGATATATACTCAAAATACAATTACACAATCAATGTTCAAGAAATTTAATGAATTCTTAGGAGAAACTTTTACTTACACTACAATAGATTTTGATGTAATAAATGAATCTTTAACTGATGAAGTTAGTAAGGATCACAAGTTTGGTATCTGTGTAGCTACTTATAAAATCGGTGGTGATGATGGTGGTGTTCAAGGAAGATCTGATAGTATGACTACTACAAAAGTTCTTAAAGATAGTTTAAATTCTATAAAGAATCAATCGTATGATAATTATAAAGTATATTTAATGGGTGATGGATATCCTGAAGATGAATGGCCTGAGATAGAATCTTTAGCTAAATCTATAATACCTTCAGGAAAATTGCATTTACAAAATAGAAAGGAACCTGGTGAAAGAGGAAAACACGAAGGTACTATCGTCCATTTGACTGGTGGATGCACGGTTTCGAGTGATGCTGTTACTCAAATGAAAAAGGATGGAATTAAATTATATGCAAAATTAGATCACGATGATGCATGGACTAAAGATCATTTAAAGATTCATGCTCAGATGTATACACAATTTCCGGAAACTGCGTTAGGTTTAACTCGAGCTAAAAAGAAACGAGTTAAAGGTGATGTTGGTTCATATATGTATTTTCCAGAATCAGATAAAGCAGATGTTGATTATGATAATTACACTTTGGGTCTTGGAGGCCAGTGTCATAGCGGACTAACCTGGGATATGAGTAAAGTCGGTTATATAAAATATCGCACGTGGGACCAACAAAAATCTACAAAGCCTAGAAGAAAGGAATGCTTCCCAGGAGATTGGGATACCACTGAAAGAATCAAACGTATAGTTGAGGATGGCGGAAATAAACACAAAATGGTGTATGTTCCTAAATTAACCGTTAAATATAGAAATTCTAAAGGAAAGTTCTAAAATCACTAAAAATCACCACCAGATATGATGGTTCTTGTTCATATCTATATTCCCTAATATAAATACACCATTCAATAATTCATTTTTTTGATCTAATTGAAAAAGTTAACATTAAGTTAACATCAAAAGTTTTTATTTGCCACAAAAAAGTATTATATTTAATTATAACAAATTAATAATACTAACATCAATGCGAAAGAAACGAAGCGATAGAAACCACATCATTTACAAAATTACTAACATCGTTACAAACGAAACTTATATCGGAGTTACCGTGGTAACTGGAAGAGCATACTTAAAATCACTTCATAATCGGTGGATTCGTCATATTTACAAAGCAAATGTTTTAAAAGCAAACTTTACAATAAGCGAATCTATAAGAACACACGGTAAAGAATCTTTTAAACACGAAATCATAACTTTAGTTAGAGGCAAGAAAAACGCATTTATCGAAGAATCAAAACTAATAAACGAACATAAACCTGCACTCAATATGAGAATGCAACATTAAAACAATCAATATGGACATATACACAGAAACAACAATTAAAATCGAATTTGCTAGAGGAGCAGAATACACACCAATAATAGTATTCGAAGGCGTTGAAATGGAATCAAAAACATTCAGTAACAAAACTCATCAAATAGAGGAGTTATTAGATTACATCTCTTATAATGAAAATGGTGGTTGCGATGTATTCATATAATAAACAAAAATCATGAAAAATTTAAAACAAACTTACAAAAATTACAAAGAATCCTACGAGATGTGGGAAGGAGACAAATACAACTATTTCAAATTTGCAAAAGATCAAATCGGCCAATGGTTCTTAAATCTTTTATGCAAACATAAAGGCCATAATTGGAGATGCGAATCTGATATCAATCCAGAGTCTGGAAGTGAATCAGTGGAGTGTACAAGATGTGGAGAGTCTCATAATCATATATACTATTAAACCAAAACGAAGAAGATGAGTAAAGAATACACAATGAAAAATCAAGTTTCAATAATGCTACAAAGAGATGGTTTTGAAAAAGCGTTACAAATTGTAAACGATACAATTTTAGAAAAACAATATAGCTCAACACAAACATATTGGAAACATTTTAAGGAAGAATTATTAAACCAAAACAAAAAATCATGAAAAAACAAAAAATCAAAATCCACGTTGATCACCTAGGATTTCCAGATCCTAGTCAATTTCCATACGGATTCAAAGAAAAACTTATCAAATCGGTTGATACTGCAAAAAATTCTAAAATTTGGAAAGATCATCCAGACCAAACCGATGACTTTTTGAAAGGCCGGCGATACAACGATTCTGATAGAGTTGCACGATGTATATTAGCTAATATAGCTAGAGTCCATGATCATATCGATGAAGATGAGCGTCATATCACAGTATATACTTATACGGAAAACCTAAATGATGAAGATCTAACAATGTGGGTTGATAGTGCATTACACTATTCTGGTGGATGCGATCATTGGTATACTTTCGAAAAGGATTGGGGTTAAAATACAAAAGAAACTTTTTGCTAGAAAAAGCATATAAATAATATATGAAACAAATACCATCATATCTAGAATTCCTTAACGAAGGAGTTAAATATCAGAACATTAATATTTTTGATATTGATGACACAATCGTGGTTACAGATGCTAAGATCAAAGTAACTGATAATAAAACTAAAGAGGAATACGAACTAACCCCAAAAGAGTTTAATGAATATAAAAAGAAACCTCATCATGATTTAGACTTTAGCGAGTTTGAAGATATGAAGATTCTGAAAGCTGGTAAAATAATTGAATGGGTATTTAATATCCTTAAAGGCACTATGAAAAAAGGAAAACGAGTTGGTATCATTACTGCTCGAGGGGATCAACAACTTATTTATGACTTTCTTATTCATAATGGTGTAGATGTTAACCCAAAATATATTTTTGCAATCAATGATCCAAAGCAAGGATTTTATGGCAATAATGTTGCTGAACGTAAAAAGGAAGCATTTAAACGTTTAATGGCATTAGGATTTAATGACTTTACATTCTTTGATGATGATAAAGATAATATTAAATTGGCTAAAGAACTTGCTAAAGAAGATCCAAATATAAAAATGAAAACTCGATTAATTAGACAGCGATGGATACCGAACAAATGAGACGGATTAGAAGATTAGATCAAAAGTTAGAAACATATGCTAATATTGCATTACATATATCAGAGCTTTCTGCAGCATCGACTAAAAAGGTTGGGTGTATAGCTATCAGAAAAGATTTCTCAAAAATTGCATCATTTGGTTATAATGGATCATATCCTGGAGCAAATGTTTATGAGGCTACTGGAACGATTGAAGAATCTTTAGAACCTGGACAAAGCGGTTTAATTCATGCAGAGTTAAATATGATCGCAAAGTTTCATGAAGCAGATCCCGAAAATTACATTGTTATACTTACCCTTAGTCCATGTAAGGAGTGTACTAAAATTCTTTGTACAGCTGGATTCAAACACGTTTATTGGATAGAAGAATATCGAGAAAGAGCACATTTAGATATTTTTGATAAATGTGAAGTTACATATGGCCTTATTCAAGACCTACAAAAAGATTACCACCCAAAAATCATATAATACTTCAATTCCTAAGTTGATATATAATAAAAACAGCATTAGGATAAATGGCAAATAGTACAGTTGATGGAGTTCTCTTAGCATTCAATAATAAATTCTTATCTAATTTAATAGAAGAAAATTACGAGGTATCAAATATTAGGTTCAAATATGTATCTAATAGTCGAGCAGCTATGTATCGAACATTTTCTACCTATCAAGATTTTGCATTGCACTTTTCTGCCTTTTTAAATGATCCTGCATTTACATGTCTATCGGGTGCATTCTTAGTAATGGAATCGATATCGCTAGTTAACAATAAATTAAATTTTGCTAATTCGTATATCGTAAGAAACATAACGACTAATGTGAATGTTCAAAAGAATTTTAAATACGATTCATACAGAAAAACATTCAACGATTCACAAGCAAATCTTTATCAAACATATCTTAATAAGACTTTTGTTAATTATTTAAAAGATGCTGGAACGTTAACTAAATTAAGACAACAACAATATATTGAAAGCTGTTGGATTGATCCAAACTATTTCAACGGAGATTCAATTCAATTGTTAACGATTTAAGATATATAAAGTAGATAAAAAAACACACCTAAATGGCTAATTATCCGAACAATCAAAAATATAGATTAGATTTATCTAGGCCTTTAACTTGGCAAGAGGGAGATGATAATGAAAAGTACCCAAATCAATGGGAACTTACCAGAATCTATGAACAAGGCCAAGTAGTATTATATGATGATAGTTATGAATCTGGAGGAACTGCGTATGGTAATTTATCTTTCTTTCAAGCTAAACAATCTGTTCCTGTTGGTGCAAGTACACCAGGATTACCAACCGGATCCACTGCAGTCGTACAACCAAACAATCCATATTGGGAAAGAGTTGGATCTGCCGATTTAATCACAGGTATTGGACCAGCAGGTCCAGATGGACCAACCGGACCTACTGGAGCCCAAGGTACAGCTGGAACTGCCGGTGCTGATGGTCCAACCGGACCTACTGGACAAACTGGTGCTGATGGTCCAACCGGAGC
>Ga0233413_10001259_pt1 | contig 11227 bp, 9 predicted proteins | sample Na_anoxic_6_MG_FD_189019 | JGI IMG/M metagenome (GOLD analysis project Ga0233413, IMG submission 189019) | Seawater microbial communities from Saanich Inlet, British Columbia, Canada - Na_anoxic_6_MG | ecosystem: Environmental > Aquatic > Marine > Inlet | place: Canada: British Columbia... | reverse complement strand
ACGACCAATTTCAGTTACCATATCGAACCCTCCTTGCCATATCTTTGACAAAGAGGGGTTCGGTTTTTTGTGGTACGCCCAGAGGGAATCGAACCCCCATCATTGGAGTAGAAATCCAAGGTACTATCCGTTGTACTATGGGCGCGTTTATCTTTCTAATTCTGACTGGCATTTAACACAATGGCGGACTCCAGGCACGGCAGCACGGCGCGTTTCTGAAATAATAGCGTCGCATCGCACACAATTGGTCAAACTCTTTCCCTTCGGCAACTGAGCTCTTACTGATTTAACGGCAGAGTCAACAGCAGCAGATATTTGGTCATGAGTTGCCCCATCACGAGTCCAACCATTTGACATGCCTATTTCCTTTCTGGGTGTCTCTTAACTTCATGATTACATTTGTCACAATGAAGCTTGCCATATAAATCATCATGGATTGAAGTTTCTATGTACTTACCAGTCTTACATTTCAGGCACTTTTTATTTGTCATGTCCATTTAATTTCTCTAGGATCTTTTCGATTCTTATTAAATCTTCTGGCATCTCAAGCTCTTTGTGGCGAAGAGTTAATTTTTCTAGAGCTTCATCTGGGGTTCTGATCCCGCCCCTGACACTCCACATGCAACAATATCCTGCACAAGTCTCACCACAGAACCAGTAATCTTTATGCTCTTCTCCGTCCCAAGCGCTAATTCTTTTGTCACATTCGATGCATTTCATCATTATGATATTTTATAACATATCTTATAATTATGGCACGTCGAGAGAGAATCGAACTCCCAGCAAGAGTTTTGGAAACTCTCATGTTACCATTACACCACCGACGTATGGCATCCCCGACGTGATTTGAACACGCAATCTTCACCTTGAAAGGGTGACGGCCTAACCAATTAGCCTACGGGGACATTTGGTCCGAAGAGCAGGAATTGAACCTGCGGCCTCAACATTATCATTGGTGGTGCTACATGGAATCGAACCATGATCTCGTCCTTATCAGAGACGCGTAATAACCATTCTACTATAGCACCTTCTTGTAATATTCTATTGCTCCATATATCATTTGCATGATTTCAGTACTGCAAACTGTTATAAATCATAATTATTCCTTATAAATTGGAGTTCTGAGAGGGAATTGAACCCTCATCTTTGGCTTGGCAAGCCAATGTAATAGCCGTTATACGACCAGAACTTGTACACTATTCAATTGTCAAAGACCACTACATGGAAACAAAGTCCATGCCAAATTGGTAGCGGGTGTGGGATTCGAGCCCACGATCTGAAGCTTATGAGGCTTCCGACTTAACCCCTTGTCCAACCCGCAATATGGAGCGCCGTATGGGACTCGAACCCATTCCGTTAGCTTGGAAGGCTAACATGCAACCAGTAACACCTACGGCGCAAATGCGCTTCTGTGTCTCGGCTTCTAATTTTTTGGTGATTTGTTGAAGAAGCCGAGACGGTTTATAATATACTTTCCGTATCTCGACTTCCCCAATAGGTAGGATTAATAATCCCACAGAGGCAGGCCGAGACCGGCAGGCATGAGCCTGCTGTCTCTTTGATGTCATGTCTGAATTGTGATCGCATGGACAACATCTGAAAGCCTAAATCCCTCTGTGTATCAGGGCCTAAAAATTGTTACGCTCTATTTTTGCTCAAAATCTTTACAACTACGATACTTTTCTTTAACATAGACATAAATTATGTATGATCTGGATATGGAGCTGTTGGTGGTGTAAAGTTTGCCGTCCATCTTGCGATACCTTTAGAGATCCTGACTTCATCAATATAGGCGTTACTGAAGTATATTCCATCACCCTTTGCACCAATACTTAGCAGAGCGGGGCAACTGTTGAGCGTGTTCGTGCTGATGTTACCTGTGCCACCTCCAACTCCGTTCTTGTACAATATCAAATCACTACCGTTTCTCACCATTGCTAAGTGCTGCCACGATCCAATTGTAAGATTTACCGTTGATTGCACATAGTTCTCACCGTTGTAGAATATCTGACCATATGTTGTTCCATCGGATTGACAGTAAATATTCCATGCTGATGTTGCATCAGTCGAGTCCATATGAGCGATTAGCACATCCCACGACTGGATTGATGATGGTCTGACCCACATCTCAACGGTGAAGTCTCCACTACCAAAGTCCCAGTCATCACTATAGGGGATCGTCAAATAATCACCCGTATTATCAAAGTACATTGACTCATTGCCAAATTTGCTTTGAGCAGATGATATTGTGACATCTCCGTTAGGGAAGACATCATGGTTAGATGCAGAGCTATCAAGAAAATAATTGCTAGAACTATATCCTACTTTTATAGGGATTGGGTTACCATGCAGCAAAAGCTTAGTATCTAAATCTTTTACTTCTGGATATGGGGCAGTTGGTGGAGTAAAAGGTCCGGTCCATCTCGCAATACCTTTTGTAACTCTGAGTTCGTCTATGTATCCATCAAGATATTCAACACCCCCTGCATTCGCACCAATTCGCACCAATTCACCACTATTCACTAGCGTATCGGATGTACAATCATGAGAACTCGACAATGCTGCTCCATCAACATAAGATTGAATAGTATTACCATTTCGAATCACAGCGACATGATACCATGTATTTATTGATGGTATCCAACTAGCATTATAGATATCAGTCCATGCACCCACACTTTCACCAGACCTATAACGGAAGTAGAGTAAATCGCTATCAATATATAGATTGAATCCTTGGTCTGACTCATCACTCCTTTTTTGACAGATCAAAACTTCTTTAACATCAGTCGAATTAAAATAAACTTGCATTTCGATAGTAAAATCACCCGTTCCAAAATGCCAATCTGCACTATTAGGGATGCTCAAATAGTCGCCAGTTCCATCGAAATAAATGGAAGAATCACCAAATTTACTTTGCGCTGTAGAGATCTGTGCATTGCCATTGGTTGTAATCGTATGGCCTGTTGCTCCATAATCTTTGATGTTTGTAGATGCATCATCTCCCTCTGCGTGAATCAAAAGAACTGTCTCATTATCTACAGTCACAGGAACATCACGAGCAGGATAAGAATCCGATGGTAGAATAAAATCCCCTATCCATCTGGCAACACCTTTGGTGATTCTTACTTCATCCATATAGCCAGAAAAGAAGCTATCTACTCCCCCTGCCCCCGCCCCTATTCTTAACGTATCAGAACCGCCTGTCCAATCTTTTGTCGAGATTGCTTCTGTTGTCGTTAGGCTTGAAGCAATACCATCAATAAATAGATACATATTGCTCCCGCTTCTTACTACGGCAATATGCTTATACACACTCGTTGTTGTTATGCCCGCTGTTGTCTCTATATAATCGCAAACTGTGTTACCATCATCTATATTATAAATTCGAATTTTGTTGGTTGTTGCTTCTAATCGTATAAACCAAAACACTACAGATGCGCTATCTCTTTGACCTATTATATATTGAGCAGTCCCTAATGATGATGGATTGATCCAACAATCGATAGTAAAATCATCCGTCCCAAAATCCCAATCTGTACTATTAGAGATGCTTAAATAATCCCCACTCCCATCAAAATATGCAGATGATCCACCAAATTTACTTTGTGTTGTAGAAATTTGAGCATTACCGTTGGCAGTGACAGAATGTTGAGTAATGCCGCTATCAGTAAACATGGTGCTTGCATCTGCGCCATCGCAATGAAGAAGCAAAACAGTCTCTTCTTCTACTTGTGCTGTTGGATTATTTGGGGGGATAAAATTTTCAGTCCAAAGTGCCTTACCTTTGTGAATTCTAAAACTGTCAATATATCCACTAAAATAGGCATGTGTTGGAGATAAATAATCCCCAACATAGAAGCTACCCGATATGTTAGGTAGAGCACTCGTATCAGTCCCTCCACCGGTTGTTATATCAATACCATTGACCCAAAGCTGAAACACAGATCCATTTCGTGTTATTGCAATATGATACCAAGTATTGAGTGTGGGAGTCCATGATCCTTGTACGTAAACAACCTCAGACGATGATGATTTAGAATATAAAGATAACCACGATTGGGCTTGACTCCAGAGCATTCCTGTTCTGGTTGCGTCAGAATTAAAATGTTGCCATAGCCCTCTACTTACTGATATGTCATCAAAATAAAACCACCCGTCAATAGTAAAGTCATTAGCTCCAAAATTAAAATCATCACTATCGGGATATGTGACATAACTCGCACCATCAAAATATGCACTTCGATTTCCAAAAACGGAATTATCAGAGCTCAATGTCACACCATTGTTAGTAGGAACTCTCCCATTGCCCGATCTGTCTGCAAAACTGATTGTCATAATTGTTTTCCCTTACATATAATCTGAATATGGTAGCGTTGGTGGTGTGAAATTCGCTGTCCACCTAGCAATGCCTTTGGAAATTCTTATTTCGTCCATGTAACCATCTAACTCGTTTCCATCCCCTGCCCCAGCAATATGCAAAGGGCCACCGTGGTCATCAATTGAACTAGTGTCTGGATTTGTCCCAGTAAGAGATAAAGATACCCCATCTACAAACATGTAGTAAGTTCCGTTAGATTCCCTAACGAGTGCCATATGATACCAAGTATCAACAACTTCTCCGGCCCATGCTCCATTAAGATTCACAGTAGGGCTTCCCGATACTTGATTGGTAAATTGTAAATTGTTACCATCATAATACCAACTCCACCAATTATTGGCATCAAATGAAGAGGATACTAATGTGGTAACGTTAAAAGCATTAAACCTTATCCAAAAATCTATTGTAAGTGCGCCAGTTTCCGGAAAAAAGTCTATGTGATTCGCAACTGTCAACCTTGATGTTGTTGTGTCATCAAAAGATATGCTCTTACTACCAAATTTACTTTGTGCAGCTGATAAAGAAGCAGTAGACCCAACAAAGACATCATGATTAGATTCAGAACTATCTTTGACATATGTATCTGGTGCATATCCTCCCTTACTGACAAATGTTTCAGCATGGAGGAGAAGCTTGGTGTTTGAATCTTTTACTTCTGGATATGGAGCAGTCGGTGGAGTGAAGTTTTCTGTCCACCTTGCTACGCCCTTGGTGATCCGACATTCATCAATATAACCCTCCATAGGTGCCGCACCCACAGCAGCACCATCGCCAAGTGCCAATCTTAATGGGCTGGATATATCCGATATAGTTACAGCAGATCTGGTATTTATAAGAACACCATCAAAAAATAATCGAGTATTGCTTGCATCCTGCGTTATCGCAATATGGTGCCATGCATAACTTATGTTACCAACGCTTGTAATGAAGTCGTCATAAGAACCACCGGTGTTCCATCGGAAATATAAGTTCTCGGTAACATAGAATATCGACCACGCATTGCCATTCGTTGTCGAGAACGTATCAACACCACCACCATATCCCATTATGTAACTATGTGGTGTCGCCGATTTATCCAGATAAACCCATGCTTCGATGGTGAATTGACCAGACCCAAACTCAAAGTCTGTTAGATTACCAATGACGTTTAAATAATCACCAGTTCCATCAAAGTACACAGATGAATCTCCAAATTTACTTTCGGTTGTTGAAACTTGAGCATCACCCACCGCAGTAATGATGTGTCCTGTTGTTCCATAATCTTTGATGTCAGTAGAAGCATCATCTCCATCGGCATGAATTAAAAGAACAGTTTCATCATCCACAACTACTGGAGCATCATAAAAAGGATATGAATCAACTGGTGGAATAAAATCTTCAGTCCATCTCGCTACGCCTTTAGAAATTCTAATTTCATCTAAATAACCATGCAAATAATCCGCATTGCTCCCGCTCTGTCCAATATATAGTGTGTCTGCTATTATAGAATAGCTGTCAGTAAATTCGAAGACAGACATTCCATCTAGATATAGGGTGTAATCATCACCATTTCTTACTAGTGCGAGATGATACCAAATACCCTCAGTAATAACTTGCGTAAATGAATGATCAGTATCCCCAATGAAAATACTTATACTATCAGATGGAAAATAAAAATTTATTCTTAAATTCGCTTGCCCACCAACAGCCAAAATTGCTGCAGCATCACTTGTTGTTTTATTTTCAATATAAAATCTACAATCAATTGTCATATCAGAAGTGCTAAGTGCCCAATCCGAGCTGCTTGGCAAATTTAAATAATCACCCGACCCATCAAAGTAAGCAGATGACTCACCAAATACGCTTTGAGCCGTAGATATTTGGGCATTATCATTAGCAGTAACAGCATGTTGCGTAACCCCACTGTCTATAAAAGTAGTACTTGCATCTGCGCCATTACAATGTAGAAGCAAGACCGTTTCTTCTTCTACTTGTTTTGGTGGGGCGTTGGGTGGAAGAAAATTCTCGGTCCATAACGCTTTGTCTTTAAAAATTCTTAGACCATCAATATAACCATCCAATGGGCCCCATAATGTTCCGCCACCAAATTGAACATATCTACCGCCAATATCTAAATCATGAGAACTATTATGTATCGAATCTGTATTCATTGCAAAATTATCAATCTCAATACCATCGACATATAGACTCAATACTGTTCCTAATCGGACTGCAGCAAGATGATACCAAACACCTTGTGATGGAGTCCATGCTGTTGTGAATGAAACTAAGCCAGTAGATAAACCATCTGTACTATAATAAAATCTTAGTTGATTACTGCTATCCCATTGCAATCGAAAAGCGTAATCTAGTTCATCTGTTATATAATCACCTTGACATACTAAATAGGTAGATGCTAGTGTACTAAAATTCACATAAAGATCTATCGTAAAATCATTAGCACCAAAATTAAAGTCGTCACTATCTGGTACCGATAAATAACTTGCACCATCAAAATATCCACTACGATTCTCAAATATAGATTCGCTAGATACGGTCACTCCATTATTTGTAACGACTTTGCCTTTACCTGATCTATCTATAAGTCAAACTGCCATAATTTATTTCCTTCCACTAAGGTTCTAAGTACAGACACGCTGCTGTACCCTTTATGTCCTACGCTGGTCCACCGTCTGTAATAACCCAACCGTCAGTTTCCATTAATGCTTTCGCTATGGAGTCGGATCTCCCTCATATGGGGTTGCAGGTGGTGTAAATCCATCGGCTGGATCTTCGCTAGAGATATAAAGCGGGTCAACGGGGTCATCAATTGCTGCGCCATTCCTAATGCGGAGTTCATCTATCTGTCCAACATAATATGCTGATGGCGATTCGCTTGTGTAGCTACAAGCAATACCCACATCTAACTCAGTTACATCCGGTGTTCCACCATAATTTCCAGAGACCTCTAAATTTCCGTTGATATACATATAATGATTAGTGCCTTTACGGACAATCGTAATATGAGTATATTCACTATAATTAATTGAGTTCGTTGAACCCTGCAAACTTCCACCTATACCGCTAAGGGAAAATAATATTCTCCGATTTGGCCCATCAAACCTCAAATCGAAAGCCTTCTCTGGCCCTCCTCTGTAAAGTAATCTAGCAATGCTTGTATTTTGCGAGAGCCCATACATCCAAAAGTCAACGCACCAATCGCCAGTCATATTCCATTCGTCAGTGATCGGAACCGTGAGGTAGTCACCTTGCTCTGGGCTGAAAAATCGCGCTGCGCCAGTTCCAAACTTGACTGGATTGTCGTATGTCTGAGTACCGATAACTCCAATCGTAAAGTTATTCAAGCTGTCGTCAGTAAAGACCTGTTGATGCACAATTCCATCCATATGCATAAGAAGCACAACGTCTTCTGGTGGTGAAATCGGATCTCCCTCAGGATTGAATATTAACAATGTTTCATCTAGAATCTGTTCACCTTCTGGGTTAAAGTATAACATTGTCATACCTAAATCTTCTAATATTGAACTAGATGAAGATGAGCTTGAACTAGATGAACTTGAACTAGATGAAGATGAGCTTGAACTAGATGAACTTGAACTAGATGATGAACTAGCAATACCTTTAGGATTGAAGAAGAACACCATTTCGCCTAATTCTTCAACTGCCGAATTATCAATACCTTTAGGATTAAAGAAAAATACCATCTCACCTAAGTTTTCTGATATCAAACTTGAACTAGATGAACTTAATGAACTAGATGAAGATGAACTCAATGAACTACTTGAACTAGATGAAGATGAACTCAATGAACTAGATGAACTAGATGAACTAGATGAACTAGATGAACTAGATGAACTAGATGAAGATGAACTCAATGAACTACTTGAACTAGATGAACTAGATGAGGATGAACTAGATGAACTAGATGAGGATGAACTAGATGAGGATGAACTAGATGAGGATGAACTAGATGAATTAAAACTATAAAAGAATCCGGCTAGCCCTGCCCTCATGCAGTATCCCCTTGCCATATAAAGGTATTGGCAACATGGGCCATGAGAGTAATTGTTGCATATTGGCCGGCAGTTTTTGTGTGGGCCTGGCGATTATTTAAAGTCGTACCACTAGCAGTAGGAATAACCTGACCAGCACCAAGCTGAATAATTGTGCAATTGAATCCTGTCCCCAAACTAGGGACAGTTAAGGTAACGTCGCTAGCATTGTCACAAGTAATGACCTTCCCACTATCTGCTGCAACCAATGTATAGGTTGTACCAGTCTGAATATTAACTTCGAGTGTTTTGGGTACAGACAACGCATTAGCTAAGGATGCAATTTGGGCTATCGTAATCTTTTGGCTCTCTGGTGTCCCATCTGGATTAGCTACAGCCTCTAATAACATTTCTAGGGCCGGAATTAATACTGGATCCATCTCTGTAATTTTAAGTGCCACTATCTATCTCCTATACAATTCTTAATTGTCCAGATTGATCCACTCTCGTTTTGCCATCTTCGGTCATACGGGAAGTATCTAGTACTGAAACACTGGTGGGAACTACAAGGTCTTCTTCACCAGAAATATTTACAGTACCATTATTTAAGGACAATAAGTTTATATTTTGATCTTGATCCCAATTATCTGAAGTAAACAACAAAGTACTTGGGCTAATTATGATATCGCTAGATTCTATGTTTAATATAATATCTACATAGGGTTTTCCGGCTAAACTGACAGCTATTGACTTATATGCTACATGCTCGGCATTGATATTTAAAATTGGGTGGGATATAATTTTTTCATTGGGCTCATAAGCCCAATTTTCAATATCAATAGGAATTCTGGTAATTTTGCCTTGATGTTCAGCCATTATGACCCCAAATATGAATTCCTAGTATATTTGAATCGTCAGAATCACATATGATCTCTATATGGTGCTGTTGGTGGCGTGAAATCAGAGACCCATCTGGCAATGTTTTTAGAGATTCTTAATTCATCTATGTGACCATTAAAATAGTCACTGATAGAACCCTGATTAAGAGATCCAATAATAAGATCGGTATCAAAACTTGGAATTGAAGAATTATCTGACCCTGATCCTTGTGATACTCCATCTCTATAAATATCAAAATCATTTCCGTTTCTAACAATGGCAATATGATACCATGTGTTAGTCGTCCAGCCAAGAGCTCCCGTGGAAATATCTATAATTTTAGAATCACCCTCTTCAACCTGGAAATATATTTTATTATCATTCCAAATTACAAGTTGCAGATAATCAGTGCCAGTATCACCATGGAAAACCAATCCATAAGTACTGCCAGTCGATTCTAGTCTAACCCACATATCAATAGTGAAATTATCAGAACCAAAATCCCAGTCTGTATTATCTGGAATGCTTAAATAATCGCCAGTACCATCGAAGTACATTGATTTATTGGTTACCTCATAGGGAGCAATAGGTGGGGTAAACCCATCAGCCGGATCGCCACTAGAGATATAGAGAGGATCGTTAGGGTCATTGATGGCGGCGGTACCTTTGATGATTCGGACTTCGTCAATGATTCCGTCGAAAAAGTTGCTTCCGCCGTTTTCGCTGGCGGCAATCATGATGGGGATGGCGTTATCGTATATACCGGCGGTGTAGACGGCCGTGGCCAGGCGGACGCCGTCCAGGTACAGGTGCAGGGCGGCGCCGTCGTACATGATGGCGACATGTTGCATGATGCCGGTTGTCAGGCTGGCGCCACTTTCGGCGAGAGAATAGTTATTCGTCCCGTTGTTGGAATAGGCAAAGGTCAATTTTGTGCCGTTCGCCTGCAAGTTCCATCCTCTGTTGCTTGTCCCATGATATGCCTTGCTGGCGAAGTCACACCAGCCGGAAAGAGCGTTGGGATTTATCCAACAATCGACCCCAAATGGATTGGTCCCGAATTCAAGGTCGGCCGAATCAGCAATTTCGATATAATCGTTTGACCCGTCAAAATCAAACCCGCCAGAAAATTTACCAGCGGTGATTAGGTCCATAGCTGATTTAAATTCAATCTCTTTCCCACTAGCATCTCCGGTACCACCGATCAAAAGAACAGTATCAGCCAGTTCTTCTAGGGGTTCGGTGGGGGGTGTAAAATTGGCCGCATAAACAGCAGCCTTTGTGATGCGTAGGTCGGCGATCTGGCCATTGTAACGAGTTGGGCTACCGTCATAGTCTTGACCCACATAAAAGTTAAGTGAATTAGACCAAGAAATAGTGGAAGTTACTGGAGTTCCTACTGATATTCCATCGATGTATAAATACATTGTGCCAGAAAACCTTATAGCAGCAACATGGTGCCACATGTTGTCAGCAATAGATCCTGTGTATTGTACTGTATATCCATCTGGTGTGATGTATTCGAAGAAATCTAATTTTCCCCCAGCCTGCACTGATAATAGCCACTCAGTATCTCCTGTAGGATAATTGCTTCTAGACCAAATCCGACCGGATGTAGTCTGGGTAGTCTTGATCCAACATTCGACAGTATAATCTCCAGTTCCCACATCAAAATCAACATGATTAGGGATAGTAAGATGATCTGTCGATCCGTCGAATTCCCAGGATCCGGTCGTCGCGTCGGCGTAGGGGCTAGCAGCTACCTGTTTAGGAGTACCGGTGGTGGCGATATCGTGACGACCGGTCTTGTCGCCGTTGGCGTGTAGAAGCAACACTGTCTTCTTTGAAGCTACTGGTGACAAAATAACATCTCCATTTGGAAAGACATTGTGATTAAACTCGGAGCTATCTTTGAAATAAGTGTCTGGTGTATAGCCATCCTTAGTTCTTATTGGTTCTCCATGGAGCAAGAGCT
>Ga0233413_10001258_pt1 | contig 11234 bp, 12 predicted proteins | sample Na_anoxic_6_MG_FD_189019 | JGI IMG/M metagenome (GOLD analysis project Ga0233413, IMG submission 189019) | Seawater microbial communities from Saanich Inlet, British Columbia, Canada - Na_anoxic_6_MG | ecosystem: Environmental > Aquatic > Marine > Inlet | place: Canada: British Columbia... | reverse complement strand
CGTAAATTCTACTGCCCGATTGATGACCAAAGAGGATTGTATGTGTTCGCTAGTATGCATGACGGAAGAATGGATCGTACAGATTCATTTATCAGAGATTATGTTAAAACAGCTACTAATTACGAAAAAAGGGGTATTTTCCCTACTATTTACTGTTGGACATATATTGATTTAGATTTAAAGGTTATTAAAATGCATCGTCCTAATGAAGACCAATCTGTCAGTCTGAGTGGAAAGGCGTTCGCATTGATAACAAAGAGGATTTCCTCTCCCAATTATTCTTTAGACATTGGTAATGAATATCATCTTAAGTTTTTAAAAGAAGTATGGAAAGATAAAACCATATATCCAACGTTATTGAATAAGAAGAAGTTTATTGCTATTTTTGGGAAAAAGTTTTATGTAGAAAATCCTAAATTCAGGTTGGATAAACAGAAAAGATTTTGTCGTATAGTCAGAAAACGCTATATGTCAACCGACAGTCATCTTAGACTGAGAAATAAAATTAAAGGAAAAGTAAGGAAATTGGATGATAAGTATGGTAATGTATTGTACTGTGAAAAAGATAAACAATGGTATTTTGTGGACTTGGATTAAATTATGAAATATTTTATAGATTTGGGAGCTTATAATGGAGACACTTTGAAAAAAGCAGTTTCTTTATATAGTGATTTTGATTCGTTTATTGGGTTTGAGCCTGTTGGCAAATTATACAAAAAGGCAGTAAGTAGGTTTAAGAATAATCCAAAAGTAAAGATACATAGAAAAGCTGCATCCGTAAAATATGGTAGTGATAAGATTTTTGTTCATATTACAAAAAAGGGAAACGGCAAAGGATCAAGTCTGCATCTGAAAAAGAAAACAGGCAATCTTAAAAAAACACAGTATGAGAAAATAAAAACAATAGATTTTGCTGAGTATATCACTAAAAACTTTAAAAAGAACGATACAATTATTCTTAAAATTGACATAGAGGGAGAAGAGTATAGTTTACTTTCTCACATGATAGACAGCGGAGCTATAGAATATATAGACAAAATATATTGTGAGTGGCATAATGATAAAATAGATATGGTAGCAGACGAGCATGATTCTCTTTTATCCAAATTAAATGAATTGGGGTTTAATTTACATGGAAAAAACCCAAAGGATGATTTTGACAAGATAAACTCATGAAAATTTTATATCTATATAATGACTATTTCGGAAGGCGCAAGAAATATGGTAAAATCATGTCTGAGCTAGGACATCAAGTAATATTTCACGAAATTAGAGATAAAAGTAAATCTGGATCTGTTTCTGTTAAGTTGATAAAAAAATACAACCCAGACATATTGTGGATGTACAGTCCCTTTTATGCTTCAAGTAATAAAAAAGCCATGACGTATTGTAAGGAGAAGGGCATAAAAAAGGTTTTATTTAGCACGATTAACGTTAACATTCCTTACGAACAATGGTTGTGGGTATGGAAGAGAATCGATTTTTTATTCATGCATCATAAGCCATGTATAGAGTATCTTCGTTCTCAAGGTCTAAATGCTTTTTATATGCCTTTGGGTTTTCATCCTTCTATGTATTCTAAGTTGTCTATGAAAAAAACTATTGATGTTTCTTTTTGTGGTCGTCCTCAAAATGCTGTGCGTAGAGCGAAGGATAAAAGATCTAGCTATTTGCAATCTTTAAAAAATAAGAAAATAGTAGTTTATGGTAAAGAATTTAAACACAGACTTAGTGGAATACCCGTTAGAGGTTATAGGGGCAATGTGATCGAGAGAAAGGTATTTGCAAAGACAAAGGTTAATTTGGACCTTCCATTTATTAATTCTTCTTCTCCCTTTTATAAACATATGTATCATTTTAAGAATAGGTTTTTTGAGATTCCTGCTACTGGTAATTTTATGTTGACTTGTAGACATAACGATTTCCTTGAAATTTTTGGAGAAGATGCGGTTGGGTATTATGATGACAACATAGAATCATTAAAAGAAAATGTTAGCAGATACATAAAAGATAAAAAAATTAGAGAGAAGATGGCAAAAAAAGCTTATCAAATAGTTCATGAAAAACACACTTTTCGTCATAGGTTTAAGGAAATGTTTAAGATTTTGAAGGAACACTTATGAGAATCAAGCAATGCAATATGTGTCCTGATCATATGAAAACATTTTCTCATTTTTTGAGCAAATATGAATTAAGCAGATATAAAGATAAGCATAGACCAGCTCTTTTTTATGGCATGTATCAAGATGATGTAGATGTTTTAAAAAAACACAAATCATTAGCTGTTATTATTTGGAGAGGTTCAGATATCCTTAAAAAGAAAAGACTGAAGCTCGCTATCAAAAAAAAGGCTAAGCACATAGCAATTTCATCTTTTATAGCAAATGATCTTAAGAGGGCTGGAGTTGAATATAAGCTTATACCTGTTATTGGTGCAGACCTGTCATCATTTAAACCTGTTCCTATGGGCGATGAAATATATGCTTATGCTTTGAAGAATAGATATGATTTTTATGGTGGCGAAGTTTTATCACAATTAAAGAAAAAATCTAAATTTAAAATAAATATAATAAAAAGAAGTGACAAATATAATAAAGAACAGTTAGCTGAAATGTATTCTAGATGTTTTTGCGGTTTAAGATTAACCCCGCACGATGGAGTCGCTAATACTGTGATCGAACTTGGACTTATGGGCAGGCGATGTATATATAACGGTCAAACTCCTAACTCTATATCAACGGATAAAACGGTTGATAATATAATGAATATCATTGAAAAAGAGTCTGTTCGAATAGGCACTACAGATTATGATACAGCTAAAAATGTTTTAGATTTTATAACGATAGGAGAAGAATGGCTACATGAAGAATATTGGAAATAATCCTACTGTAACTATTGTGGTTCCTTTGTATAATTATTCATCTTTTATCAAAGATTGCATATTGTCCATAAAAAATCAGACATATACAAATTGGGAATTAATAATGGTAGACGATGCATCAGTTGATTCTTCTTTAGAAATTGCTAAGAGGTATGAATCTGATCGTATAAGAGTTATTCACTTTAAAAATAACAAAGGATATTCTGTTGCAAAAAATGAGGGAATTATAGCATCTAAAGGTTCTTGGATAACGATATTAGATGCTGATGACATGCTAACAAAAAAGTCATTGGAGATTAGGCTCGAAGCAGCCATTTTGAAAGAGGCTGATTTTATTTATTCTAACGCCATATCTATATATGATAAAACTACTTTGAATCAGTGTTACAAGATTAAAAAGAATCTTAAAATTTTTAATAAAGAACGCCATCTAAAAAAGAAATCTAGCATAATAAAATGTTCATCTATTTATGGCATACACGCACAGACAGTTCTTGTGAATAGGCGTTTATACGAAAAGTTTGGATTGTATGATGAGTCTTTAAAATCAAGATCTGATAGAGAAATGTGGTGGAGGTTTTTTGGGAGATCAAAAGATGATGAGGTAAAAGTTAAAAATTATTATTTAGATGAAGCTGTCGCATATTATAGGTATCACAAAAGATCGATGACCTGCAAAAGAGTTAAGGATAAAAAATACGATAAAAAGGTAAGGATCTTATCTGAAAAACAGTTTAATATCCGTAATAGAGATGGCATAACTGTCGGAAATACTAGGTTTTTACAATAAGGAAATACAATGGGATTGAATGCTATACAATGGGATTTTATATATGAGTGTCTAGAAGAAAATTTTGAAGATTTTTCTGGAGTAAAAATGGTAGAGCTAGGGAATCAACATATACGTGATTCTTTACTTTTAAAACTAAAGTGGGCAAAGAAACCTGCTAAAACATATTTTAAACATCTTGGATTTAAGCATGTTTCAATAGACATTAATGGCAAGGATGGAGCTTTACCTATTGATTTGTCTAAAGAGATAAAAAATGATAAAATGAGAGGTAGGTTTGATGTTTTGACGAATAGCGGAACAACTGAACATGTCTTACCGTTTAAAAAGCAATACCAATGTTTCAAGAACCTTCATGACATAGTTAGGCCAGGTGGTGTTTTTATTCATTTACTTCCTGAGGTTGGGAGTTTTGCTAACCATGCAAAAGTTTATTATACTGTGGAATTTTTTGAGAAACTAGCAGAAATGAATGATTATGAAATCTTAAAAATTAAAAGACTAAAAAAACTTGGATTAGACACTAAGGTTTTAGTTTCTGTGTGTTTAAAGAAAACAAGTGATAAAGAATTTAATAGTGACAAAGATGGTTTTTTTGAACACATCTATAATGTCGAAAGGGACAATATGAAATCAATTAAGAAAAAAATAGATGGATTTACTATGTTTTTAGATGCTTCTGGAAAAGGAATTTCTGGGACGCTGAAAAGCTCAGGGGCAAGAGAGCCATGTTTTATGTGGGTTTTAAATAAAGAAGCAGAAGGTGAGCTTGCTATGGACATCGGATCTAATATAGGATATACGACATTGCCATTATGTAAGAAGTTGTCTCGTGTGATAGCCATTGAACCTGACGAAAGGAGTAGAAAGCTATTAGAAAAAAGTATAGATGTAAATGGGTTTAAAAATAGTACCACAATAATGGGTTGTGCTATGTCTGATAAAATTGGAGTGGAAACTATATATTTAGCAAAGCATCCAAATTTAACAACGTTATGTAAACAGCGGGATAAAAAGCATACGCAGAAAAAGAAAACAATAGACACGATGACAGTTGATAGTCTTGGAGAATTGCCTGATTTTGTAAAAATGGATATCGAAGGATATGAAGTGGAAGTTCTTAGAGGTGGCATGTCTACTTGGGAAAAGGTTGAAAAATGTAAAATTCTTATAGAAGTTCATCCTCAATTTTATACAGAGGAAAGGGATTTTGCTGCTGTTCTACGTAAAATGGTGGGTTTTGGGTTTAAGTTTAAGTATGTTATTTCTGCTGCGTGTCCAATCCCAGATAAATTTGCAGAAAAGGGTTACAAGCCATTTAAGGTAAAATCTATTGGCAGATGGGAACGAGGTATATATTCTGACGTTACAAATGAAGATGCTATTGAATTTTGTGCTTATCCTCATAAACAAAAAGTGCCAGGTAAAAAAACTAGTAAAAAAATAGTACGAGCCATATTATTAACTAAAGGTTTTGATTGAGCATGGGGAGCATAAAAGATCCTTATTTAGATAGTTTTTCAAATTTTGTTATCTCATATCCTAAATGTGGCAGAACTTGGTTACATGTGGCTTTAGGAAAGGTTTTTTCTTATGTAGAAGGGTTTCAGGATGAATTAATTTTAGATAATAGTTTTATGGATAATATAAACTTGTTTCCTTATTTTTATCATGATCATTCGAATAAAAAAAGGTCTATTATAGGAAATAAAACAAAATATTCATCCAAATCTATAATTTTTTTGACAAGAGATCCCATTGATGTAGTTTGGTCTTATTACTCACACTGTAGGTATAGAACCAAAAAGTTTAAAGGTTCTTTTAGTAAATTTATCGAATCTGAGAAGTACGGTATAGAAAAAGTTGTTTTATTCTATAATATATGGTTTAAGAATAGGCTAATTCCACATAAATTTATAAATATTAGATACGAAGATATGAAAAAAGATATGAGCATTGTCCTTAAAAATGTTGTTAATTTTATTGGATTGGAAAATTGTACTACAGATATTATCTATAAGTCGGTTAAATTCGCTGAGTTTGAGAATATGAGACAAATGGAAAAACATAATTATTTTAAAGCCGGAGCTATGAAAATTCTCAATCCAAAAGAAAAAGAAATACCACTAAATGAAAGAAAAGTAAGATTGGGAAAAACTGGAGAAGGGTATAAGCATTTAAATAAGCTTGATAAAATATATGTGAATAAGATTATTGAAAAGTGTGTTTCAGAGAAGTATTTTTATTTTTTAGATCGTCTATAGGAGTTTTATGCTTGTTTCTATTATAATGCCCACTTTCAGTCAAAAACGAAAATATTTAAAGTTAGCCATAAAAAGGATTTTAAAGCAAACACATAAAGAGATAGAGCTTATTATTGTGCCTGTTAAGGATGACCATAAGACACTTGATATTCTTGATACTTTTGATGATTCTAGGATTGTAATAAAGCAATCTAATTATGCTCTAATAACGCATCAAATGAATCTTGGAGCCTATGCTGCTAATGGTAAGTATGTAATTCCAGGAGTTGGAAGCGATGATTGTTATTACAAAAAATCAATCGCTTCTTTAGTCAAATTCGCAGAAGCTAAAGAAGCGATTTTAGTTTATCCAGATTTTGATGTTGGCAACTCGTCTTTAAAAATTAAAAGGACAAAAAGGTGTCCTGAGTTCAATCGTAAGCTTCTTGATAAAGGTTGCTATATTTGTGATGATGCTTTAGTTGTTAGAGAAGAGTATATGAGACATCTGCCTATGAAAAACTCTGATGGCAAGTCTAGGATTTGGAATGTATGGAAGAAGATATCTGATGTTAAAGAAAATAGAAATAGAATATTGCATATTAAGTTAAAATCTCACATATATAGAGATCATGGAGATGCTGTTCATAGGCATGGTTCTCAATCAAAATTTAGAGCAATAGAACTAAAGACAGATTATAGCCCACAAACGAATTTAAAGTGCAAAAATATCGATAATATAGTGAAAAGGGACTTTTGTATTTACATTAAAGATATACTATATTTTGTGGAAAATCGTGAAAAATTTAACTTTAAAAAAAATGTTTTGTTTTGGGACGATGATAATATAGGTAATGTTCGTTTAGTTGATGGATCTGTTTATAATTGGTGTTCATCGAAAAGAGTACATGGCATTTTGAAACGTAACAATATGAAATATGTTAGAATGATAGATAAAGATGTAGAGAAATGTATCATAGATGATTTCGAAGACGATTTATTGACAGAGCTTGGATAAAGGATAGTTATGAAAAGTAAGAATAAATCTAGGGTTCTTGTTTTAGCTCCTCATATAGATGATGGAGAACTTGGTTGTGGTGGGACCATTCGTAAAATGGTGCAAGAGGGACATATTGTTTATTATGTCGCATTTTCTGCTGCTGAAAAGAGTGTACCTCCTCTTTTCCCTAGAGATATATTAAAAAAAGAAGTAAAAAAAGCCACAGATATTTTAGGAATTAAAAAAGAATATTTAGATGTCCTAGATTTTGAAGTTCGTTGCTTTCCTCAGTACCGTCAAGAGATATTGGAGTCTATGGTAAAAATTAAGTCTGATTTCAATCCAGATATAGTTTTTTTGCCATGCAAAGATGACACTCACCAAGATCATCAAACAGTGTCGAATGAAGGTTTTAGAGCTTTTAAATCAGTTTCTATTTTTGGATATGAACTTCCGTGGAATAATAGGGCTTCCATTTTAACGTCTTTTCAACCTCTTAGTGAGGAACAGTTACAGTCTAAGATCAAATCTGCCGAAATATATAAGAGTCAAAGGTATAGATTGCCGAATCCTGCTGAAATTTTGCGTTCTCTTGCAGTTGTCAGGGGTTCTCAAATTGGCTGTAAATATGCGGAGGCTTTTGAGCTTATAAGATTGATAATGAGATAAGAAAGGAATTACAATGGGTAATAAAGATTTTACAGAAGATAAGAATATAATATTAGATGTTTATAAAACATCTTTTAAAAAATACGGTCCCTGCCCAATGGGTATTACGTGGGGAACGAAAAAATCTCAAACAGATAGATTTAAAGTTTTAACTGAAATCTCAGATTTGAAAAAATCATCAATATTAGATTTTGGTTGTGGAATGGGAGATTTATATGGCTACTTGTCAAAAAACACAGATGTTGATTTAGATAGGTATTTGGGTTTAGATATTAATGATGTTCTTTTGGCAGAAGCTGGAAAAAGATACACTGAAGCTTCTTTTGTATTAAGAGACATATTGAAAGATCCTTTTGCTTCAGATGAAAAATTTGATTTTGTTTTTGCTTCTGGGGTTTTTGCCATTTCCACTCCAAATTGGAAAGATTTTACATATCAATTATTAGACGAGCTTTTTAGATCGTGTAATAAGGCTATGGCTATTAACTTTTTGACAACCTATAGTAAAACAGGAACTGGATCAAATTATGTAGATCCTTGTTCTATTTTTAAAATAGCTTGTGACCGTTATAGCACTAAATTGGTTATGAGGCAGGATTATAAGGATAACGATTTTACTATGTATATATATAAAGCATAATTATGATTATAGGAATACATCAACCCAATTTTCTTCCATGGTTAGGATTTTTTTACAAGCTTGAAAAATCTGATGTTTTCATATTTCTAGATTCTGTACAGTTGGCGAACAGAGGGTATACTAATAGAGTCAAGGTTAAAAATATGAAATCTAAATCTCAATGGATTACTGTCCCAGTTTCGCATAAGGGGAAAAGTAAGTTAATATTTGAGGCAGAGATAAGTGATGATGCTAAATGGAAGCGTAAGTTGGTTAGAGTGATAAGTAATAATTATAATCATTCACAATTTTATAGCAATTATTCAGATCATATATTCGAAATTATTATGAGATCTGATAATAATTTATGCGATTTGAATATCGAACTTATATCGTATATAGTAGATATTCTAAAAATTAAAACAAAGATAGTAAAAAGTAGTTCTATTGGCTGTGAAGGTTCCAGCACGGATTTGTTGATCAATTTGTGTAAGGCTGTTGGTGGAAACGAATATTTATCAGGTTTTGGCGGGAATAATTATCAGGATGAAGAAAAGTTTAAAAAAAATGGAATTAAACTTTCATGTTATAATTTTATACATCCAGAATATAAACAGTGTTTTAACGAGTTTATGCCAGGTTTAAGTGTAATAGATTTGTTATTTAATTGCGGGACTAATAGCGAAAGTATAATAAAGAGTATAGTATGAGAATTAAACAATGCTGGCTTGCAACGCCTTTAAAACATTCTGGTAGATTTGTTTATTTTAGAAAAATAAACAAGTTAAAGAAGTATCATTCTAGAAGACAGCCAGTTGTTTTTTACGGGCTATATACTACAGTTGATTTAAGTATTCTTAAAAAGCATAGATCTACTGTTATAGTTGTGTGGGGGGGATCAGATGTTCTAAGGAACAAAAATGTTAAAGCAGCAGTCAAAAAGAATGTCAAACATGTTGCCATATCCTCTTTCATATCTGACGATTTAACGAAAATGGGTATAGAGCATAAGACTATTCCTCTTATAGCTTCACCAGTTAAACCGTTTAAGATTTCCCCTTTAGGTAACGAAATATATACGTATATACCAAGTTCATCTAGAAAGTTTTATGGTAATCATATTGTTAAGCAGATAAAAAAGAAATGTAAATTTAAGATTAACGTGATTTCATCTAGCAGTAAATATAATAGGAAGCAGTTAGCTAAAATATATTCTAGATGTTTTTGCGGTTTAAGATTAACTCCACACGATGGAGTCGCTAATACTGTTATTGAAATGGGACTTATGGGCAGAAAATGTATATACAACGGGAAAGTCCCTAATGCTATATCGTGGTCTGAAAACGATATAGATGGTATAGTCGAGAATATCTATAAAGAGTCTTTAAAGATAGGAACTGTGAACTTGAAATTAAGACAAGAAATGGAAAAGTATTTAGATGTTGGTCGTGAATGGCTAGATACAAAATATTGGGAATAACTATGAAAATATATTATCAGTACTCTAAGTGTAAGACGCTTCCACCCAAAAAGGGTGATTATATAACAGAAATTAATTGCATATTAGCTTTATCTAAATTTGCTGATGTTTATTATTCTGGATCTTTGTTTCGTCCGAATGAGAAGAGATTCGGGTTAAGAGAGTATACAGGTAGTATTTACAAAAGAATGAAAAGGCAGGAGTATGACGCTTATTTTGTAAGAAGTAATAGAGAACTTTTTATGAAAATAGGTAAAAACAAAGTTAAGTTTTGGAATGCTGGTAATTATTCGTTAGAAAAAGAAATATTCGAAGCGGCAACAGCGGTTTATACTAGGACCGAAACTATGCAACATGTTTTTACTAAAGGTCAAAAGGTGTGGGCTAATCCAAAAGGTAAGATAATAAAAAATGTGTTCGTTTTTCCTCAACCTTATGGAGACGCTTTTGTAAGTCAAAAGGAAAGTGAAAAATCTAAAAAGATAAGAAAAGAGGTTGGAGGAGATTTTATTATAGGCTGTTTTGGAACACTTAGGAAGTCTAACTTCCCTCATCTTCTTATTAGTAGTTTAAAATACATTAACAAAAAAAGTCCTTTAGTTAAAGTTTTAATGGGCGTAACTAAAGATAAAAATAATTCTCCTAAAAAAGAAAAAAATGTGATATGTAAAAAGTATCATTATTCAGTTATGCCTCATGTCATTTCTGCTTGTGATCTATGTATCGTCAACGAAACAGGAGTAACATGGAACTATTTAGACAGTTTGAAAGCTTTAGAGCCTGCTGCTTGCAAAGTCCCAATAGTCATGCCTTATGCTGATTCCAGAGTAGAGATTATGGGCAGTGACTATCCTCTGTTTCTTCCTATGGATGTTTTTAAGACTCCGATAACAAAAGCTAAAATTAAACAGTTTGCAGAAATTATTTTTCGTCTTATGGAAGACAAGGATTATTATAATTCGCTATGCGAGGAAATGCCTAGCAGGGTAGATACATGTTCAATCGACAGTGTTTCAGATCGTGTTAAAAAAGATATTATGGAGTATTTAAATGTATAGAAAAGTTTTTATAACGGGTTGTGCTAAATCGGGAACTACTTTATTGTGGCAGTTGTGTTATGCTTTTAAAGACGTATACGTTTATGATGAAGATTCTGAATCAAGTTTAAAGGCTTTTCTTAGGTATAATTACGATGGAGATAATTCATATGTTGTTGGAAAAAGAAATGCAAAAACTATATTTTCTAATGTACTGGTTGGTAGCGGTGCCGCAAGAATTCAATACAAGAAAATTAAGAGAAACAATATTCACATTATTAATATAGTCAGAGACGGTAGAGACGTTGTTGTTTCTGGTAAGAAGAAGAGTTTATCGTCAACTCCATATGTCGATCCTAAGCGATGGATCGCAAGTATGAAACATAGAAGAAAGTATGGTGATGTCATTGATGTAGAGGTCAGATATGAAGAGTTAGTGTCGAGTCCAGATAAAGTACAGCAACAAATAGCATCCGCAATGGGTTGGGAATATGACGATTTGTTTTCTGAGTTTC
>Ga0233413_10001257_pt1 | contig 11240 bp, 11 predicted proteins | sample Na_anoxic_6_MG_FD_189019 | JGI IMG/M metagenome (GOLD analysis project Ga0233413, IMG submission 189019) | Seawater microbial communities from Saanich Inlet, British Columbia, Canada - Na_anoxic_6_MG | ecosystem: Environmental > Aquatic > Marine > Inlet | place: Canada: British Columbia... | reverse complement strand
CTGAGGCCGCCACCGGACTGCAGCAGTTTGTGCTGGTTTCATCAATTGGCGTCACGCATGAAGATCATGCTTTAAACAAGATGTTTAATAACGTCCTTATGTGGAAGTTCAGGGGAGAGGAAGCTCTGCGGGCCAGCGGCGTACCCTATACGATTGTGCGACCTGGGGGGCTTGTCAATGAACCGGGTGGTCAGCAAACCATTGTTTTTTCCCAGGGGGATAATGGCACCGGTACGATTCCACGTGCCGATCTGGCACGTGTCTGCGTTGCGGCGCTCGGATCTGTTGCGGCACTAAACAAGACCTTTGAGGTCACAACTGGCAGGTTGTTGAGTAATGACAGTCTTGATACAGAGTTTCTAGCTTTAACAGCAGACTCAGACATAGTTTCTGCCTCCGGTGAGCAATAACAATGAATATTGAAAATCCTGGATTCTTCACGCGTTTCATGAAAGAAGCATCCAAAATTGAATCCAAAGAAATTAAGTCGGTTTTGCTGTCATTTCTCCTGGTGTTTATCCTGATGGCTGCGTACTACATCTTGCGTCCGGTGCGCGATGCAATGGCCAGTGACTGGAGTGATACTGAGGTCAGTTTGTTGTGGAATCTGAACTTTTTTATCAGCGTCATAGTTGTCGCTTTATACGGATTGGCAGTATCCAAGGTTCGTTTTCGAATTCTTGTGCCCGGGATGTATGCATTTTTTGCAGCTAGTTTCGTCGCCTTTTTCTTCGGCGTGAGCATGATTGAGGACAGAACATTAATTGATAAAACATTTTATGTCTGGGTCAGTATATTCAGTCTTTTTCATGTCTCGGTCTTCTGGAGTTTCATGTCGGATCTGTTTAACAAAGAACAAGCTGGCCGACTATTTGCATTCATTGCCGTTGGTGCGAGCGCCGGGGCATTGGTTGGGCCCTTGGTCCCAACCGTATTTGCCGGTGTGATCGGCATCGATACGCTATTGCTGATTGCTGCGGTTGCACTTGTCATCGTCATTCCGATTGTGCTGTTCCTTGAGCGAGCCAAGATGATTGATTTGCACAATGAAAATGTACACGCTGATCTGAGTGCGGCACGAATCGGCGGTAACCCATTTGCCGGGTTCAAGATGTTTTTCTCAAATCCATACTTACTGGCAATCGGTGCATTTATTCTGCTGTATACGGCAATTGGATCGTTTGCCTACTTTGAACAAAAAAATCTGCTGGTAGATTTTGACCGCGCGACCCGGACACAGATTCTTGGCGGTGTCGATCTCACTGTGAACTGCCTGACATTCCTGATTGGCATGTTTGCAACCGGGCGTATCGTCAAGCGTTTTGGTATGCCGACAACGTTGGCGCTGGTGCCGGTCTTCGTTGCTGCAGGTTTACTGGTTCTGGCATTTGCGCCAATACTGACGGTATTGCTTGCTTTTCAGATCGGACGTCGTGCGGGTAATTATGCGATTACCCGTCCGGCAAGAGAAATGTTGTTTACGGCTGTGGATAGAGAGACGCGCTTCAAAGCAAAACCAGTTATTGATATTGCCGTATATCGCGGCGGTGATGCATTAAGCAGTATCGCATTCGCAGGTCTGACGGACGGGCTTGGTTTTGGACTGGCCGCTGTGGCCTTGGTTGGTTCGGGGATAGCTGCAGTATGGGCAATGACCGGTCGCTATCTTGGCCGGATGTTTGCGCGTAACAACTCACAGCAGGTGGTTGGAGAAGACCCCTGATTTACAGGGGGGGTGTTGTGACGTTAGCCGTTCTTTTGCAGTTCCTTCAGATCTGCAAGAACTTTTACTGAATGGCTTTCAGCATTGACAGTTTCATAGTGCCTGGCAATGTTGCCGGCAGGATCAATGATGAATGATTGTCGCTTGGCATAGGTGAATGGGCCCATTTTTTTTAGTACGCCGTAATTCACAGCAGTTGTTGTATCTGCATCTGACAGTAAAGAGAACGGCAGGCTATATTTTTGGGCGAATGCTTGGTGCGAGGCGACATCGTCAAGACTGACGCCGAGGATGACCGCACCGATATCCTCGAAAGCAAAAATATTATCCCGAAATGCGCAAGCTTCCTTGGTGCAACCCGGTGTATCGTCCTTCGGATAAAAATACAGTACAACCCACTGGCCATGGTACTGCTCAAGTGAATGCCAGCTACCCTTCTGGTCCTGAAGCCGAAACGGCGGCGCTGCCTCACCTACAGCGATTTCTGCCAGAGTCGGTGTGGTCAGGCTCAGAGATATAAGGATTGTGGTTAGCATCCGACGGATTATTCCTGCCATTTTCGTACCTCCAGGTGATCTTGATCTGATTGTAGCTCAAGCAATGCGTGACCGAATGCCTTGTAGGGTGTCGGGGGTTCTGGGTAACATTGACTGCTTATGGCTGGCAAAAAAGTAGTAACGGACCTGACTCCGGTTCGACACGATATTGGACTCGTGTTGCCGGGTGGTGGTGCCCGCTGTGCGTATCAGGTTGGCGTCCTGAAAGCGATCGGTGAGATGCTGCCCAAAGGTGCGCCCTGTCCATTCCCGATTATCAGTGGAACTTCAGCCGGTGCCATCAATTCTGTCGTGCTGGCAACACGCGCGAAGCGTTTTGCCAGTGGTGTGGCTGAGTTGGAAAAGGTTTGGGGTAATTTCCGCACCCACCAGGTTTTTCGTAGCGATGCGCAGACTATAGTCAAAACCAGTGCTCGCTGGCTTGCAAGTATCAGTACGGGCGGGCTGCTTGGCGCTGCACCGCATTCATTGCTGGATAATGAGCCGCTGCGCATCTTGTTGGATCGGTATCTGAAAATTAGCCATGTCCAGAATTCGATTGACCGTGGCTATATCGATGCAATCGCCATAACGGCAGCTGGTTATGGTTCGGCGCGTTCAGTGTCGTTTTATCAGGGAAAACCAGATCTTGAGCCCTGGTCACGCGTGCGGCGACTTGGTATTCCGACCGCTTTACGGCTTGATCACCTGATGGCGAGTATTGCCGCGCCATTAATATTTCCCGGTGTTCAAATTGACAGGGAATATTTTGGCGACGGTGCTATGCGTCAGGCGACACCATTGTCACCGGCCGTACATCTTGGCGCACAGCGTATTCTTGTCATTGGTGTGCGCAATGAAGCGCCTGACCCTGAACCCGGACCAGATGATCCGGTGGCGTATCCAAGCCTCGGCCGCGTTGCCGGCTATATGCTTGATGCATTACTTATGGATGGTCTGTCATCAGATCTTGAACGTCTTGCACGGCTCAATTATGTGGTCAATGAGCAGCCGAATAAGGTTCTGAATGGTGAATTTGAAAGCCTGCGATCAATCGATGCGCTGATCATGTTTCCGAGCCAGGATATTCGCGAGATCGCATTGCGTCATTTGCATGAGATGCCGCGTGCTGTGCGGTTGTTGATGCGTGGTGTCGGTGCTATGAACTATGGGGGTCGTCAGCTTGTCAGTTACTTGTTGTTTGAGGCGGGCTATACACGCGAGCTAATTCGTCTCGGCTACGCTGATGCGATGGCCCGACGAGAGCAGTTACAGGATTTTCTGGTCGGTGTGCCGCTTGATGTGCCAAGTGGAATTGTCGGTTGGCGGGATCTTAGCGATGAATATTCTCAGCGGCTGCCAATGCCCAATCTAGACGCCATGGCGGAGTAGTGATTACCACTGGCTTTTCATTTTGAAGGTCAGCATTACCCAAAATTACCTTGGGTACAGGGAGTCAGAGCAGAAAATACGTGCCGAGCCCGAGGAATGTGGCAAAGCCGATGATATCCGTCAATGTAGTCAGTATGACTGTTCCAGCCAGCGCCGGATCAATCTTCAGCTTGCGCAGTATTAACGGGATGCTGAAGCCTGCTAAGGCGGCTGTCAGCAGGCTGATCATCAATGCGGCGCCAATAACCAGGCCAACCTGCCATGTGCTGAAAAACAGGACGGTGATGATGGCGACAACAACAGCCCAGATCAGCCCATTGAGCGCCCCAACCAGAATTTCCTTGGCCAATAGCCAGCGTGCGTTTGAATTCTGTACGCGGCCCAGAGCAAGCCCGCGGATCATTAGTGTCAGGGTTTGGCTGCCGGCGATACCACCCATGCTGGCCACAACCGGCATGAGTACGGCAAGAATTACAATTTTCTCGATGGTCGGTTTGAAAATTGCGACAACGGCTGCAGCCATAAATGCGGTAGCCAGGTTAACTCCCAGCCAGATTGCCCGACGTTTCGCGCTGGAGACGACCGGCGCGAACATATCGTCTTCTCCGTCTAAACCAGCCATGCTCAGAATATGGTGATCCGCCTGTTCCTGTATGACATCCATCACGTCGTCAGCCGTGATCTGGCCGATCAGCGTACCGTCTTCATCGACAACAGCAGCTGAATACAGATCCCGACTTTGGAATTCCAAAGCAACCTCAGTCGCTGCCTGGTGTGCCGGAATGGGATTTACCGAGGTGTCCATGACATCCCCGGCCATGGCTTGCGGATCATGTGTGACGAGTTTGGTCAGGTATAGAAGACCGAGAAATTTATTGTCTCGATCAATGATAAATATTGCGGGCGTACCATCGGGCAAGTCACCTGAGCGGCGCAGGTAACGCATCACGACATCAAGTGTTACATCTGAGCGTATGGAGATGACATCAGGATCCATGATGCCGCCGGCGCTGTCTTCCGGATAGGCCAGTACCGATTTAAGTTGCTCCCGATCCTCGGCCGATAGCGACTCTATGACCGTGTCGGTCATTCGGTCGGGCAAATCGGCTACGACGTCAGCGAGATCATCGAGTTCCATTCCCTCGGCAGCCGCCACAACTGCTTCGGTATCCATTTCCTTGAGCAGGCCCTGACGGACCTCGTCATTCAGTTCGACGAGGATTTCACCCTCAATTTTGTCATCGACCAGGTCCCAGACGGCTTCACGTTCGGGGACAGGCAGGGATTCCAGTAGCAGGGCTGTCTCGGCCGGGTGTAGTGCATTGACGATTTGGCGTGCTTCGCCCGGCTCGTTGTTTGCTAATGCCTCGCGCAGATTGGCAAGATGGGATTTCTTTTCAGATTCCATTGTGCACTCCATCTGTGAGGTTTGTGCGGCGGGACATAGCGGGAACGCGGCTGATCGATACGTTATTCGTGTATCGGCCCGTGGCCCGGGGCGAGTTTAGCCGGGAACTACTATAACGTCTATTAAAAGCGGTTCCGGTGCTAGCGTCCCTGGCGTCAGATACCTCTTTTGCCGTTGCGTAACTCGTTGTGACGGGTCAGGACATGATTAAATTTTTGTTTCAGTTCGATGGCAAGTTTTTCAGTGAGATATACCGAGCGATGTTGCCCGCCGGTACAGCCCAGTGCAATTGTCAGGTAGTTGCGATTGAAGTCTATGTATTGTGGTATCCACTTTTCGAGAAAAGACAGGATGTCTGCATACATATTTTGTACGCTCTGCTTGCTATCGAGATATTCGATAACGGCAAGATCCTTGCCCGTCAATTGCCTGAGATGAATTTCCCAATATGGGTTTGGCAGACAGCGCAAATCAAAGACAAAATCTGCATCGGACGGCAGGCCGTGTTTAAAGCCGAATGACTCGATCAGTATTGATAGTTCGGGTTCTTTTCGTTGCCCAATACGTTCGCGAATCGTATTCCGCAATTCATGAACATTGGTCCGGGTTGTATCAATGACGAGTTCGGCGCTGTCGATGATTGGCCCAAGTAATTCTCGTTCAGTAGCAATTGCATCGGCAAGGCTCAGGCCAGTGTCACTCAGCGGATGTTTTCGTCGTGTTTCAGAGTAGCGTTTCAGCAGAATCGCATCTTCTGCATGCAGGAAAATGACTTCGCAGTGAATCCCCCGGTTACGTAAATCGTGAACGAGATCGGGTAGAGATTTGAGGTCGGTTGAGCGATTTCTGGCATCCACACCAACAGCCAGGTTGTCATAAATTGAATCGGCGGTGGCGACGAGTTCCGTGATCACCGTGTCGAGCAACGCAGCGGGGACGTTGTCGATGCAATAGAAATTCAGGTCTTCGAGCAGGTTCAGTGCAACACTTTTTCCCGAGCCCGAGAGACCACTGACAATGACCAGGCGCATCAGAGTCGGCCGCGATTTACCATTTTACGTGTAGTCGCGTTTATGCGAGTCGCGCGCATGATGGTCGGTCAGTTTTTCCTTGTGCTTGACGATCTGCCGGTCGAGCTTATCGATCATTCCGTCGATAGCGGCATACATGTCATCTTCGACGTCCTCGGCAAACAGGGTGCCGCCAGTGACATTGACCCTTGCTTCCGCCTTGTGACGGAGTTTCTCGACAGTCAGGATGCAGTGGATACTGGTGATGCTTTCGAAATGTCTTTCGATACGAGTTAATTTGCTGTTCAGGTAGTCTTTGAGTGCTGCTGTGATTTCGACATGATGGCCCGTCAGGTTAACTTGCATTGAATTATTCTCCTTAATGTAATTAATTTGTAGGTCGTTGCTTTCTTTCGCTGGAAGGCGCTATTTTCAGCGCTTCGCGATATTTGGCAACTGTTCTTCTGGCAATTTTGATTCCTTCATCTGCCAGTAATGTCACTATTTTACTGTCACTGAGCGGTTTTTGTGGGTTTTCGGCACCAATAACCCGCCGAATTTTTGCGCGAATCGCCGTTGATGACTGTTCGGAACCGTCTGTAGCGGCCAACTGGCTCGAGAAAAAGTATTTGAATTCAAATACACCACGTGTCGTATGCATATATTTATTTGACGTAACACGGGAAATAGTCGATTCGTGCATTTCAATCTCTTCCGCGATATCGCGCAGCACCATGGGTTTCATCGCTTCTTCGCCTTGCTCGAGGAAGTCTACCTGGCGCTTGACAATACTCATTGCAACCTTGAGCACAGTGTCATGGCGAATCTCAAGGCTACGGACCAGCCAACGTGCTTCCTGTAACTGAACGCGCAGGTCGGCGTGACCTCCGCTGCTGCGTAGTAATTCGGCATAGGTCTGGTTGACTCGCAGCCGGGGCGCGATGGAGCGATTGACTTCGACAAGCCACTTACCATCCTGCTTGCGAACATAGACATCCGGAGTGATGTATTCAGCGGTGGAAGACTGGATTGCGGACCCGGGTCGTGGGTGACAGGCCTTAACCAGTGCGAGTGCTGCATCCAGTTCTTCTTCGGATACCTCCAGCAGGCGGCGCAGGGATGAAAATTCGTGGTCTGCAACAAGATCGAGATTCGACTTGGCAATGCGACATGCTGTATCTCGACCTGGAATCTGCTTGTCGAGAAGATGTAACTGGATGCCGATGCATTCGGCGAGATCGCGTGCTCCGATTCCAGCCGGGTCCAGCGCCTGAATTTTGGTTAGCGTCTTGGTGACTTCATCGCTGGTAAATTCTGCCTCGCTGGCCAGCGACTGGTGAATTTCCTCGAGTGATTCGGTCAGGTAGCCGTCTTCATTGATTGAATCAACAATTGATTGGCCAATGACGACTTCACGTGGTGAAAAATGTTCTATTTCCAATTGCCAGAGCAGGTGCTCGCGTAGTGTCTCTTCACTGCGATCGGCAAGTTCCAGTCGTTGCGAGTCATCGCTCCAGTTATCACTGCGCGCTGATGAGCCGGCGTTATCATTCCAAAGGTTTAGTTCGTCTCTTTCACCGGAGATTACGGCTGGCTCCTCGGTCTCCAGAATGGGCTCAGCCGGCTCCTCGTATTCGAGCATGACGTTTTCCGCCAGAGCCTGTTCTATCTGTGTGCTGAGTTCCAGCACTGGCATTTGCAGCAGCCTGATGGCCTGCTGCAGTTGCGGCGTCATGGTCAGTTGCTGACCAAGCTTTAAATCCAGTGACAGCTTCATGTTGGCCATCTACAAACTGAAATCCTCGCCAAGGTAGACTTCGCGGACCTGTTTGTTATTCAGGATGTCATCAGGCGTGCCCTGAGCAATCATAATTCCATCGCTGAGAATGTAAGCACGGCCACAAATACCGAGAGTTTCGCGGACATTGTGATCAGTGATCAGTACGCCGATGTCTCTTGCGGCCAGATGCTGGATGATCCTCTGGATGTCCAGAACCGAGATTGGGTCGACGCCGGCGAATGGTTCATCGAGCAGGATAAAACGCGGTTCTGCAGCCAGTGCACGTGCGATTTCAACTCGTCTGCGCTCTCCACCAGACAGGCTGATACCCTGACTGGTGCGGACATGATGGATATGCAGTTCATCGAGTAGCTCCTCAAGGACCCGTTCGCGACCCACACGGTCAAGATCGTTGCGTGTTTGCAAGATTGCCAGGATATTTTTTTCAACGGAAAGCTTGCGAAATACTGATGCTTCTTGCGGCAGGTAGCCAAGTCCCATGCGGGCACGTCGATGCATGGGCATTGGTGTCAGATTTTTGCCATCCAGTATGATGCGCCCTTCATCTGCCGATATCAGACCGACAATCATATAAAAGGCCGTCGTTTTCCCGGCGCCATTGGGCCCAAGCAGGCCGACGACCTCGCCGCTGCGAACTTCCAGAGAAATATCTTTGATGACCTGGCGGAACTTATAGCGTTTAGACAGGTTTTCTGCGCTGAGGATGCTCACTGGTTTATCTGATCCTTGATCTTCGGCACGCTGTTCTCAGGCGGAATGATTTTCATACGGACTTGTCCATCGTCATCCGAATCAGCAATGATGTACTGTCGATTCAGGTCATAGGAAATTCTGTTTCCGGATACTTCGTTGGCGCTGTCACTGAGCCATGCATCATCTGACATTTTTATAATGCCCGCATCGACATCGTATTCCATTATATTTGCACGGCCATCAGTTTGCTGTTCCGCATCGATCGTCAATTGTTCGAATGCGACCGGTTGTCCCCGCATCAAGGCGCTACGGACCCGGTGTTCATGGAAAAAAACTTCGGCATAGTCACAGTGGACTGTCGTGGTAGCATTTTTAATCACCACCGAGCCGGAGAATTCCCAGCGTGAATCCTCGAAATCGAGCCGGGTGGCAGTTGCCTCATCGGCTACGATACTCAGAGGGCCCTGTGTAATTACCAGGTCACGAAAGAATAGTTTATTTTTCTTTCGATCAAATTCTGAAGATTTTGCATCAAGATTGATCGGTAGCGTCTTTATCAGGGCGATATCAGGTACTTCTTGTGCCATGGCAGTACCGAGGCATGCTGTGAGCGCAATGATGAGTAGTTTACGGAATAAATTTACCATTGACGTTCGAGATTAGTTGCAGCCTTTCTTCCTTGAGGTGTACTCGAAGACCTGTAGCGAGTACCTGGTTGTTTGTATAGTTAATGCTGACATCCCTATCGGTGTCGGCAATGTATGTGTCTGTATTCAGTTCCAGATAATCGGTATTGATTTTGAGCGGTGCCTGCTTTTCTCCACGAGTCTCGGCAACGACATCACCTGTCAGTTGTATGATATTACTCTCGGGCAGGATATACCCTTTATTAGCGCGCAGATCCCAAGGGACCTCGGTCAGTGGGTCATAGCTGACCTGGACGCGGTTCAGTTCAACGATACCGTCTGTAGTGAGTTGTGTCGCCTCGTCAGTTTCCACCCGATACAAAATCTGGCCGGTCGCACCGATACGGATCAGTTCAGCCTGTTTCATATAATACCCGATACCAAGTTCTGGCTTTCGTTTTTGCTTTGGAGTCTCATCATTATTACGTAGCAAGAGCATGCCACTGGCAACAGCAGCAAGCAGCAGCAATACTAGCGTCGGCCAACGACCGGCATTCATTTTTGTTTGTCACCTTGTGCGGCGATCAATGCGTCACAGACTTCCCGGACTGCCCCTCGACCTCCACCGCGTGAAGTGCGCCAGTCTGCTTGTGCGAGTACGATCGACTGGGCATCGGCAACAGCAATACCGAGGCCGGCGACCTGCATGATGGGCAGATCCGGTTCGTCATCACCAACGCAAGCTACGGATTCAGGTGAAATACCAAGTTGCGTGATGATATCGGTAAAGGCTTTACCCTTGTTTGTCTGGCCCAACCGGACATGCCGGATGCCAAGTTCAGCCATACGCGTTTCAACCGCCGTGCTTTGTCGCCCGGAGATCACTGCAACCTCAATCCCGGCCTGCATGACCTGTTTGATGCCATGGCCATCATGAACGTGAAAGACCTTTGCTTCATGTCCTTGCGCGTCATAGTGCAACTGGCCGTCAGTCATGACACCGTCGACGTCGAGTATGAGCAAACGAATAGCTGCGAGCTTTTCTGTGGATGGTGTGCTTGAGTTGCTGATAATAGTTCGTCCCGGTTACATGACGCCCGCTCTGAGCAGGTCGTGCACGTTAAGGGCGCCGACCAGTTTGTTCTGATCGTCAACGACGAGCAATGCGGTAATTTTTTGAGTTTCGAGAATACGTACACTTTCGGCGGCGAGTTGTTCCGCTCGTGCCGTCTTGCAGTGCTGTGTCATAACATCTGCCATCGTCGTGTTGTGAATATCAATCGGTTGGTCAAGTGTGCGTCGAAGATCGCCATCGGTGAAAACGCCTGCCAGTTGGCCATCCGGCAACGCAATTGCAGTCATACCCAAACCCTTGCGCGACATTTCAACCAGACCGTCAGCCAGTGATGCATTTGGTTCGACCCGCGGAATCTCATCACCGGTATGCATCAGGTCCTCAACCTTTAACAGTAACCTGCGACCGAGCGTTCCGCCGGGATGTGAAAGGGCGAAGTCTTCTGCGGTAAAGCCGCGGCTTTCGAGCAGTGCGACAGCCAGTGCGTCACCCATAGCCAAAGCTGTCGCAGTGCTTGCTGTTGGGGCGAGATTTAATGGACAGGCTTCTTCTGCTACAGATGTATCGAGCACGACTGTTGAGGCCGCGCCGAGTGTCGAATCGGGCTGACCCGTTAGCGTAATCAGTGGCAGTCCGAGGCGCTTGAGTAGTGGCAGGATGGTGACGATTTCAACTGTTTCACCGGAGTTCGAAATGGCGATCACAGAATCTTTTCGTGTGATCATGCCGAGGTCGCCATGACCGGCCTCGCCGGGATGTACAAAAAATGCCGGGGTGCCGGTACTGGCCAGTGTTGCAGCAATCTTGCCGCCGATATGTCCGGATTTGCCCATGCCCGTAACAATGACCCGCCCGACAGTAGCCAGGCACAGCCTGCAGGCCGCAGCAAACTCATCACCAATCCTGGGGCGCATCGCCTGGATTGCGTCAGCCTCGATTTCCAGGACGCGACGACCCAGTTCAGCGAGTGATTTAT
>Ga0233413_10001255_pt1 | contig 11243 bp, 7 predicted proteins | sample Na_anoxic_6_MG_FD_189019 | JGI IMG/M metagenome (GOLD analysis project Ga0233413, IMG submission 189019) | Seawater microbial communities from Saanich Inlet, British Columbia, Canada - Na_anoxic_6_MG | ecosystem: Environmental > Aquatic > Marine > Inlet | place: Canada: British Columbia... | reverse complement strand
TATATTTGCGGCCTGCGTTGGGCTCTTTTTCGGCGGCGCGTGGTTGCGTCGGAGACGCAAGAGGAAAAGGGCCAGCAGGCCGTCTGACGGGGCTCACGACAGGCCGCTCGACGAGGGAACGTCTGACCAGCCCCAGAGGACGCCTGGCGCCGTGCAAGGGAGCGGCGATGGTCCGGCGACGTCGCCGGAAGGGGGAACGACGTGGTAGATACGCTCTCGTCGCTACCGTTCTTTGCACCCCTGGCCATAGGCTGGGATTTTGGCGCGTTGATGGACAACGCCATCTATCAGGGCACCATGTTCCTGGCCACCTTGCTCTGGGCGCCCCATGCCATCATGTTCGCCCTGGCCCGCTATTTGACTCTCATCTCCCTTTACATGTCCACCGGCCTTTTGCCGGCCGCCATCGGCATCGTGACGACGTTCGTCACGAGCACCAACCTGGCCTCCACCCTCACCACCATAGCCCTGATGCTGGTCGGCATCGGCTACCTGGTCGAGCCCTATTTGCCGGAGTTTCGCCTGGCAAGCCTGGGGCGCGTCGTCATGTTTGCCACCGTGATGGTCCTCGTCCTCGGCTACGGCCCAGACATCGTCGCGCAGCTCGAAATCGCCCGCGTGAGGCTGGCGCTAGGCATCGCCGACAGCGCCTTTGGCCAGTTTATGGACGACGCGGCCTTTAGCGGCGTGGCGGGGTCGCTGGCCGCCTCGCCGGAAGAGGGCATGACCAACGCCGTCATATCGCGTGATTACGACGGCCTCGCCGGCATGTCGGCCTACGACGTGGCGGCGTCGGCCATCCCCGTCTGCCCATCCGCGACCGAGACGTGGGTGGACGACTATTTTTGCTCGCGGGGAACGGAACTTTCGGTGTCTCTGCCGCTCGCGTTCCGTGGAGTGTACATGCGCTATGGCTCGCTCACCGATGGCATGTCGGGCGAGGAACGCACCGAGGCCAAGGACCGGGCGTGGAAGGGCGTGTCGAGGTTGGCCATGACGCTGCCCATCACCCTGGTCAGCTTGCAGGACGCCATCGCCGGCATCTTGTTCAGCGTCGCCGCCGGCTTTATCTTGCTGACGTTGCCCATCGCCTTGCTCTTTGCGGTGTTCCTGCCGCTGGAGAACATGGCTACGTCGCTGATGAGGATGTACCTGAACCTCTTTGTCTACACAGGGGTGGTGGCCGTGCTTACGTCCATCGGCGTGGCGGGACTGGTGGCAGCGCTGCAGACGGGCGTCATCGCCCCGCTGGTCGGGGCGAGCGCGCTGGCGTTCTTGATGGAGAGCATCGCCATCAAGGTCGGCTTGACGGCGATGAGCAATTCCTTTTTCGCTTTTGGAAACTCCCTGACAGCCAATCTCGGCCTGTCCGGCAACATCCAGGGCGATATGATGGGGACGGTCACCAAGGGCGCGGGGGTGGCGGTGGGCCTGGCGACCGGGGGCGCGGGATTGGGATTGATGGCCCTGGCGGGCACCCAGCAAGGGACGGCGCAGGGAGGCACGATGGCGTTGGCCGGAGGCGCGATGGTGGGCCGCTCTCCACTGCGCGGGCCGGGGATGGCGCTGGGGACGTTGGCTATGGGACGCCGTCAAGGCGGGGGCATCGGCCGGACGCTGGCGGACAGTTCTATGGCCGAGGCGGCGGTGACGGGCATGAGCGCCGGGAGCGGCTCTCCCTGGGGCATGTTCTACGCTATGAACCGCCTGACCAGTGGTGCGGGACGACGACGAGGAGATGGGGGCAGACGAACACCGTCCGCTTCAACCGGGCCGCACCGCCCTGACGCGGAGCAAGGACCCGACGCCTCCCCTCCGCCGCATCATCTCGATACGGAGCAAGCATCGGCAGACTGGGCCTCGCCGCACTATCTCGATACGGGGCAAGCAAGACCGGGCGACGCCGCGCCCGGCAGACCGCCCCAGAGCGGCCAACGCTACCGGCCCACGCCCAACTCGCCGTGGCGGTCCGGTGTAGACGCCGCCGCCGGCCGCTACGGGACCGCGTGGGTGGACGCTGTGGCGGCGCGGGCGCGGCAGATGGCGGCCTCCTACCGCAATACTGGCCTGAACGACGTCGAGATCGCCGCCCAGTTCTCCGGTCCCAACGGCCAACCGGCCTTGGACTCCCCCGGCGGCAGGGGAGTAGTGCGCGGCCTGCCGGCCACCGTCTGCGGCACGCTGAACACGCCGCAGGCCCGCGAGGGTGTGCAGGCCGTCATCGCCGACGTGGTAGCGCCCCGATTGACGCGAGACGTGGGGGCCATCGCTCAGGCTATCGCCGGCGCGGTGGCCGGGCCCGGGAGACAGAGTCCTCACAGCAGCCCAGGGAGCCCGGCCGGGGACGTGGCCGCTGCTTTGTCCGCCCGCCCCCAGGACCTGGGCGGCTACTATGGCGCCGTGGGGCGCTTTGTGGGGCTGGCCCGGCAGCACAACCTGGACGGCGGCACGGTACGCCAGGTGGTGACGGGCGTGGCCGGGGGGCGGGACGTTGGCCCGCAGGTGGCAGAGGCACTGCGGCAGTCTGAGTTGGGCATCGAGGACGCCCGCAGGCTGATCCGCGCCGCGCAGTTGTTGCCGGAGAGGTTGGAGATCACCGCCGGGCGCTTGTCCCAGGCGAGGGCGCAGGGGGCAGAGTCTTCGCAGGGGATAGGGCCGCCGGCGACAGGATCAGCACTGGCAGGGGCATCGGCGGCAGGAGCGTCGCCGACAGGATCGCAAGGGACGGAGCCCCCATAGGGGACAGAATCGTCGCCGGCGGGATCGTCGGCGACAGGGCCATCCATTGGCGGCAGGAGCGTCGCCGACAGGATCGCAGGGGGCGCAAGTCCCCGGCAGGATCAGGGCCAGCGTCGGCAGGATCGCCGGCGATGGCATAAGGAAACGAGACGATGTATCGAGCCGCGAGAGGGAGAGATGTGCCGAATCGGGAGCCTGATTTCGTTCAAGCGACGGGCCAACGCTGGCCTGTCGACGAGAGGTAGGGAAATGCGACGAGCCATAATCGTGACTTTGTTTTCTCTCTGTCTCTGTCTGCTCCCCTGGCAGCCGGTCAGCGCCGCGACGCTCGCGCAGGGCGAGACCGCGCTCCCCACGGCGACCGTGACGCCCTCACCTACGATGACGATGACGCCCTGGGGCGCGGACGGCCACGAGCCCAACGACGCCCCGGATCAGGCCACGTTGATGGGCGTGGGGCAGATGGTGAGGGCGAGCCTGCACGCCGGCGACGAGGACTGGTTCCTGGTCTGGCTCAAGGCCGGTCACACCTACCGGATCACGGCCGAGGTGTGGCCGGGCGGGGATACCTACCTGCGCCTGTACACATACGCACTGGCTGTAGTGGACGAGTCGGACGACCGGGGGCCTGGCGATCCCTCGTCGGAGATCGTCTTTGCGCCCGGCGCTGAGGGATTCTACTATGCCCAGGTCACATCCCGGGTATTGGGGCTCTTTGCAGATTACGATTTCAGCGTAATCGAAGAGCTGCCGACGCCGACGCCTACGATGACGCCCACGCCGACCTCGACACCGACGTCTACGCCGTCACCTACGATGACGATGACGCCGACCAACACGCCGACACCGACCAACACAGGAACCCCGTCACCTACGCCCCTCGGCGATGCCTACGAGCCCAACGACGATTTCGCCGAGGCGTCTCTGTTGATGGTGGGACAGACGGTGAGGGCGAGCGTGGAGGGGGACGACGTGGACTTTTTCCGACTCTACGCCAAGGCGGGCGTGACGTATCGCTGCGACACGACGCCCGATGGCTTTGACTCCAGGATGGTGTTGTACGACGAGTTACAGATGGAGATCGGGCGCAACGACGACCGCAGTCCGGGCGATCCCGGATCGGTGCTGATCTGGAGCACCAGTTACACGAGCTGGGTCTACGTGCAGGTAGAGGCGCTCGTGGGGGAGGGGACGTATGTGCTGCTCTGCGCGACGCTCTCACCTACGCCCACGCCGTCGCCCCGTCCCACGTCTTCCCCGCAGCCCACACCGACGCCCAACGATCCCTACGAGCCCAATTACGGCTTTGAGCTGGCCACCGAGCTGGTGGCGGGGACGCCGGTGCAGGCCGTCATCGCCGCCGACGACAACGACTATTATCGGCTCTACGTCAAGACGGGCAACACCTACCGCTGTGACGTGAGCCCCCAGGGATTCGATTCCAACATCATCGCCTACGACCAAGCCCGGGCCGGGATCGGCGGCAGCGACGACCGCTCGCCGGCGGATGTCGGCTCGGCGCTGACTTGGCGCGCCGCCTACACCGGCTGGGTCTACCTGCTGGTGGGGCCGGTGAGCGGCACGGGGCCGTATACCTTGCTTTGCACGGTGCTGCTGCCCACGCCCTCACCGACGTGGTTCCCCGTCCCGTCCCTGCCCCCTGCTCCGCCGTCCACCATCCCCACGACCACTCCCTTGCCGGGGGGAGAGGGGGCGGCCTTTCCGACGCCGCCCTCGCAGGAGACGCCGACGCCTTTGATGACACCCACGTCCGCCGTCGTCTTTAACGCCACCATCCTCGTCTACTATGACGACAACGACAACGGGGTGCCAGAGCCCGCCGAGGGCGTGCAGGGGGCCAGCGTGGTGTTGCTGAACCCGTGGACCAACAAGCCGTTGGCCCAAAGTTTTACCGACGACACGGGGTCGGCCAGCGCCAGCGTCGCCGGGATGGAGTTGGCCAGGGTGGCCATCCCCTTTCTGGGCTTTTCCAAAGAGGTGCGCACGGGGGAGCACGTCGTCGTGCGCATCAAGGCGCAGCGCCTGCCGGGGTTATTGCCATGAACGCCGTCCTGGCCGAGATCCCCCCGGACGTTCGTCCGGTATTGGAGGCGTACTATCAGCGGAAATTAGCCGAAAAGTTCGGGGCGTCGACCCCAGGCAGGGAGGAAGAGGCGGCCTTTGCGCGGGAGTTGACGGCTGCCTCGGAGAGCGTGGTGCCGATGATGAACGGCGGCGAAGCCGTCATCACGACTGGCGGTGGGGAGTGGAACGAGGGCGCTTTTGATGCGGGCGCGAGCGCGTCTCAGGGTGCGGAACGGACGCGCAACGTCGGGGCCTTTGTGGTCTTGGTCGTCGTCGCGGCGCTGTTTTTTTTCGGCCGGGATCTCGCCGGGTTGATCGGCCTGGGTAAAGGTGGCGGCGGCGACGACGGTGAGGGTGCGGCAGTGATGCCGACGCCCGAGGCGCTCTTTACGCCCGTGGCGCTGCCGGCGGGCCTGGACGACATCGTGAGCGCGACGGGGGTGCGCGTGCCGTTGGTGGCGCCCGTCACGCTGGAGATCAGCGGCGCGTTCACCACCACGACCCTGCCCATCCTGCCGGTGCAGGTAAAAGTGGCCGACTGGCCCTGTCCCCGGCAAGAGCAGCCGGTGGCCTGCTGGGTCTATGGCACGGTCGTCAACTATTTGGTGGGCGTGCCGGCCGACCGGGCGCCGGCGTTGATACAAGGGCTGCGGCCCGGGGACGCCATGCGGCTGCGCTTTAGCACCGAGCGTAGCATGACGTTCAGCGTGGAGCGGGTTCAGGACCTGCCACGCCAACAGGTCGAGGCGCTGAGGCAGCGGCAGCCGGGCCTGACGCTGGTGTTTCTGGCCCCCGAGGGGGCCGGAGTCCTCGCAGGGGGCGAGGATGATACCCGGCGCGTGGTGTGGGCGACGTATGACGCCGGGCAGGATCTCTTTGGGGCTGAGGTCCCGCTGGGGGGCCAAGCTCCCGTGGGGGGCCAAGTCCCTGTAGGGGGACAAGCCCCTGTAGGGACCCAGGTTCCCGCAAAGGACCAAGCTGGGGCGTCGCCCGGGTCCGTCGGCGAGGGACAGTCGCCGCTCCACCACACGCTGGGCTTGGGCCTGGCGGGAACATTGACCGGCGCGCGCGTGACGCCGGTGGCCGCCTGGTCGGTCTCTGGCCAGATGCACCTGCGCTTGCTGGTGGAGAACGTCGGCGAGACGGCGTTGAGCACGTCCGGCTGGTCGGTATCGTTGAACAGGCAAGAGGAGGTGGTTCAGGGGACGATAGAGGAAAAGCAGATACTGTCCGCCCAGGCCGATTCGGTGCTTTGCACCGTCCCGGTGCGGGGCGCTGCTGGGGGCGCGGGCGCGTGGGAGATCGTTACGGATGAGGCGGTCTTTGTGGTAGAGCCCTGACAAGTTCATTCAGGGCGCAGATCGTCCGCCATCCAAGGACATCGGGCCGATGTTGGGATAGTGTGGCGGGCAGTGCCAGGGGTGCGCGGTTTCACCGTCGCCCCTATGAGAGATCCCGGCCCGGAACGACAGGACCGGGGATGAAGATTGGAAAAGATCAAGGAGACGCAGGAATGAAAAACAAAAGACAGACCCTAATCGTGATTTTTACCATGTTACTCTTGGCCGCGACGGCCACGCCAGCCCTGGCCGCCCCGCTTGAACTGGATACAGGCCCTGGCGATGGAGGAGGAGGCGCTGGCCTGACAGGCATCATCGACGGCGTGATAGACCTCATCGTCACTATCGCCAAGCCTTTGGCGCTGCTGGGGATTGTGGGTTGGGGCGTTGCGCAGTTCATGCAGCCTTTTGCCCCGGAGATAAACTCGCGTTTCCAGGGCTATGCGACAAAGCTGATCTTTGGAGCGGTGCTGGTGCTCGGCGCCGGCGAGATCGTCGATTTTCTCTGGAGCATCTAGGAGCTGGCCGTGTACCAACATCTCCCGGAATTCGTGCGGCGCGAACCCAAGGCGTATTGGTTCATCACGGCCGTGCAGGCGGGCGCCGGCATCGGGCTCTTTGTGATCCTTGCCTTTGCCGACCTGATGGTGTTGGCCCCCGCCGGCGCCGTCCTGGGCGTGGTGGCCCTCACCAAGCGCCAGGGTGAGTACGTCTATGAAAAAGTCCTGGCGCTGGGGCGCTGGCTCATGCTCCAGGTCCAGGAACAAGACGTGCTGGACCAGGCCGACCTCTTCCGCACCACCACGCCGCCGGTCCAGGCCACGGTGCTGTTGCGCAGGCCGGACGGCCCAACCATCGCCGTCAGCCCAGGCGAGAGGAGATAGAGGGGCGCATGAAGGGGCATTTGCGTTTTACGTTTTACGAGGTCCTAGATGACTGAAGCGCAGGTCTTGCAGGTGACGCCGCTGGATTTCTCCCAGTACGATCCCCAGGCTATCCTGGGGACGTTGGAGAGGTGGACGAGCTGGCTGGCTGCCGGTGTGGTGGGGCGTTTTCGCCTCATATCGCGGTCCGTGCCCATGGACCTGGACGCCCCCATCGCTCGGGCCAGGGATGCCGAGGCCCGCGCCGACGACGCGGCGTCTGAGCAGGTGGTGCGCCAGTACCGGGGCCTGCTAGAGGGCGCGGCCGGTAGTGAATTGTACGGCAACGAGCACTATATGGTGGTGTGGATGAACGAGACCCAGACCGGCGCGCTGGCCCAGGGCCTGCGCAACCTGGGGCTCCTGACGCAACCGCGCCTGGGCCTGCCGCCCCTCATCGAGGGGCGTTACCGGGACACCTGGTATCACCTGACGCCCGTCGCCGGGAGGGGGCCTTTTCTGGCTATCCTCACCTCTTATGATCTCCTGGGTGCGTGGGACTGGAGGCCGCTGGCGTCGCTCTTGTACCAGGGCTATCCCATCACCGTGTCGCTGGACGTGGTGACCTTGCCCAAGGTGCAGGCCCACCGCAGCCTGAACATGTCGCGCAATGCTTTACAGGCCTCCCTGGCGGACATCGGGCAGGATGTGGAGTTGACGGAGCGGTGGACGGCCCTGCACCAGGCCATCCAGGCCGTGAACGTGGGCCAGACGCTGCACCTGATCACCGTGGGCATCATGGTGCCGGGGCGCACGGCAGAGGAGCTGGAGGAGCGGGTCGAGGCCGTCAAGACCGCCATGGGGCCGTACATGTCCCTGGCAGCCCACCGCCCGCAGAGCGACCTGCTGCGCACCTTGTTCACGACGGTTCACGACGGGCCGGCGGAGCGCCTGGTGTCGAAGCGGCTGCGGCGCAACACGCTCTCCACCGGCGCGGCCACGGCCATGGGCGTGCTGGGGGCCAGCCGGCGCGGGGATACGGATGGGATTTTGTGGGGCTTTGGCGACGACGGCTCGCCCGTGTTCTGGGATGGCTTTGGGCCGAACCTGGACGAGGCTAATCACGGCGTCTTTTTAGGCATGACGGGCTCGGGCAAGACGTTCGGGGTCCACATGCTGCTTCTGCGCGAGGCTCTCTTGCGGGGCACGCAGGTGATTGAGCTGGAGCCGATGGGGCACGGGCGGCTCCTGGCCCAGGCCGCCGGAGACCGCGCCTCGTACAATCCCCTCGGCTTCGACACCATGGCCGTCAACCCGCTGGAGATCGTACATGAGACGCCCCCCGACCAGTATGCGCACGTGATGACGCAGGTGGGGCTGTTGCTGGAGCGCCCCTTGAACAATTTTGAGCAGATCGCCGTGGGGGCGGCTTGCCGGGACATCTATGCCGGCCTCTCACCGGACAGCCCGCCGGTCGTGCATCCGCGCCTGGAGAACCTGGTCCTGGCCCTGGGACGCGAAGACGGGGTGGGAGAGGGCCTGGGCCGGGAGCTGGCGGGCCTCTACGTGGACAGTGATCTGAGCCGGGTCTTTAACGCCCCGACGAGCCTGGATTTCAGGCTGGCGCATGACGTGGTGGTCTTTGACTTTCACCGCATCCCACCGCGCTACCAGACGTTGCTTTACGGCCTGGTCCTGGCGGCCCTGCAGCGGGAGTGCCTGCGGCGGCGGCGCGAGCGGCGGCGCATCGTGTTTGTGGACGAGTTCAAGCGCATGAGCCAGGAGCCGCTGCTGGCGCGCACGGTGGCGATGATGTTCAAGACCTTCCGTACCGCCGGGGTGGGGGTGTGGGTGGCCGAGCAGAACCTTTTCACCTTGGTGGGTCTGGAAGGGGGCATGATGGGGAGCAGCGGCCTGGACGTGGTGTCGGGGCGCTATGTGATGGAGAATGCCCGCTTTTACGTCGTCCTGGCCCAACAGCCGGAGGGCATGGCGGCGGTACAGGCGTCGTTTCCCAAGGTGACGGACGCCCACGCGCAACTGCTCCAGAGCGTTCTCTTGACAGGAGAAAAGGGGCACGGCATCGTGGTGATGCCCGATGGGGTGTTCACGCTGCAACTCGTGCCCACGCGGGAGGAGTTCAGACTGCTGAGTGGGTCGTAGGGAGAGGGAGATAGAGAGGGCATCTGGTTCGCCAGGGTGTCTGGGGCGAGGTTTGTGCAGAGGTGAGTTAGGGAGCAAAGAGGGGCCTGATGCTGGATGTTTGCTCCCTAACTGGCAGGGGCCGAGGTCTTTGGGTGGCGAGGTCAGTGTAGAGATGAATTAGGGAGCAAAAAGGGACCTGGGGATAGATATTTGCTCCCTAACTGACAGCGGTCCGCGCAGGGGACAAGGTCCGCGCAGGGGACAAGGTCCGCGCAGGGGACAAGGTCCGCGCAGGGGACAAGGTCCGCGCAGGGGACGAGATCAAAGGGGAAAGGTCAGTTGAACTTTGTGAAACGGTTGGTGCAAGCAATCGCACAGCTCGTGTCGGGAAAGGGGAGCGGCGGCGCCCAGGCTTCGGGCGGCGATCTCGTGTCGGACGTGCTGACCATGCAGGCATATTGGTTTTCCTTCTTGCAAGAACGGCTGCGGGCGGTCCAGGCAGGCGCGGGCCACGCGCCGGGCAGAGCTGCGGACGCTTCGGCCATGACCGACGTGGATATGCTCCTGGGACAGACGGGCAGGAGCGACTTGGCCACGTCACCGGGGCAGGTGCGGGAGGCTACGTTGGCCGACCTGGAGACGCATCTGAGAGCGCCGGTGGAAGCGTCGGACGTCACGAGCCCGCCGCTGGGGCATGTGCCCGACGCTACGCTGGCCGACCTGGATACACACCCGGCATGGCCTGCGGACGAGACCGAGCCGGACACGGCTTCCCAGGGCGATGATTCAGTCCCCCAGGTTGCCCCACCCGCAGCAGACGGCCCGCTGGGCGATCTGGATGCGTACCTGGCCTCGGCAGGCCAGACGGGCGATGGCGGCAGCCAGGACTGGGACACATTATTGAACCTTTCACCCGAAACTTGAGACGAGGTGGACGATGTTCCGAGTACGCTACTACAACCAAGGCAGGGCGTTGACGCTGGCTAACTTGAACGTCTTGCAGCGTGACCTGACCGTCCTCTGGGTGGTCTCCGGGGGACATCCGGTGCTCTTTGTGAACGCCGGCAACGAGGCGCTGTTGCAGCGGGCGCTGGAGACCCTGCCCCTGGTGCGCCTGTCCCGCGCCTCCTTTGACCCCCGCGAGAGGTTGGGCGCGCCGATACCCCTCTCCCTCGACGATGTGCCGCCCGACCGGGCGCACCGCCTGGCACTGGCCCTGGGGCGCGGGGCCGTGCGGCTGGCGTGGCGCGACGGCTTGCTGCGCTGCTTTTGTCTGGCCCCGCAGGATGTAGTCGTGCGGGCGTTGGGCGAGGTCTGGCCCGAGGCCGAGGCCATGACGGGCTGGCGGAGGGTCAAGACGCACTTTGTCAAGGGCATCGCCCTGCCGCCGGGGCGCATCGCCCTGCCGGACGTGGACGCCTATCCTACGTTGGCCTCGCGGAACGGGGCTCTTGTAAGGGACGGAGTCCTCGCAGGGGGGGGGAATCTATCCGCCCTCGCCCCATCCTCGACAGACGGCCTGCCGCTGGCCCGGCAGGAAGCCGACGGTCGCCCGGTCCCTTTGCCCATCCCCGTGCGCGCGATCTGGTGCGGCTTGACGCCTGCCATACCGCAGGCGCTGCAGCAGGTGGTGGATGCCTGGCTCAAGACGCCGTCTCCCTGCATCGCACCGCCCTCCTCTGCCGAGCAGTCATCCTCTGCCGAGCAGTCATCCTCTGCCGCGCAGTCATCCTCTGCCGAGCAGTCATCCTCTGCCGAGCAGCCCCCCCCTTCTGCGCGGCAGGGGGAGACGGTGGGCCGGGACGTCATTGTGCTGGACGGGGTGGGGTGGAGCGCGTGCTGGGAGACGGACAATTTGATCTCCTGGCCCCATCCTGGCCAGGGCGAGCGCGTCAACCCGCTGGAGCCGATAGGGATAGGGGTGGAAGACGCCGCCGCCTATGCCGAGCTGGTGCTAGAGTGGCTCGCCGCACTGGGCATCAACGAGACGTTGATCGGGGCGCCGGTGTATCGCCTGCTGCGGGTGGCGCTCAAGCTGTGGGGGCACAACAGCTTGATGCTCGAAGACGAG
>Ga0233413_10001254_pt1 | contig 11248 bp, 8 predicted proteins | sample Na_anoxic_6_MG_FD_189019 | JGI IMG/M metagenome (GOLD analysis project Ga0233413, IMG submission 189019) | Seawater microbial communities from Saanich Inlet, British Columbia, Canada - Na_anoxic_6_MG | ecosystem: Environmental > Aquatic > Marine > Inlet | place: Canada: British Columbia... | reverse complement strand
ATGTTTCTCCGACTCACTTCCCTTGATCTTTAATGGCAAGAGACTGCCCCTATATAGAGACGGCATGATCCAGCGCAGGAGTCCGCCAAACATAAGCCACCATCCCTCGTCCAGCTTACCCTGTTGATCTCTCGCCTTGGAAAAGTCAATAACCATCGTGCTTAAATCTTTGTCGTTCTTAACCATTGAAAAAACCTCCGCTATTATTAAATAGTATAATTTAAAAAATAAAAGAGCACCATGGATGCTCTTTTATTGTTTCCTACTTTCTATTATTGGCTTCATTCTCCATCTCTAGTTGCTTGACTAGTCGTTTGGTGAACCATACCCTCAATTGGACTGGAAGATTGTACGCCTCAAATAAGCTCCACCCACCATAATATTTAAGGGAGTGAAACTGTTCATAAACTTGTTCCATATACTCAGGCGTCAGGCCAAAAAAACCGAGGTGTGATAGGTACCTCTAAATCCTGTTCGTGGTCACATGTGGTGCAGACGAACTCCTGCCTTAAATCAATATTTGGTGTTAACTTCTTAAACGCTTTGCGTAGAAATCTGGAATCAGATGCTGGCATAGAACTAATAAAGCTCTCTTTCTCTAAGGGATTTGAAACTCCGTTTACAGAAACCACCACCCTCTTGAAGTGTTCTGTCAGTGCATTCTCTGGTAATTTTTTCTTTCTTCGCATTTCTGCTGCGCGAGTAATGTCTTGCTCATCTTTACCATTCAGCAGTCTCACTTCGACAACCATGCCGGACTTAGGTAACGTAACGAGATATGTCGCTCCGCCGCCATATTCCAGGCCGGCTCCCAAGTCAGCATCTCCACTCTCCAGATCAACTGGGCCTTTGTTTGGACACTCACTTAGATCAAAACTGTGATCTTTGTCTTCGTAACCACACAGTGGGCACGAAACCGTTGTCTCATATAGTGCCCCGTAAGCACTAATCCGTGCGGCAACCAAAAGAGCATTTCTATCTCCAACCAATAACTCTTCTGTCTTAATTGATTTGTTTACAATCAGACTTCGAAGTAGGCGATCAAATAGAATCCCTTTTTTAAGGAAGGATTCTGTTGTAAGAATGTCTTCCTCTCTAGCTGTCATCTCTTTAATCTCTACCTCTCCCACTCCATGGAGAGAGCTGCCTTCTGGATAAAAGTTTCCTTTAGACGGTAGTTCAACTATCTCTGTGGGGACAACATACGATAACTGATTAGAGTTAGGTGCTGGATTTGATATAGCATCAATCACAGCCGGAGCTTCCCCGGATTGCTGTGCACCGGGCGCAGGCATTCCGAGACGGTCCTCGTTGCTTCTTCTTGTCATTAAAACCTCTCTTTTTTATCTTCGGTGAATTGGGAAATTAGGGATTAAAAGTCTCCAATTCAAACCAATCATATCTGATGGACATATTGATCGTCATTAAATCTTCGGTGTCGTATGAAAGATCACCGCCGAAATTAACTTTAGATATCCATGGATTTCTAAGTATCGTACGCTCAATAGTGTTTCCATCACCATCTAACATTACGATAACAGCGTTGTTCATGGCGCCTGTGGCCAATCTTTTGCTGATTGTGCTGGCCATGGTAGAATCAGCACCAACTGCATCTGTAATGGAACTGGGGAGCTGATACCCAGAATCTTGAACCAATTTGTATAACTGTTCTGTCGCATGAGGATTTGCTGGATCCACAAGTTCGATGTCGATGGCGTTATACTCTACGCTACCAGGATAGTAGAACGTATGGTTGAGAAACTTGTGTGTACCCTCGTTGATAGTCATCTCCGGCTTATTAACTTTTTTACATATGTAAGTGATGTTTTCGGATAATCCGGCAACACCCAATTCGAGTATCCATCTAAATGATCTTTTAGGATCTGCTACTTGTGCGTCTTTCCAAAATGGCATTGTTTAATTTCTCCTGTTCTCTCCAGTATACTATAAATAGTATTCGTTTTTAAATTTAATCCTCAAAACCTGCTCCTGTTTTTGTAATAACAAAATCAAGTGCAATAAACTCAATGGCCCGGGCAGGTTTCAAGAAAATCTTAGCATATAAGATGTTTCTATCAATCAAATCCGGCGTCGTAGTGGTCTGATCTAGTATCACCTTATAATCTGTCAACCCCAGTCTTGTCTGGATGCTTCCCAAGAAAGGATTAACTTGACCCAAGAACCTATTCCACGTAGCGTTGACGTTTTGCTCAAACAACAGTGTAGCAGAAATTCTAGATATCTCACGTTTAACATAAATCATCAATCTACGCACGTTAATTCTATCCAACGCAGACTGTGTGATTTGAAGTGTCTTCTGACCAAAGATTACAATTCCTTCCGCTGGGAACTGAGCAATCGGATTAATGTTCGCATTGTAGAGATCATCTCTTTCTTTGGAATTTAATCTTGATCGCACATTTGTAACCGGAAGTCCTGCGCTGCCTTCAGTTAGTCCGCCGCGAGTAAAGCCGGCAGGAGCAAACCACAATTCAGAAGATGCCTGGCTACTAGCAAGAGTTCCGAGAACCACAACACTAGGTGGCGTCCATAAAGAGCCTCCAGTGGTAACGGTATCTGTCACTTGAACCCAAGGATAATAAGTACATCCATAACTATTATTGATATTTCGATTATCCAATAGGTCAATTGTGTTTTGTACAGTACCAATTCGGGCTGAGTCAGATAGAGACGCATCCTCACCTGGTGGAGTATATTCTCCAGGAAGGTCAACGATGGCCAATGCATCTGCGCGAGCCTCACACACGTCCAGCAATTTGCTAGTAAGATTTGTATTCGTCAGTCCTGGAATGGTCATCATATTACATTCTACCACATCAGCGTCGGACACAGTGTCAATCGCACGGTCGTATGTAGCATATTCATAGCTAGAAATTGCGCCTAGGCCGGTCATTGCTGTATTTCTGAAAGGCTCTTTCTCAAGAATGTTAATCCCCTCAAACCCTTCACTTATAACGGTTGTAAATTGTTGGAATCCTTCTGTGAGAACAGACTGATACGAGCCGGATGCCGTAAACGAATCACCCGTTGCGCGTGAGCCAGACACCCAGGCAGCGGTCGCACCGTTAGTGGCCGAACCAGTCGTCAAATCATCCAAAGAGAATATCCAAGAATATTCCAAAGAATCAGGAATCGTAGTGAAGATACCAGTGCCGTCAGGCTTACGTCGCAACATGTCTCTGATGCTAGCTTCAACACGGTTGCTAGCTACCCTATTACTAGTTGCTCCGAAGTAAGCATTTTTCTGATCGGTAATTATACCTTCATTACTAAGTGTTCTAGTCGGAACAGATGGAAACTCAAAACTTGCAGTAAATGGTACATTACCGGCGTTTATGAAGTGGGTGCTGGCAAGTGAGTCCGGAATATCACCGTTCCCTAGCGCATATGCCACTCCAGAATCGACGCCCGTGTCCACGCCTAAAGCGGCTGGGCCGGTTCCGCCACTAATGGCAGTAAATCCCTTCCACCTAGTTGGTCCGTAAACCCCAAATGGTAAGAATTTAGCATCTCCGCTAGAATCTCTAACTGAAGCATCTACCTCTACACGTATATAACGAGATTGATTTACATAGTCGCCGTAGCTTACGTATCTCTTGTCGCCGCTATCCCACTCAGTATAGGAATCTCCTATCCGGCGCGCAATATAGTTTGGAGAATTTGGATTTAAATTAACGTCACTATAAGTTTCTACGGGCCTAGGGTTATTATCACTATCTGACATTCCACGGATTGAGACGCTAAAATATCCATAAGGATTTGCGACATTGTTTGATGGAGTGATGTTGGTGATGGATATCTTCAAATTGTTTTGTTGCCATTCACCTCCACCCAGACCTTGAAATCTAAAAAGCTTCTGCATGTTCAATGCGTTATAAGATGAGGCATCTCCCAAATCTTGAGAGAAGAACCATCCCGTAAGAGAATCTTCAAGAGGGGTGTGTTGGATGTGTTGGTCAACACTTCCTGATGCTAGACCTAAAATGGTAGCATATCCAGTGAGGCCGGCAGTACCGATGCCTCCAGACATATCTGTTACACTTCGCTCGAAGGACTCTCCGAGAAAGTATGTCTTTGATGCGCCGGTCGGATTGACTTTGGTATCGTTGTTACAAAGCGCTGGATTAGTGTTAAAGACATTCCGGATAAACAATTTACTGTTTTCATCAAAATTAAAAACTACCTTTTCTAAGACTGCGCCGGTCTCATCTTTAACTTCAGCGGTGAACTGATCAGAATCTGCGGAACTAAACAATCCGGCAGTGCCTGTTGCCAGGGTACCATCAACTAAGGTTCCGCTTAAGCCAACCGATCCGGTTCGAGCATAGAAAATTGCAGCAAGAGTTCCAGTGAATTCACCAGTTGATCCACTGTTGCCCATAAACAATCCGAAAGCTCCGCCTTTTGCTGCGGAGGTCATTGCGGTGGCGGTTTCGCCAAAACTAGAAACTTCCCAGCCGGCTTTGCCGCCTTTGGTGGTTGCTTGTGAATCTTGAATTCCGGCCAATCTCACAAAGATGAGAGGACTCTGATTTCGTAAGTAAGCTTGAGCGGCATAAGTCGCATAAGATGGGGAAGAAACGTTAGGGCCTGCGCGCCATACATCTGCTGCGCCTCCACCGTAAATGGGGTCGCCGAAAGTCTCAACAAATTCCGCAAAAGAATTTATCTGAACTGGACGCATTGATGGACCTTTGATCGATCTTCCTATAACTACTGGTCCTACACCTCTGGGGAGTGCGGGTAATTGCGAATTATCTATCTCAGAGACAAACACTCCAGGGGATACAAACTTAAATTTATTTACTGACATAATGCGGTGCTCTCCTTATTAAAATCCTAATACGAAACCGGGTTTTTCCTTCTTGTAAATAGTTTTATAAAATAGCAAATGCTATTTTATTCTATAGAGAAAATCACAAAGGAAGATACTTACCATCTAGCCATGGGGGAGTATCACCCAGAATGACTCTCTCACGAGGAAGTTTCACTACAACGGAGTTTTCTCTTTCTATGATTTGTGGTGATTTTTGGTTGTCTGCTCCGCCTATGAGATATCCTAAAACTTTAATCTCGACAGCTGTCTGGTACATGCGCTCGTCTTCAGACATATCTGCCACACTATCCTCCTGACCGTAAGATGATAACATAAATCCTTCGTATCTATGACCTTTTTCTCTCATTATAAAAGCATTAATACCACCAGTGGCAACCATAAAGGGTTGTGATAACTCATTTATCTGTTGCTGATATTCAGCCCTTAACATAATCTTGTATTGAACCGAAACATACACTGGCATCGGAATCGAACGATAGGTATAAACTACCTTGTTGTTCTTCTTCTTCACCTTAAAATTTATTTGTCCATAATCCTTTTTAGCATCTGCATTCTGGAAGTTTTTAGTTTTAGTTTGGTTAATCATCCTGTCAAAACTAACGGAACCTCCCCTAGCATCATTTACTGGAAAGACATTGGATTGTAATGATCCCTTGAATGATAGATCTTTCTCTATTGAAGTCCTCTCGACCGTGATAAGCGGGAGAATGAGTGCGCCTTCCTTATCTCGCAGACCCTTATCTCTTTTAGACTGAAATGCGCGCTCGGCTGAAGTCCAAATGACAGGTACCTTTTCCCACCCTCGATTTGAGTTGGAGAAGACATTTAATTTTTCATTAATCCAATTAAACATTGCTAAATCAATGTTCTCCAAGTTGGATGGTTGTAGATTAATAATAGTTTCTTTGTCTGCCATCTCTTCTCCTCCTTTCCTATGTTGTGCTAAAAAATGGGCTTGGATACCAAACACAGTTTTCATTAAAATACCATTTATTTGAAATAGTAAACGCTCCAACTGGAGCTGGGCCAGCTGCGGTCAAATAGAATTGATACCCTTCATAGTTACATGGTTCCGAGGTGAATTCCTCTAAGGTTCTGTAATCCAGAGAGTCAATATCTGCGCCGGAGAGTTTCGGAATACATATCTTACAATCATCTGGGATAGTAAGTACGCATACGTTTTCTACACGGTCTTGTGACAGTTGATATTTGGTAATAGAGACTTCCGGAAGGGGCGCCTCTTCAAATACACCATCTCTGGCGCGAATACACTTTGCAGCAATTTCCATCTGATGATCTATTTGTCCAAACAGTGGCTGTGGTTCATTCAGTGAAATAATTTCATAGAACAATCTTCCATACAGTATGAAATCTCCCTCCTGAACCTGTAAATCTTGATCCTCTGTAAGTCTTCGCTTATGAAAGTGAATTGTTAAGGACGATCTCCTATCAATTCCATAATTCGTAGTCTTTGTTACTTGACCTTCCCACGAAATAAGAGCGTTTACTTTTACTGGCGACAGAAAACTCTTATGAATGGCTTCTCCATAAAGAGAATGGTAATTAGTATGTTTCAGGCTAACCGGATAATACAGGATTGTCTGACCGATCACGCGCTCGATCAGTTCATCGTTAACCTGCTTTACAAAATCCCTCTCTTTCCCTCCCATAAACAATGGGGGAGGAGGGTTTGTCGGTTGGGTCCAAGTTATATTTTCATCAGCCATTTACCTTTCCTCCTTACCCTGGGTATATCGCGAGAGGAATCTTGGCTAATAAGCTCTCTGTGCTAACCGCAATTGCAGAATCTTTCTCAGCAAGTTTAGCATACGTTAATTCATCCAAAACTGTCTTCAGTTCATCTCTAAGAGCAGTTTGCTCTTCTTTTGCTGCTGCTAGCAGCGCTGATCCGTCCAGCGTTACCGACTCACCTGGAATGGGAATCGTGGCGAATTTACTCCTAACGATTCCCAACATCTCTTTACAGACAGATAGCGCAAACCTTCTAATCCACTGCTTACCAATGGAATTAATATTATTATAAGGAATATTAGCAAACGGGGCTGTGTTCATATTGTTTGTGCCTGTGGCACCGGTGTCCATGCCTGGCTTATCTAAGAGAGGATCTTCCTCTGCGGTGAATTCAAACCATACTTTTGTGAAATCAACACCAGATGGTGTCGGAAACAATCTCAACCTATTATCCCTTATATCAAAAGAATAGTGGGAAATACGAGTATACATTGCATCTTCATACGCCATCGCTTGAAGCTTGTTTTGCCACACTGGAACAACCTGCCAGGTACTATCATCGGCGTATTGGCCGTATGTTGACATGTTACCTACCGCGTTGATTCCGCCGTAGTAACCATAGAATCTCCACATAACTCGCGGTGATTTATACCAGACATTAGTAATGTTAATTCTTCTACTCTTGTCGAAAGTAAAAGCCGGGTCAGTGCTGCTTGAAATGATTGATTGCAGATCATAATCTTGGACCTTTGCTGTTACATCAAAGGATGCGGTATAAAATCTGTTATCTCCGCCTACCCCAGCTTTCTCCGAGATTCCCATGCCCACTCGCTTAGAGTAGGAGAAATTGAATTTGGGATATCGTAATTCTGCGCCAGTGCCACTTAGAGAATTAGTAAGATCTCCTGGCTGTAGTTCCCCATCACTGTCAAACGTTCCAGTTGGACTCCCCAGTATATCTGACAGGGAGTTCTTCGTTTGATGTATATTCACGATATAAGAGTATTCTAAAACTGCCTCTTCGTACGCAGTATATACCTGGTTTGCCGTCAGTTCGATGTCTAGAACTTCGCCACCCAACTTACGGTAAACATACGATACCTGGTCTACGGCGCCAGAGATGAAGTCTGCACTGGTGTATATGCCGAATGGCAAAGACCCCGTAACTAATGACTTGGAGCCTGTTGCTGGTAAGACAACTAAACTAGAATTTGAACTTGGTGATAAGACAGGAACTGCCACATTATTTCCTCCATACTATACAATACATAAGGTAAATAGTTTTTCAAAAAAAGAAAAGAGCCTTCACAAACTTTATGAAGACTCTTTTCTTGTAGTTATTTATCTGACTAGAAAGGCTTAGCCTAACAAATCTTCGATGATAACCAATCCGTACATATCAGGACGCACCATTTTCTTGGCATAGCGCGTCATGACACCCTTACGGGGCACAAAGTCATCGATACCGAAGATCGTGGGAGTGGTCTGTAGTGGCACATAAGGAGCGTATACATATCCACTTTCAAGGAAAGAGGATCCTTTACGTCCAACCAAAACAACATTTCGTGGGAAGTAGGGGTCAACAAAGACATCCCATTTCTTAGAAATATTACCAACGTTAACTGCGCCGGCAGTACCCTTATCATCATCATGAGTCACGCGAGCTTTAAAGCCAACGGTGAATTCAAGAATGTTAGATACTTCAGGACCGCAAACCAAAAAGTTTGCTCCGCCTCGAAGCGTCTTACGATGAATCTGAGCAGATACGTCATTAATGGTTTCGAGAAGAGTCTCGTACCACTCCGACACATTACCAGTAAAGTCTCCACCAAGCAACGCTTCGTTAGCACTAGTGCTAATTGGCGCGCCGGTATCTCGGACCAAGAATCGACCAGGACGGCGGCTCCAATAGTATTGACCTGCCTTCGCACCTTTCACCAAATCTTCCAAGATTTCTTGGTCAATTTCAAGCGCAATTTGCTCGGACAGAATGCTAGTCAACTCGACCTCTGCATCAAGATTGTGATAAGCATTCAAGTCTTGTCCCAATTCAGGAGTCCACTTGGCTTTCAACTTCTTGGTGTTTGCGGTCACAGCAACACTATCAACCTTAATGTCGATTTCTGGAATGTTTGGATTATTTTCCAATCCCCAGTTATCAACACCCTCAATAGAACCAATCGCTCCGCCAGTTTGGAAGTTATCAGTCTCTACATAGGTAAGGCTCGGACTAGATCCAGTTCCGGCTACTCCACCTGGATTAACGTCGTTCGTCGATTCACTACCACTAGCAACCATAACGATCAACACATCCGTACCAGCAGTTCCGCTTAACACAGTCAAGCGACGTGCTTGTCGGCCTTCGGGCAAACTATTTGAATCCAACGTAATGGAAATCAAATCTTCTCGATTCAACTGAGGCAAATCTGCCAAAGCAACAGTTCCCACCCATACAGCTGTACCAGAAGCGATGTCAGGATCGTAGTTGATGAGACCATCAATAACCCCTTGATCGCCAGCAGTGCCAGATGTGAGGCTGGGCATGTCAACTGATACTACGGATCCTGTTGGAGACGCATACCCGTTGTTTAGGTTGTAGAACGATTTTGACTCGTTGCCATCAACCAATGAAACTCCACCAGTGATCTGAGACGCGACTCGCCCTCCACCATATAGTGACTCATTCTGGACTTCGCCCAGTCTTGTAGTCGTTCCATCAGTCATACCGTATGTAAAGTCCAGGAAGAAGATAAGCCCGCTTGGCAAACTCATCGGCTGAACCGACACTAGGTCATTAGCAATCAACCCCGCGAATACGCGACGAACGATTGGAAATGCTACAGCAGCGAAACCTTCGACGTTTCCGCCGTTAGCACCTGCCATTGTTGATGCTTCTCGAAGAAGCTCTTTTGCTTGGTTCTCAAGAAGAACTGCCATGCAATTACGCTTGGTATCATCCTCCAATCCTTCCAAAAGACCAGTTTTTTCCCACTTGTCGAGAAGAGCATGGTTCTCTCTGCTGAGGTCTCGGTTAACGATCCCTTCAGTCAATTTTTCTAAAATAGACATTGTTTTTTTCCTCCTTAAATGAATTAAATGCCTGCAAGTTTCTTCATACGTTGAATATGAGGATCTTGCCGTTTTTCTTGTTTGCTTTGTCTTAACGTTGTAGCACTACCTCTGGTGACCGCTTCGCTCAGTGATTGTGACTTTTCCCTTGATTTAAGAGAGGAGCCCACTGCGCTTTGAAGTGTCTCATAGATAGACTTCGCTGCATCGACTGAATCAGCACCATTAATAGACTCGACAATACGTTGTTTTTGTCGCTCATTCAAGGAGGTACCATTAAGAACCTGATTCGTATAAATTAATTTGGCATTAGAAAGATTAACTTCTTCTAATTTGCCTGAAACTTTCACTAAGAGACTTTTAATCTCTTTGTTTTCTTTTGTGAGTTGTTTGTTTTCTCTCAAGATGTCTCTCTGTTGTTCTTTGAGGACTTTGTTCTCGTTAAGAGCTTTTGAATTCTTTTTAGCACGGGCAGCACTCTCATTAACCCTAGGCTCATTGGTGGAATTAAAGAAATCGTCGGCATCTTTTTGTGTCTTCGGATTCACCGAACCCTCTTTTCTTTTTTTCCTTTTTTCTTCTGCTGCCTTAAGCTTAGCTTCTTCTTCCGCTGTCTCTTCTTCCAATAGATCTTCGTCTTCTCCTAGGAGGGCAGTTTCAATATCATTTTCGAGCGCCGTATGCTCTTCAGAATCCATTTCGACGAGCTCAGCAGCATGCTGCGCTGCCTCTGCCGTTTCCACGGCTGGCGCATTGCCAATCACGTCTTCGTCTAGCAGATCGTCTATCTCTAACATAATCTCTTCGTCTTCTTCTATTTGAACTTGCTCGCCTAATGCGGCAGGATTTGGTGGTGGGGCTAATTCTTCTTCTTCTTCTTCGGTGCCGGCTGGTAATTCCACAGTCCCTGCATCATCCATGCCCTGAATCATATCTTGTAGTCCCTTAAAGTCTATTGTCAAGGTGTCCGGCTCATCTGGGCAGGGACATAGCCTCTCGCCGTCAGTTGCGGCGAATGTCACCTGATCTTCCAGCTCCGATTCCGGAGCATCATCTGTCATGCCAACCCGAGAAGCGGGAAGCTCATCACCTGTCGTAGGATCAATCATAGGATCCATAGGCATCTCCTCTTCCTCTTGTTCTAGCATCATATCGACTGCTTCTTTGATTTGGTTTGAGTATTTCTTCACTACAATAGCCTCTGCATTCTTTAATGCTGACTCTCGCAGTGCGTTGGCGTCAATAATCGCCTGCTTTAACATGGTGTTCGATGACATATATATCTCCTCATACATAAAGATCTGTCTTCCAGTAAATAGTTATCAGAAAGTCAAAAATCTATGTTTATTACCTATTATCCATAATCGCACCCAGTTCTTGTCACATATTCGTTTATGGTTCGCTGCTGCCAGAGGCAGAAGCGACAACAGTGGAGTGAACATACTCCTCCGAGACAGTATGGGTGACATTAGCATCGATATGATCCGTCATTCCAGTAGAATCGTCAATTTCAAACGATTCTCCACACGAACAAAGAAATAACATTTTAGTAGCCATTATGGAGCCCTC
>Ga0233413_10001253_pt1 | contig 11251 bp, 21 predicted proteins | sample Na_anoxic_6_MG_FD_189019 | JGI IMG/M metagenome (GOLD analysis project Ga0233413, IMG submission 189019) | Seawater microbial communities from Saanich Inlet, British Columbia, Canada - Na_anoxic_6_MG | ecosystem: Environmental > Aquatic > Marine > Inlet | place: Canada: British Columbia... | reverse complement strand
GATATTACACAGTAAGGTTATCAGAGAAGATGGCTGGGATATGTCTTATGATGTACTAAGAAAAAAATATAGAAATTATACACCCGTATTTAAGGATTAAACCAAAACAAAGATGAGTAGAGAAATATACGAAAGACATTGGGTACAAAAATTTAAAACTGGAGAATATCTCCGCGATTGGAAAGGATATCAACCAATCCTTATAGGTGGTCCCTATTCTGAAAACATTGGAATAGGAGAAGAAAAATACATACATTGCATGAATTTCTTTTCTGGTATAGGAGATGTTGATTGGTGGATAGCGTCAGAATTGGCTAAGTTATCACCAGATGAACTAGAAGAACTGGAATGGATATGTAAATACAAAACATATTTAGATAAAGAGATAATTACATACGAGAGAGTGAAATTATTATCAGAACTTTATGGATGTGAAACTTTTCATATATACAGAACAGGTAATAGGGAGATATTAAAACTAATCAAAACATTAAACAACTTTGAAAAGTTAATATTAAATGGTTCTAAAAATTGCTTAGACCCTAAGACCATTGAATGGAAAGAATCGATAAGTAAATTTAAGGTCATGACCTTTGAAGAATATAAACAAAACAAAGATGAGTAAAGATTTTATAGTACACCATAAACCATTGGATGATATGTCACAGGAAGATAAGGTCGTATACATTGATGAGATTAATGATTACTTTGTTGACTACATTAAGGCTGCCCCATTCGTTGAGATTGGTGAGAGAGAAGGTATGCAGAGTAGAAAGTTAAGAGCTCATATACACGAAGGTAAGTACTCCGTAGGTGAAATAATATTTGAACTCCAAAGGGAATTATATAGGTATGGTCAAAGGAATTCAGAACATAAATGGAAATTGATTGTAACACCATTAGAATTAACTCCTGATATGAGAAGTGAATACTTTTCTCCACTACCAGGGATTATGTTAAAAATGAAATTTGAACAAAGATGAATACATTAATTAAGGAAGAAATAGTGAGTATGATAAAAGTTTCAACCGTAGAAGATGTTGAAAGTAAAATACAAGAACTAGAAGATAAACACCAATACTATAAAGACAATCGTAATATGAGATTTAGTTCTTGGGCGCACGAATATTATAATATGATTCCAACTTGGATAGAAGGGTTGAAAGATTATTTAATTAAAGAACTTAAACAACGATGAGTAAAAGAAAATATAGAATAATAGAAGAAAAGTATGAACACGTAAGTCATTTTTACCCACAATATAAAGATGAAAACTGTGCTTATTATGTTTTAGGACAAGATAAAAATGGTAAAGACATTACATCAGATTACCAATACTTTGGAAGTTGGAAACTTACTGAAATATCTGGGGTGAGCTTTTGGCAGAAGGATTTTTTTTATGATTTGTCAAATGCAAGACATTATATAGAGAATGATATTCAAGTTCAAGAACATACAACAGAAGAATTGAAAGAAACTATTGTACACGAATATTAAAACAAATGAAAGATGAGTGATATTATACATAATGAAGATTGTTTAGTAACAATGTCAAAGATGGTTGACAATTCTATTGATTTGATCGTTACATCTCCACCATATAACAAAGGTTATTGGAGTAGTAATAGAAATATGAAAAATGGTTTTGGCACAAAGTCTCGTAGAATTGAATACGATGGGTATAATGATTGTATGTTACCTGAAGATTATGATAAATGGCAACGTAAAGTCATATCAGAATGTCTTAGAGTATTAAAACCTACAGGGTCATTCTTTTATAACCACCAACCAATACAAAAACTACATCAAGAAATATTCCCAAAATATATATTTGATTTTCCATTAAAACAAACCATAATATGGGATAGAAAGAATACACCTAAATTAGACAAATCGTATTTTTTTCCGACAATAGAATATATATTTTGGTTACAAAAAACTAAAGATAGTAGGGTTAAATTTAATAGAAAGAATAGTATATTTAATAAAGTAGTATGGACTTTAAATCCTGATAAGGGTAATAAGTTCCCAGCACCATTTCCTATAGAATTACCATTAAACTGTATATTATCATGTACAGATGAAAATGATATCGTCTACGATCCTTTTATGGGTAGTGGTACAACCGCATTAGCTTGTAAACAAACTAACAGAAGATATATTGGTAGTGAAATAGGAAATTGTGAAATAAGTAAAAATAGGTTAGAATTATGAATGGAATTGGAATAGTTTTCTTAGTGATAGGGACTATTATTTTAATAGTTGGTGTAGCAGCATATGATTGGTTTAGAAAAAAAAATAAAAAATGAAAATTAGAAAGGCATTAACTTATGATGATATACTTTTAGTACCTCAGTATTCTGAAATTAAAAGTAGAAGAGATATAAAATTGCGCTCAAAAGTGAGTAGAAGATATGGGTTATTACGACCATATGTTGCATCTTGTATGGACACTGTTTGTGAATATCAGATGGCAATAAAGATGGTAGAATTGGGTGGTGTTGGGTGTATACATAGATTTATGACAATAGAAGAACAATGTGATCAAGTATCTAAAGTAGTAGATTATATTGTTGACAATCATATGTATGAAAAGTGGGGAGTAATGTATGATGATTGGCACACAGAAGCTAGAGATATTCCCATTATGGCTGCAATTGGTGTTAGTGGTAAAGATGTTGAGAGGGCGGAAAGTTTGGTTTCTTATGGTGTTAATATTATATTAATTGATGTGGCTCATGGACACCATAAAAATGTAAATACTATGATCAAAAAACTTAAAGATTCTTTACCTAAGAAGGTAGATATAATAGCTGGTAATGTCTCTACTGAACAATCCGCAAAAGATTTATCTGAATGGGGTGCTGATGGATTAAGAGTTGGTATTGGAGGTGGTAGTTTATGTACCACACGAGTCCAAACAGGTCATGGGGTACCAAATATAACATCTATTATTGATTGTGTTAGTGGTGCACCATTGAATATACCTATTATGGCAGATGGTGGTATTAGAAATAGTGGAGATATATCTAAAGCATTGGCGGTTGGTGCTGATTGTGTTATGTTAGGTTCTTTGTTGGCGGGCGCAAAAGAATCGCCAGGTAAAATTGTAGAAAAGGGAAATGGTTCTTTATATAAAAGATATAGGGGGTCTGCTAGTTTAGAAACAAAGTCTACACATGGACAATCCACTAAACATATTGAAGGTGAATCAACACTTATACCATTTAAAGGTGGTGTAAAATTTATTATAGAGAAACTTAATGACGGTGTTAAATCAGCGTTTTCTTATAGTGGGGCGAATAATATTGAAGAGTTATGGGATAATGCTGATTATGTTGAAATAACTCATTCTGGTATGGTAGAATCAAAACCACATTTAATATAACATACCCATTAATTTCTTTTATTTTGTATTTTGTTATAAGTTATTAATACTAATAAATGATATACACATAAAACCATTATTGCGTGAATCTCAAACCATAGTAAACTAGGGTACCATATTACACTTGTTAAATAAATAAAAACAAAACTTCTATATTTTTTAATTGAATTTAGAGAATATAAATTAGATATAAAAAATAGGGTGGCGATAAAATCGTGAAATGAACCGTAATATTCTACCGAAAAACAAGTTAGAATTAATAAAAATAATCCAGACAATTTCCATTTAGGTATAGTAATTAATATTAATGAGGTTAATAAGTTACTTATTAAAAATAATGGTTGTAAGGGAGTTTTCCAATAGGAAGATAGGGAAGGTATCTCACTATTATAGGTAATCATAATTAATGGACTTATCATTGAAATTATGATAACCATTAATTTAAAAATAAAATTATTTTTTGTATTAAAACTGAACTCCATATTATTTTAGAAACTATAATAATAAATATGTAATAAAATAAGTTTAATGTATTTTATTTAATTTTAAATAATATTGACATATTTATATATAAAAAGAGATGAAAATTATAATAACAGAAGACCAATTTAGTAAAATATTATCCGATCAGAATTATGAGGGTGAAATTTCTAGACCAGTATCTTTTACAAAAGAAGATAGAGAAATGTTACAAAGAATATACGATGTAGTAGTAAGAGGTGGTGCTGGCGGTGGTTACGGTGGTGTTAGAAGGAGAGCTATTCCAGCTTTAGGTACATTACCAGATTCTAAACCTTATTAAATTAATAAAGTATTAATATCTGTAATAGGTATTATATTAAAATTTGAATTTTTAAAGGAATTTTCAAACATATATCCTTCTTCCTTCATATCATCGTCATCTGCTTCATAATACCAATTAATATTAAGTTCTTTAGTTGATTTATTTATATAGTTAATTATGTTATAAATATATTTAGTAGAAACAGAATTCATTATTTCTAACGCTAAATTTATAGTTATAATTTCTCCCTCCATATGTTCAGAACACTTATTTAATTCTTCCACTATTGGATCATAAAAATTGGATGGGTGTTCAGGGTATGATTTTCCTTTAAATGTTATAATACAATTTTCTTTATCTAATTTAACATAAGGTTTATTTAAGTGTGCGTGTATCTCCATTATTTATATTTTAAGTCTTCTACTGTGATAATTTTAATCTGATTCAATCTATACCATTCCCCTTCTTTTAAATCTTGTTCGGTTATAATTACTTGAACGTCATTAGTTTTGGGGTTGTGTAAGTGATATAAGTTAACTCTTACCTCACTAACTACTTGATATTTAGAGCAACCTAATAATATAAGTATGGGTATTAAATAAAATTTTTTCATTATTCTTTTATGAATCTCCCTACACCTTTTGTTTGATCACTTTTAGTGTTTACAATATAATAGCCAGGCTTTAGTTTTTTTATGTCGATATTAAACTCATTCAACTCCCCAATAAAAAACTTTTTATATACTACAACCCCACTTGAATTATATATTTTTACATTATGATTATATTCGTGGTAAGTAGGATCAGGGTGTACTAAATCTAATTGAATATAATCAATGGCGGGATTTGGTTTGATATGAAGTCCGATGGTTTGTTCATTTTTAACAGTAACAGACTTTGGTGGGAATAGTTCAAAATTTCCATCATAATCAGTTTGCATTAATCTATAATAAGAAACCCCAACATAAGGAACTCTATCTATATATTGATAATCTATTTGAGTATTACAATTACCGCAGCCAGGAATTTGAGTCACCTCTTCCCATTCATAACCATTTTGACTTCGATGTACGGTGAAATAATCATTAATGTTTTGAGATGCAGTGCTCCAATCAACTACCACTTCATTTGATTCATTTGTACTAGCATCAAATGATAATAATTCAATTGGTAATGCTCCACCACCACCAAATCCAAATCTCATATTGGGTCTTAAAGAATTTCTAAACCCTGAGGGTCCAGGAAATCCACCATCCGCATAATTATATACAACAGTATTAGATTTAGAAGTGTATCTATACTCAGGATATGTACCTACCCACGTACCATCTTCATTAACAGTTTTAACTAATAAACCATCTACCCCATTATAAACAAACGAAACATCTAAAGCAATATTATTCCAACCTTGAGTCCAAGTAATATCCCCCGCATACACTAATGTCCAATTTGTCCACGGACCACTACCATCCGTTGGTTCTGTTCCGTTAGGAAACATATTAGCTGAAGTGTGTGCTAGATATATTTTTTGATTATTCATCGTCATATTAATATCATTGACAATATCAAACGAAATATTTTCTATAATAATAGGAACACCCATATCAGATTGACCCCACATTAAACCTGACCAAGAATAATCATAATAACCATATGATGGTACTCTACCGTCTGATGATTGGGAGTTTCTATCACCTAATTCTACTGTCCATAATGGGTCAATAACACTAACATCTATTTTAAACCCTCCATCTACTACCGAACCATCTGAAGACCAAAGTAATGTTATTGCACCAGTTGAATGAGTAGATTGAATAACATCGGGTAAATTTGTTCCACAGTATTTACCAACTAAATTAGTCATATCATCACCATCATAAACTTCTAAATAATCATAATTACACGATGCTTGATTCTCAACTCTAAATTCTAAAAATCTTAAATATATTTTATCGTTAGCTTGATCAGTTGGGTATATTGTTAATGCACCTAACCCATTGTTTGTATAATTTCCACCTGCATCACCATCATCGTATAAAATTCCATCATCGACTGTCCATGTATACCACATCCCATCAACAGGCATAAGGGTTACTGTGGGTTGTGCTTGACAAGTGTTCCAACCACCAATTATTATTGCAATGATAATTAATATTAGGGTATAGAAACTATATTTATTTCTAAAATCTTTCATAACTAGTTGGGTTTGTTATATATAAATATCTGTTAAATAATAAATAGTGATTTTTTTTCTATAAATAAACCCTAAAAGGTTGTTTTTTTTACTTTTTATCTGTATTATTGTATTAAAAATAAATTATGGCAACAAAATCAAAAGCAACAAGAGGAGGAGATTATGTTTGTAAAATAGGTAACTATGATATAAGACATAAAATTACCCAATTAAAAACAGGAAAAAATCTTCGTGCAGAATCTACTTCTACTAAAGGGTCTACCACAGCAAGTGTTTATTTAGGTAGAAATTTAATAAAAGGTGGTTTTAATGATCATACAAAGGCGATAGAATATATATGGGGGGAAATTAAAAAGAGTAATTTAATCCATACCGTATCAAAAAACTCTATAAAAAAATATAAATTATTATAAAAAAAATATTATTTCATGTTTCTATTAAAATGTGATAAAAATGGTGATCTTAATAATATAAAAGAAAGTGATGATCACACATACCTATTAAAATTATTAATGGAGATAAAAGAAGAATTAGAAAATAATGATATATTTTTAATTAATGAAGAAACTACTAATGGGAAAAATAAAATATATGAATTCGCGTCTGTAGAAGGGGGTTGGGAATGTGCTTATATTATAGTAGATAAAATGGCGACAAAAATAAAATATAAACCAAAACAAAGATGATAGTTAAAAATATTTTATTAGCCTGTTTATTCTTTTTTATTGGGCATATATTAGTTTGGTTCCAGTTAAATGGTCAATTTATTTGGAAAGGTTGGAAAGATAATTTATTTTTAGTTTCATTGCTGGGGATCCCAGTATCGATATTTTTTATATGGGCAACAAAGTGGGGGGTTACTGCATTTGGCGGGTTATTTTGGCCACCCAGATTTATAGGGTTTAGTGTAGGGATTATAATATATGGATTAATGGTTAGTTATTATTTTAATGAAGGTTTTACTTTAAAAACTATGACTACATTAATATTAGCAATAATGATAGTAAGTATACAGTTATTTTGGAAATGATGTATATTTATAATATAGTGTTAAACAACCATAATAAATATTATACGTTTTTTATATGATGAAATATATTTTTTTAACATTACTTTTATTTTTAAATTTATGTTCATATTCACAAGTGGGTAATGATGATTGCTTTAACGCAACACCATTAGGTAATCTACCAACCCCAGCTAATTGTGGTGCAGGTCCTATGAATAATGGACAAGGTGCCCCAATCACTTTTAACAATCTCACTAACGTAAATTCAATATCAGAAAACCCTTATACAACATTAATTAATTGTCAAGGTGTCATAGGAAATAATATGGCATCACCATCTACAGATGTTTGGTATTCATTTGTTGCAACTGGTAATTCATTAGATCTAACAATTGCTGGTGGAATCAATCAACCAAATGTTGGCGTATGGACTGGAAATTGTGGAGCATTAATAGGTGTTGGTTGTGATATTGGTGCGGGTGGAAATTTAAATACCACAGCTCAATTAACACCAGGACAAACATATTACATTCAAATAAGTGGGGGCAATGCTGGTGACCAAGGAATCTTTGATTTAACACTACAAAATAATAATAGTTGTGATGATTGTTTACTATCATCTAATATGACTGTTACCCCATTACCAACCAATGGTGTTTATCAAGCAGGTACTACTGTTACATTTTGCTTTACAATAACAGAATGGTCTCAAGAAAACTCTAATTGGTTTCATGGTATTGTCCCAATAATGGGGTCAGGATGGGGACCAATTACACCAATAAGTGCTGCTAATACTTGTGATGGTGGTCCTGGTATATGGGCTTGGTTTACTAATGTAGGAACTCCGAATGGAAATTCTAATGGTTTTTTCTTTGATGGTGATTTATTTTTATTCCCAGATGGGGATCCATCTAATAACTTTGGAGACAATTGTCAAGGAAATGTCAATTGGGAATTCTGTTGGGAATCTACACCAATTGATTGTCCACCAGGACAAGATGGTGATGATTTAAGTGTGTTTGTAGAAACTTATGCAGATGGTGAAACTGGAAGTTGGACAAGTCTTGCTTGTCAAACAGATCCAGTATATGCATTTTCAGCAAGCCTTACTTGTTGCCCACCACCAACAGAAGTACATACAGATGAAATCTGTTTAGGTAATAATGATGGAACTATAACAGTAACTGGTCAAGGAAGTGGTCCTTGGGATTATGTTTGGTTAGACCCAACCTTAAATATAATACAAACATCGAATAATGTTAATGGGTCAGATAGTATGACAGGTTTATCACCTGGGACTTATAATGTCACCGTTACTGACGATGATGGTTGTGTACAAACGATAACAATAACTATATTGGCCGGAGGTCAAGTCAGTACCGTAGGTATTTGGCATAATTAATAATAAATAACAATTAAAAAAAACAAAATGAAAAAACTATTATTATTTCTAGGAATTATATCACTATTTGTGAGTAATTCTTATTCACAAATTACAACTAACCCAGACACAGTGTGTGTCGGAGCGGTTGGTGAAAATTATTGGGTAACCAATACAGCAGGTTCAACATATGATTGGACATTGAATGGTGGAGGCGGGTCAATTGCTTCTGGACAAGGAACATCAGCCATAACGGTTGATTGGGGTAATACCCCAGGATTATATCCAACGGCAGTAACTGTAGTAGAAACAAATGCTGCGGGATGTACTGATACAGTTGAGTTAGACATCTTTATTCTCCTACCAACATTTATTCAGATAGGTCCTTTTTGTGAAGGTGACCCTTGTGTGACATTAACAGGAACCCCAGCTGGTGGTGCTTGGAGTGGAACAGGTGTTGTATTAACAGGTGGTGTATATGAGTTCTGTCCAACTACATCAGGTGCGGGTACATTTAACTTAACTTATACAGTTGGTGGATGCTCAGTAGTAATGATTGTCGATGTAAATGCGGCACCAGTATTGGGACCAATTATACATAACTAATGATTAGGAATTTATTAACTATATTACTATTCTTGCCTTTTGGTGTCATATCTCAAATCCAAACAATTGAGGTATGCACTGAAAATCAAGAATACCTACAAGATTATTGGGTAGATAACCCAATACCTAGTGTATACACATGGGCTGTTCAAGGTGGGTTTATAGTTAATGGGCAAGGAACAGATCAAATAACAGTTAATTGGTTGAATGTACCATACGGTATGTATAATGTGTCTGTATCGGTTATAAGTAATGCGGGATGTATAGGTAATTCTGTTTCATTAACTGTTGATGTTGATGAATGTTCTTTCGATAACGTATTCGTACCAAATTGTTTTACCCCTAATGGTGATGAATCAAATAATGTATGGGGACCAGTTTTTGCAGGTGATTGGGATCATACACGATATAATATGTTAATCTTCAATAGATGGGGAAACCTTATATGGGAAAGTGAAAATTATCTTGCAATGTGGGATGGTACCTATAAAAATAAAATGTGTCAAGATGGTGTATATATTTGGAAAATGGAATGTAAAAAATTAAATACTGTAGTAAAAGAAGTTATGCATGGTCATGTCACATTACTAAGATAAAAAAACAAATACTTATGAAATACTTATTACTTATATTATTAACATTAAACATAACGTTTGGTTTCACACAACCAAAGATAAGTAGAGAAAACGTAAAAACATCTACTATTTACATAATTGATGAATCTTGGTCACCTAGAGGGGCTCCGAGATGGAAAGCCGACAAAACTAGTTATTTACAAATTGTTGGTGATCATTTTGTATTATCAGAAAGGACTAGAGGAGAATCTCAGTACTTTGAGGGGAACATTGAGTCTTTAGTTGAAAGAGCTGGTGGTATTCATTTTTGGGTTAAATCAAGAGGTAGCCTAATAATGTCTTTTGATATTAAACCAAATGGTAATGATATTAGATTACATATGTACCATTCGCTTGGTAAATATGATAAATATTATAACGCTCATTTAGCAACACAAAAAGAAATTCAACTTCTTTTAGAGTACGGAATTTCTATATCATTTTAATAATTATATTTATATATGAACAAAAATAAAGTAGAATATTGGATAAATTTTTGGTGTTATTGGTTTGATTTATTAGATTGGAATATAATAACCCAACCCATTTTAAAGGAACAGGTTTGTTATGATGAATCCATACCTAATTCAGATAGATATTTTATTGGTGTTGAAATTAAAAAAAAATATAAAATAGGGGTTATTTATCACGATCGTGAATTGGATGGTATATCCATTCTTCATGAATTATTACACATTAAATTTCCTAATTTTAGTGAAGATGAAGTTAATAAAAGGTGTGATGAAATATTGGAAGGTAGTAGGAGAGGTCTTTGTCCTAGTTTATGTAAACATTTATATTCTTAAATAAAATGTTAGATTAATTTGGTAGATTAAAAATCTTTTCTTATATTTGTTTTATAAAATTAATAGATATGAAAACATTAATGTATAATGAAAACACAAAAGACGTAAAGTTAACGGGTATGAAACCAAACTCACCTAGTGGTAAGTATGAAAAAATGTTAGAGGATGGATTCGAACCAATCGCTGATGTTAGAGGTATAAATGTCGTTGCAACTCCAATCAAAAAAGTAGAAAAAAGTGTTACCACCGATCAACTATTAGATAAGGCTTTAAACCTTATTATTTCTTTAGAGTCTTCACTTAATTTATCTGGTGAAATGAAACAAAGTGTTGAAGCACTTTTTAATGAAATTAAATATTCAGATAAATTAGACGATGAGATGTCATTAAGTAAATTTTAATAATATATTCTATATCCATTCTTCATGAATTATTACACATTAAATTTCCTAATTTTAGTGAAGATGAAG
>Ga0233413_10001252_pt1 | contig 11261 bp, 11 predicted proteins | sample Na_anoxic_6_MG_FD_189019 | JGI IMG/M metagenome (GOLD analysis project Ga0233413, IMG submission 189019) | Seawater microbial communities from Saanich Inlet, British Columbia, Canada - Na_anoxic_6_MG | ecosystem: Environmental > Aquatic > Marine > Inlet | place: Canada: British Columbia... | reverse complement strand
TATTAGTTGATTTAAACTTCTATCTACGGGAACTCTAGTTGAATCATATGTATCTCTACCAGTTATTTTTAAAATATGTCTATCTTTATTATTTTTAAATATTTTGCAAATGGAATTGGGTGATATCCCAACGTATAGATTTGCTACTTCGGGAGTAATGGCAAAAAAAGCAGGGTATTTGGCATTTTCTGGAGTCATTGATCCATAACTTTGATATAATATATCATTTATAGGGATCGTTAATTGGTGTATAATAGCACCTCCTTTATATAATTTTTTCTTTTTCAATGTTTTCTTTTTCTTTTTCAATGTTTTCTTTTTCTTTTTCAATGTTTTCTTTTTCTTTTTCAATGTTTTCTTTTTCTTTTTCAATGTTTTCTTTTTCTTTTTCAGTGGTTTCTTTTTCTTTTTCTTTTTACCACCATTTTTCCCTTGTTGTGGTCCCAATGGTTCTGAAAACACTGACGAATTTTGTCGTTGTATTGATTCATTTTCATCTGGAATGGTTGATTCATTACCCTCTGGAATGGTTGATTCATTACCCTCTGGAATGGTTGATTCATTACCCTCTGGAATGGTTGATAAATGACTCATTTCTTCTTGTTCGTATTCTTGCATAATATCAATAAACTCTTCATCATTTTCACAAGAATAATATACCTGAATAATATCCATTACTGATAAATTCCCATTTATATTCGGGTCTTTAATGGTTAATAACTCAAGGAATTCCATTGGATTAATATCTTGCCCCCCCGCAGACATTGTATCAGAATCAGTAGTAGCAGAAGCAGCAGCAGAAGCAGTAGAAGCAGAAGCAGCAGTAGAAGCAGTAGAAGCAGTAGAAGCAGCAGCAGAAGCAGTAGAAGCAGAAGCAGAAGCAGGTATATTCATCAAACGATACCGAGGTAATCCAAACAGACCCCGATAATAATTAGAGTATTTTAAATATTTGGGGACCTTTAACAGGTAAGACAAGGTCCCAGCAGGTTGACCGGGTATACGCTCAAATAGGGCCGATATTTCAGATATACTTTTAATTATAACAAGAACATAGAACTTTTGTAAATAATCATATGCTACTGTATCATTGTTTGCCATACGCAAACAATTAGAACATCTTATTTTTAATAATTCTGTTGATTTTTCCAGGATATTATTATATAATATATTGAATTCGTCATCGTCGTTGATATTTTGTAGGTCCTTTACCACCATCGATGTGGGATCAAATACCTTTAAATCACCGTATAATCCAGATTTCCACATGGTTTTAATACTGATTCCTACAGTAGTAAGGGGTGACGCATCATTTCCTGGTATAATATAACTTTTTAATGGAGTGTAGGGTGTCGATGGGGGTGGTTGCATCGGGTCGTGTGACCAAGGTATCATACCGGTTTTTCCTTCCCCACCAGTATTAAATATACAATTTAATAGTAATCCGTATACTTCTTCATTCAATTCCATTTTCAATATATTCTGATCGCTCCCGTGGTCTAGACTTAAGTTTATTATATTAGTACTTGACTTCCATTGATTTGCTAAAGCAAGAGAGTAATCATATACAAATAAATGTAACCCATTTGTCTTCTGTATCATATTATCGCGCAACGATGGTGTGATAGCTCTCGGATTATATATGTTTATTTCTTCATAACATTTTATGGCATGTGTATTCCACTTGGTTGATTCACATCCGAAATAAAATAACATATTATCAAATGGTATAACATGTTCACATTCTAATCTTAAAAGAACATTGGCAGCCCCACTACCGGTGGTGGTAGTGGGTGCGCGTGTTGGGTCTTCATCTATTATATTGTAGGCAAGCTCCCGATTTAATGCCGCCTGTTGTTTCTTATTGGTGGTGGTTGGAGCGACCACAGGTATTATACTGGTAACTATATTTGATGCGGCAATTGATAGAGATGGATATCGCTCTGCCCTCGCTGGTAACGATAATGTGGGGTCGGTAAATCGTATCTTCATTATCTCATCAATTGGTCGTATTAGAGAAACCATCGTATGGCTACCACCGTTATATTCGTAATTTTCTAATGGTGGATCCGATGGGTATATCGCATTTCGACCACTAGTAAGACCAACAAAATAAACAAATGTCATATAGCATATAGATTTATCTTGATAATACCACGAAGGTGAAAATTTATTCACAATTTCCCTGTTTTCATCCGTAGCTCCATTCACACTGCGAGGCCAGCGAAAAAATAATGTATTTCCACACTCAATCTGAGCATCACCACCGAGTTTCGATCTAACCGAGGAGTTACTGGGCGTTTCACCAAAGTTTAAACTACGCGAGAGATTTGTGTCAGCTGATGGCATCTCGGTATAATAATGTTGCATCATATTAGTAGGGGGTATACTATTTGGATCCATTTCTGCTACTGCGTTTGTAATTCCATGGTTGCCTAGTGCGCGCCTCTCTGCTATCGCGGTGCGTCTCACATCTGCCGCGGCGGTTGCGGCGCGTTTCTCTTCTTTTGCTGTGCGTCTATTTGCTTCCACCCGCGCTTTTTCTGTATCCCGTTTCTCCTGTTCTTTATTAGATTGCGATTGCGTAAATGTCATAGTCTGGGTTCGGATGCGCCCTGATCCCTTCATCGAGGCTAACATAGTAGAAAGTTTATCCATTCTATAGGTAAGGTCCTCGGGTTTTGATTCATAACCTTGAAGATTACGATACAATGTATCCAACTTTTCATTCATGTATTTTAATGCGCGTTCAAAATGGTTAATTGCTTCTCTTTGTAATATCACCTTAGATGACCCGGCATCGTTGAATACTTTGTTATAATATTCGCATGCGATAGTTGTTAACCCGACTAAATTAATGCTCAGTATATATATCTTTTCGGATATATCTTCCATCAATAAACCATACGCATGTGAATAAGGTGGGTTTGTCCAATTATTATAATCTATTACTCTACTAATCGGACCACCACATTGAGTTCCAGCCATCATGGGGGAAACCCCCACCATTGGGCAGGATTCATGTGAAATTTGATTCACATCGGATAACCATTCTTCGCTATCCGGTCTTCGATTATCCAATAAGTATTGGGTTCTTTCTATGAAACGATCTATCTCATTCAAGTCATCTATGAGGCTCTTTTGTTCATCACTAAGTTCTTCACTAAGTTCTTCACTAAGTTCTTCACTAAGTTCTTCACTAAGTTCTTCACTTTGGACGCGACTACGCGACTGTTGCCCTTGCCCTTGCCCTGGACTTGAATCTGCCTTCCTTTTATTCTTACCTTCGTTTGTTGACATTATATAATATAATAATATAATAATATAATAATATTATTATATTATTATATTATTATACCTCTTCTTTTTGGTGCCACCTACAGTTGAAAATCAACAATTCCTTCTTTTGCTATAAATATAGGTTGTAATAACGAATCTGGTGTGAAATTATTATTTTCACCGAAAAGTTTTGTAGTGACTTCATGATTTAAAAGATATTCGGGAGTTAATAACACTTGTAATTCATCAAAAGGAAATCTATTATAAATTAATGGAGTAGCCGGTGAATCTGCTCCACTATACCAAGAACTAATAACTTCACATAAATTTTTACTATCAACTAGTATATTTCTTACAATAAAACTATGCATTGTGTGATAGGACCCTAAATCCTCTATATATTTATATATATTTACAATATATATATCAGAGGTTGATTGTAACGTAGGATATATATATATATTAAGAAGTTGCCAACTTTTAATTTCTCTTATATGCCTAAACAGTAAAGGACCATCCAAAATTTTCCGAATAATGGGTGAAACCCTACTATATAGTTTTTCATAAGTATCCTGGAATTTCAGACCACTTGGAATACTAATATTTAGTAATAACATAACAAATATAACAAATGATGTTAAACGACATCCACACATACTCTTATACATTGGAACAGGATCTTCATCATCATCTACATATTTAAAATAGTTAATATCTCTGGTTCGTTTAGCAATTGGGTGATCTATAATTTGCTCAATTCCACATATCGTTTTATTTGTTGAAGCAATATCACTGTGAGGGTCTTCATAACACATTGTAATAGCTTCATTATAGGTTTGTTTAATTTTTAAGATTTGATCATATTCCATTATATTATATTATATTATATTATATAAAGATATTATCGTAATATAATATAATATAATATAATATAATGAATAATAATCATATAATATTTGAATATGATAAATATTTAAAAGAATATAAAAAAAAATATGGAGGAAATACTATTTTACTAATGCAAGTTGGATCTTTCTTTGAAATGTGTGCTATTATTGAGCAAGGTAATGAAATTGGCGAAACCAATATTCATACAATTTGTGATGATGTATTAAATGTAGTGGTTGGTAAAAAATGGTATAAATATGTTGATGGGGTGACAGGTATATCAGAACAAAAAGAATATTATATGGGCGGATTCCCTCTAGTAGCTCAAGAAAAATATTTTACTTTTTTATTAAATCATAATTATACAGTTGTATTAGTTGAACAAGTAACAGAACCACCAAATCCAGAAAGAGAAGTAACAAAAATATTATCGCCAGGGACAGATATTACATATAATAAAAAACAAAGTAATTTTTTAGTTTCTATATATATAGAAAAATACAGTTATAATAATAAAGAAATATTTGAAGCGGCATTATCGGCAATAGATTTGTCAACTGGTAAAAATTTTATTCATGACATTAAAAGTGATAATGATAATAATTATTGTATAGATGAAATATCTAGATTAATTAATTTTTATAATCCATCTGAATTAATATTTCAAACAGAAAATTTCAATTTAACTAATGATGATGTTATAAATAAATGGGATATATCTCATGATTGTTATAGAATAAATCATTATGATGATAATATTTATAAAAAACCATCTTATCAGAATAATTTATTAAATGAATTATTTAATTTTGATAATATGCTATCAAATTTAGAGAATTTAAATTTAGATAATAATAACTCATTGCGTTTATCATATATTTATTTATTATCATATATCAATGAACATAAAATGAATATTTTAACAAATATAGAAACCCCCGTTGAATGTGAAGAAACAAATTATTTAAATTTAACAGCAAACTCTATTAGACAACTAAATATTGTAAATAATTACTCATATTTTAAAGGTAAAAATGAATCTTTATTATCGATATGTAATATATGTTTAACATCAATGGGTAAAAGAATGTTTAAAGATAGATTATTATATCCTTTATTAGATACAGAAAAAATAAATAGTAGATATGAAAAAGTAGAAACATTTCAAATAGATAAATATTATAATAATATACGTTCTTATTTGGTTCATATTCAAGATTTAGAAAAGACTGTTAGATTAATGAGTTTAGATTTGATAAATCCATATCAATTAGTATCAACTTATTTATCGTATGAATATGTTAATAAAGTAATAGAAAATATTAAAACAAATAATATATATAGATTTTATAATAATTATGAAAATGATATAAATATATTTAATAATTTTAGACATGAATTAAAAGATATCTTTAATTTTGAAAATATTACAAATGATCCAGTTCATTTAATACAGAGATCGTTATTTAATATTGGATATAATACAGAAATAGATAAAATTGATGAAAAAATATTAGAATACACAGAAAATATTAAATTGATTTGTGATAAAATGTCATCATATGTTGATTCATATGGTTCAAATTCGGTTAAAATATGGTCAGGTAAAGATAATGATGAATGGATATTATATTCTACAAAAAAAAGAGTAGAAACTTTTAAGAAAAAAATGAATAATTTATTAGATAAAGATATCTTAATTAAAACGAATGGTTCAAGTGGTAAAACATTATTTAAAATAGATCCAAATGAAATAACATATAAACCTTCAACAGCAAGTAATGTATTCATAATTATTCCATTAATGAAAGGATTGTCTAAGGAAAAATATGATTTATTTAAAAATTTATCAAAATTAAATAAAGAATTATATGAAAAAAGTATGAAATCATTATATGAAGAGTATAATAAAACATTAAAAAATATAAATGAATTTGTATCAGATATAGATGTAGCATCTTGTTCGGCTAAAATAGCAATAGATAATAAATATAGTAGGCCAAAAATAATTAAAAGTAGTAAAAGTTATATAACTATAAAAGATATTAGACATCCAATTGTTGAAAGAATTAATTTAGAAACAGAATATATTACAAATAATATAGAATTAGGAAAAGAAAAAGATGGAATATTATTATTTGGAACTAATGCATGTGGTAAATCAACATTTATGAAAGCGGTTGGATTAAATTTAATAATGGCACAAGCAGGTTTATTTGTAGCCTGTTCAGAATTTACATATTCACCATATACACAAATATTTACTAGAATTTTAAATAATGATAATATATTTAGATCTGAATCTACATTTGCTGTAGAAATGAATGAACTTAGAAGTATAATGAAAAGAGCAGATGATAAATCATTGGTATTAGGGGATGAATTATGTTCAGGAACTGAAACTACTTCGGCATTATCAATTGTTTATGCTGGATTATATACATTATGTAAAAAAAAATCTACATTTGTATTTACTTCTCATTTACATCAAATAACTAAATTAGATTTATTAAAAGAATTAAATAACCTTCAAGTTTATCATTTACAAATTAAATATATTGATGATGTTTTAATTTATGACAGAAAATTAAAAGAAGGACCTGGTCCATCAATATATGGTATAACTGTATGTGAAGCACTCGGTTTATCAAATGAATTTGTATCATTAGCTAAAAGTATTCAAAAAAAATTAGAAAATAATGGTTCAAATACTAAAACATCTCATTATAATTGTGATGTTATTATGGATAAATGTAGAATATGTTCAAATCCAGCAGAAGAAACTCATCATATAAAAGAACAATGTTTTGCGGATGAAAACAATATGATAGATCATCATCATAAAAATAATAAACACAATTTAGTTCCATTATGTAAAAAATGTCACGATGATACAACATATGGAAAATTAATAATTGAAAAATATATTAATACATCTGATGGTATTAAATTAATATATAATTATACTGATAAAAAGAAAGAAAAAAAGAAAAAATTTAATGTAGAAACAATTGAAAAAATATTAACATATAAAAATACATATAATAATAATAAAAATCAATGTATTCAATTTTTAGAATTAAATGAAAATATTAAAATAGGAAAAGAAACATTAAAAAAAATAATGGAAAATAAATATTAATATATATATATATTAATATAATGAATTATATTTTACACTTATTATTAGAAGCAACAGTTATCGGTTTTACCGTAGTCTTATTTGGAACAGTTATTAGCTATATTATTGCAAAAATGATGGGGAAAAATACTAATTTCCTAAAAAGACCATCAATGTTTATTGCTTTATTTTTAATTGGATTCTTATTACATGGATCTTATGATTTATTAGGTTGGAATAAATGGTATTGTAAAAATTGTGCTGGATGTAAATAATTTGATAATATTTAACTAATTAAAATTAAATTAATGAAAAATGAATCCTGATACTTTTTATGAAACATTGGGATTTATAAGTGGAGTATTTTTCCCCCTTAGTTTAACACCACAGATATATAAATCATATAAATCTAAAGATTTATCGGATATATCATATTATTGGCAATTATTATATGTATTTTCTCTAACATTAGCTATATTATATAGTTTTCATTTTGATTTAAAACCAATATATTTATCATCAATATTTGAATTGATTTTAATGCTAGTATTAATATTTTTGAAATTTATTTATAGGAATAACGATAAAATTATAGATATAGAACAACCATAATTAACATTTAAATTTAATATTTTTTTTCATAATATATATATGGATGAAGTAAATAAAAAACTTGATAATATTTTAGATAAAATTATAGACATAGATAATAGATTAATTTTATTAGAAAATGAAACAAAAGATATACATCAATTTGTCCCCTTTGTCTCATGGTTAGATAATATTTCTAAAAAAATATTAACTATACCCAAAATGGCATGGTTAAAGAATGATATTAATAAAGAAGATTTAATAATTACAGAAGAAGATGTTAGTTTAATTGATTCTTAATGACCATTTGTATCTTGTTGACATGTCCAGTGTCTATCATGGCAACTATCATATGAAATCATTGATGTAGAACCTGTGTTCGGGGCTCTACACCTTGTTCCCGATACACAATCATTTTGTCTATCAATATAACTTTCAGATGAATCTTCACAAAATCTATAGCACATATCTCCTAGATTCAAATTATCGGGAATACCATTTAATGGAATTGCATCATTAACTACATGATAACTCATACATTCAGCTGTTCCAGGTGCAAAACACATCATCATTGTACACGTGCCAACTTTACCTGAAGTATCTACTGAACAAGTATTACATCCATCATACCATGAAGCACAATTATGGGGAACACCTTGCGATCTTCTATGTTGAACAGCACTATGACAAACATAATCACAACACGAACCAGATCTCATTGCACATTGACCACCGGGGCAATTCGGTAATGAACACCTCATTCTACATAATTGTAGTTGAGATTGTTTACAAAATTCTGTTTTACTCGGAACATGACTCGGAACATGACTCGGAACAGGTCTTGGTGGCATAGGATCTACAGCAATATTATGACACGGAGTTATCCATGGTCTAATACAACTCTCAGTTGCTTGACACCAATGATATCCTCCATCAGTTACACAGTTATGTTCATCATTTTGTGATCCTACAAATTGTCCAGTTACAATTACAGGAAAAGCATAAATAGCAGATAGTAGTAGAGAGAGATTCATTTTATATTATATATATTTATATAAATTTAGTTTTAAATATTAATATATATATATATATGGAAGATTTAGAAGCCAGATTTAATCAATTAATGGGTATAGAAACTATAGATGATTATCCAATTGAGCCTATATATGATAGAACACCCGAAGAAAGTGAAGAACATTTTCAAGAATCTGTTAGAAGATTAAATAGGTTAATGGATTTGGAAATAAATGCATATGATGATGATGGTGTAGAATTCGATGAATATGGTAGAGAAATATTACCACCTTGGATGATAGTATCATATGATTATAGAGATGATTTACTACCAGAAGAGTATATACCTATTAGTAGAATGAAAACTAAAAAGAAAAGATATATTAAAAAGAAAAGAAAACCAATTAAATTATTGAGAGATAAGAAAACTTATAAAAAAAGGTGGAGAAATAATTAATTATAAATATTTATAGATATAAAAAACTTAATAATATAAATGTGGATTCATTGTCATAAATGTAATGGGGAAGGATATATAGATAAAAAAGAATGTAAAATTTGTAAATTTTATATTGTTATAGAAGAAAACGGATTCGGTCGGGAAGATGAGAGTTTAATTTTAAGAGGTAAAATTTGGATTATTGATAATTTTATAGAACCATTTACACCACCAACTTCCCCTCGTTAATGTAATTGTTCAAAATTTCTTTATCTCCATGAATAAAATTATAATTTAGTAAATCACATTTATCTACAATTGCAAATTTTTCTATTTCATAATTTCCATTAATATTATTTATATCACTAATACATTCACAAGAACAATAATATAAATCATATTTATTAATAAATCCCATTTTAGTATATACTACTTCATTGAATTTTACATCAATATTTAATTCTTCTTTTAATTCACGAATTAAACAATCTTCAATACTTTCTCCTTCATCGCATTTACCACCAGGTAATTCCCAAAATAAAGCATATTCTTTTTTATTCTTACTTCTTTGAGAAATTAAGTATTGATCACCAATACTTATGATACCACATGTAACATTTATCATTATATATATATAATTATATTTAATATTAATTATCAAATTAATTATAATGGTATATAATCAAAAAAAAATAATAATGCCACCATTGTCCAATATACTGCTATTATAATATTTCTATTATGGTCAGATGGTTTTGAGATAATTGTATTTGCTCCAGAAAACCAAAATAGTCCAAAAAATAATAAAATAAATACAATAATCGGTATTTTATTCATATTTATATATAATTAATTTTATTTTTTTTAAATTAAATTAATTAAAACATTTAAAAAAAAGATTAATAAATAATATATAATGATACCACTGATGCCTCCGATGACCGAACAAAAAGAAGTATTTGTTAAATCTGAATATTTAAAAAACTATATTATTCTACACGGTGATGTAGAATCTTTTAGATGTAGGCAACGGGGTAAAAATATGAATGGATCCAATACTAAATCTCTTCAGTTTGTTAGTTGGCAACAAATGAAAAAGAAACAACAAAATTCAAATAAAATAGTATATGGTCATTTTGATTATTATACAATTAGTAAATTATAAATTCATTTTTAAGTAATTTTTTAATTACTTAAAAAAAATATATATATATATATTATAAACAATGGCAACAACAATTACAACAACTACAGTTCCCGAACCAGATAATACTAAAGGTTTATACAAAATTGGACAATCTTTTGTGGTAGGAAAAGACACCACGGTCAGCGCAAAAGGGATAGTAGGAATTCCTGATAACGTTTGTGTTGATGGAGATCTATATTTAAAAGATAAGACGGTAGGAGGATTCAGTCATATAATATTAAATGCTGCGACTGTCAAGAACCTGGATGACACCGTCAAGGAAAACAAGCAAAGATTAGACACCTTAACAGATGCGGCCGGGACCGATGTCGACACCATCGTCGAGATCGTGGCGGCGTTTGAGGCTGGGGATTCCCAAATCCAGGGCAATGTCACCACACTGACGCAGGGTCTTAGCACACTGACAGGGCAGCAAGCCACAAATGCCACGAATATCACCAATCTAACAACGCAGCAAGGCACACATACCACGAATATCGCCGATCTAACAACGCAGCAAGGCACACATACCGCGAATCTCGCCACACACTCAACCCAGCACACCACACATACCACGAATATCGCCGATCTAACAACGCAGCAAGGCACACATACCACGAATATCGCCGATCTAACAACGCAGCAAGGCACACATACCACGAATATCGCCGATCTAACAACGCAGCAAGGCACACATACCACGAATATCGCCGGTCTAACAACGAAGCAAGGCACAAATACCT
>Ga0233413_10001251_pt1 | contig 11267 bp, 9 predicted proteins | sample Na_anoxic_6_MG_FD_189019 | JGI IMG/M metagenome (GOLD analysis project Ga0233413, IMG submission 189019) | Seawater microbial communities from Saanich Inlet, British Columbia, Canada - Na_anoxic_6_MG | ecosystem: Environmental > Aquatic > Marine > Inlet | place: Canada: British Columbia... | reverse complement strand
TGGAACAACAATAACTACTAGATTCTTTGAAATTATACGTCCAGATGAAACAGACGTGTCGTTCATATACTCATAAGGAGTGGAGTGAGTAAAAAAATAGATGAAAATCCGACAATTGCCGATGATGTTCTGCTTGAGTTTGAAACTCCAGATGCAAACGGGTGTTTATTAGCTAATCCTTATCGTATTGATACAGTAACCATATACTATATTGAAAGAAATTTTTCAGGTGGTAATTTTGGAAGATTGGTTGAAGAAATTCCTGATGTTGATTTACAAGCTGATTTAGCCTTAGCTATAGAAGTTGCTTGTGATGACCCCACAGAAGCTAATTTGGCAAATGTTACTTTTATTCGAAATGAATTAGAATTAAACACTAACAGAGAAATAACATTTTTTTCTGAAGCCAAAACTGTAAAACAAAATGGAAATAATACTTCACCAGCGTGGTTGTCTACGGGAAATGAAGAAGATTATGAGGTAGAATTAGTTTCAGAAGATGCAGATGGTTTTACTCAATATGGTCATTTTCAATTGTTGTGGAATCCTCTTGGAATGAGGGCTGGAAATTATGTTATTCAATGGACATGGACGCCCTTTGCCTCTTCATTAGATGATAAGATATCTAATTATATTTCTTTTTCTTTAGGTGGTTCTACCCAACTAACAACAAGTATTCCTACGCACTTCACGGACCCAGAAAAATATTCAACATTACTTGAGCGATATAGGGCAGAAATGTTCAAAATGACATTAAGTGATGTAGATTTAAGTCCATGGGTTCTTTTAGGTATGGATGAATCTGTCGGCGATGGATTTAAATTCCTTGAAGATTTAGCTAATCAAACAATTGATTTATTGGATGCCAATGCAGTGTCCGAAAATTTTCTTTCTGTGTTAGGTGATACATTTAGTTTGCAATTAAGGTCAGAAGACCCGACATTATGGAGAAGACAGATTAAAAGAGCCGTTCCTTTGTTTAAACAAAAAGGAACATTAAAAGGTCTAAATTCGGCATTAGCACAGGCTAATATTGTCCTTAAGAAACTTACAATATATTGGCAAGTAATTTCAAGTTACACTTATCAAGAACATTTTGATGTAATAGAAGATTATGAAACAGAATTTGATTTGACAAGAACTGCTTTGGTTCCTGTTGATTCTAATTTTGAAATGTATTATAGAGCCGCTGATAGTGAAACTTGGACTGAATTAGTGGTGGCTAATCATGGAACTTTTACAGCATCTACTGTGACATGGACAGGTGCGACAGCCCCTTCGCCTTTAGCTTTAATGATGGGTGATTCAATAAGAGTAGTTTATAAAACTAAAGAAATACCTAATGCCACAGAACAGACTCTTGAAACATACATAAGGTCTCTTCAGCTATCTGACCAACGTGATGAAAGAGACCAACTTTATCCTCCCAAGAACTGGAATGTTCGTCTTATTGAAGAAGACGACATATTATTTGATGATATTATTGAAGAACGAAATCCTTATTTCGACCAGCTTGTATATGGAAATATAAGAACTGAATTCCCATATTCTGAAAACATATACAATATGGAAGAATATAATGGTAGTAAAAGGGAATCCAAAAATCCTTGTGATATAGACAAAGAATTTCTAGACCCTTGTTCTGGAGGAATAAGTAGTAAATTTAGTGTAGATATAGAAATAGAAAACATGTCGAATGAAAGAGTTCTTGAGGCTCAAGAAATTATAACAGAATTCAAACCATTCCATGCAGTATTACATTCAATTAACTTATTGGGAAGTTTGAACGAATTCATAGAACCTCCTATTGAACAAATCACAACTTTAATTCAAGTAGACCGAACGGATGTGACACTGGTAGACCCAGTTCAAACTATATTCAATAGAAGTATGAAACCTTCTACTTATGAATCTATTTTGAGAGATACACTTGCTACTTCTTCAACTGTTGTATCAGGAGTAACAGATGTTGGTAACAGTACGGATATTGTATTATTTGCTCCTAATGTTTTGCTAAACTCATACACTCCAGATTTAGATGATGATACCTTGACTAGATTGAGAGTCTTAGCTCCATCTGTCAATGCGGGCACTTATTCAATAGATAATCCCACAAATCATATTGCAACAATTTCAGGTGCCTTACCACCTGAACCATTGAACACATCTTCTTTCACTTTCCGATTGTCGAATGAAATACTTAGACAAGATATAGCTGCTACTACTATAACTCAATCTGACGTATTTTCATTTAGTGATTCTTCTGTAGATTTTGTTGCATTAGGTGTTCAAACCGAACGTGACGTTTTAGAAGGGTTTGCTACTAATCCATATACAATAAACATCCCAGCTTATACTGGGCCATTTAATATAGAACAAATTTTACCTGATGGGTCTCTTATTTTAGAAACAGATGGCACATTGCCTACCGTAAATACAACGGAGATTGTATACACGTTATTAGATGGTGATGGGGCCATTGTTGCTTCAAGTGTCAGTGGAGTATTAGAAGTAAAACGTCGTGCTATTGTAGAATTAGTAGGAGGCGCAGTTCTTGTAAGAGGAATTGCCACAACAATAGACGATGTGAGAAATTATATTTCTATAGATAATTATGCAATATATCTAGGCGATGAATATTTTATAAGTGGATTTGTAGAGAATGAAACATTAAGTTTTTATATTGATGATTATTCAGGTGGCGATGTAGGTGGGGCTGATGTGATAGTAGAAGATAGAGTAATTGAAAATGAAACCGGATATTTTAATTACAGTGGTCTGACACTGACTACAGCAGTAAATTATGAAACAACATTAGATATTCAGAATGGTGATAATCCTCCTGCTATACCAGTTGACGGGGACGTTTTCAAAGAAAACTTCTTAATTCTTATTGGCAGTGATTATTATGGAATTTCTGATATAGATGGTGTGACGATAACTCTAAGTGGTCAACCACAAAGTTGGCCGACAACAGGAACCCCGGTTACGTTTGATATTTTAAAATTTGAAAAAAATGAATTTTCTATTACAGAAAGAATTTACCCACCACAACCGGGATATGATTTTGATTCCATAGATAGAAGAGGACAGGAAATAATTGAATATGAAATAGATACAGCCACACCTGTACCTATTATGGCATTAAGTGCCCCCGGCGAAGACCAAACTGTGCAACAAGAAAGTATTAATTTCGTAGTTGAGTGGCAAGATGAAGGAAAATAATGAAAATAGATGAAATAAAACCCAAAGGTCAAATAGAGATTATTATAGAAAATACTAATGGTGATGTAGAAACTAAAGTGTTTAACAATACTGTATTGGCAAATGGACGAAACGCATTGGCTAATTGTTTGGCGAATCAAATCGGTGATAGTTTTACTTTTTATATAGATAGAATGTTATATGGCAGCAACGGAGTTGACTCTGGTGTGCCTAAATTTGTGAGTACTAGTAGAACTGGATTATTTGGAGCAACAGTAGCTAACAAGCCAGTTATAGCAACAATTGACCCAACAATAACTTCTCAAGTAACATTTACATCTGTTTTATCATTTGATGATGCGAATACTACGTTGAACGAGATAGCATTGCGAATGAATAATGAAGATTTATACAGTATGGCGACATTCCCAGATTTAAACAAAACAAATAGCGTACAAATTACATTCAATTGGCGGATTTCTTTTGTTTAAGAGATATATAAGATAGAAAAATGCCAAATATTTCATTAATACCGGAAGTTCTATATGACCCGCTGCAACCATATCAGTGGATATATGATAATCTGCCTTTAGAAAATATCCTCCTTAGACAGGAACTTATCAATACGGCAGTTGATATTAACACTAACATTCTTGTTGATAGTATCGGCACAGCCGGAACATTATCTAATAGGTTAAACCAATCTCTGGAAGATAGTGGTTATTTGAAAATTTCGGCAATAGATGTTTCTGACCATAATATTGCTTTCCATGCAGATGGAGCCAGAACATTAACAGCATCAGATATTTCTCTTATAGACCCGCTCGACGTTTACCAATTACCAAGTATTGTTCCTTTTGTAAGGATGTTAGAAGCAGAAAGAGATAAATTACTTTTGGTTTCTGATGAAGCGACTTCATTACGTCTTCAACTTTTCACAGAAGATATATCTAATACAGTTTTGTTTGATGATGAAATTGTTGAATTAGTTGACACAGATACAATTTCATGGGAAATAGAAGAACCTAATAAAATTAAAGCAAGGATGACTTTTCCTTCTTCAGCAGCACATTCGCATAATTATAATTTAACTCCAGTTCACGCAAATATAGTAACGCCAGACTATATTAATTATAAGACTACTTCTGTTTCAACGGTGTACGTTGAAAATAGTTTAAGAGTTTATATAAATGGAGTCAGACTAAATGAAGATGATTTAGTATATGTTCCTAGTGCTGCGGCCAGTCCTACTTTCACACAACTAAAGTTTACAGAGAATTTTTCCGCTGGAACTTTTGCCCTAAGCAGTGCTATTACAGCAGCCGATGTAATTAAAATCGACTTCGATATAAGCCTAGTTTAAATTTATTTTTTAAAATTGGTTTCTAAAATGATGGATAAAAAACACAAATTCGGTTTCATTGTGCTTTCCCCAGAACACAACATAGGCTTATTGCAATCTACCATGATGTCAATAAATCGTGAGTATAGAAAAGCTGATGTGTCATGCGTTGTGGGAGATACTGCAAAGAAAAAAGATATAGAAAATATGTCTAAGTTCTGTCAGGTATTTAAGGGGGGAAATACAATCACCTCCCTAATCAACATGGGGCTTGAAAATGGCTGGCCAGAGTGGAATATAATAGTTTTTGCCGGGACTCAAATAAAAAGAGTTCTCACGAAGAAGATTTTTTTATTCGCAACAAATGAGAAAGATGTCTTATTTCCTATTATCATAGATTATAACAGACGTGGTTATCCCACTCATATTTACAAAGATTTTCCAGAAGCAACATTGAATGGAATGACAATGCACAAAAGAACATTTGATAATGTTGGCAAATTTTCTGAAAACCCCATAAAAGTATCTAAGCAATTTTGGGGATTAGACGCCATAGATTATGGATGTCAATTTAAGGCTGTTCTTGGGGCTAAAGTAATTTAATTCTTTAATGGGATTTTATCAACAATCTGTAGTTTTGAGGGGTCGTAAGCTATAATTTCGTTTCCATACTGAGCGGTTGCACTATCATACCCCAAAGATATTAAATATTTTTTAATATCTTCAGATTCTTTTTTTGGTCGTGTTTGTTTTCCATTAATTATTTGTATTTTCTTAGGAAATGGTGCGCCTGTCGCTTTTTGAATTTGTTTTTGTAATTCAGGAGAATCTAAATTGGCAGTTTTTTGAAAATTATGTTTTACCGACAATATGATTGCTGGTTTATTTTGTCTACGAGAAGCATCCCAAGCATACATTTTAGCAAGTATAATTTTTGGAGTTAAATAAACGCCTAATCCTGAATCTCCATAATCTCTCTCTCCAGAAAAAGAAATGTCAAATGATTCAAAATCACTCGCCGTGCCGTGATAAAGAATTATATTTGTCAATTCATTTTCTAAGAACCATTTATGAAATTGCATATGTTATATATATTGGCAATTATATATTTTAAACATCCCCATAAACAAAACTCCATTCATCTTTATCTTTATGAAGCCCTTCATCTACCTCTTTTAGATACTCAAACAATGTTTCCCAATTAGGGAACATGAATTCAATTGGTATAAAGCCATAATACCAAACTGGTATGTAAGAAATATCATTTTGATTTGTTACTAATAACGCAGGTTTTTTCAAGTTATCTGCTACAACTATTTCGTGAACGGTCCCTGCTGTAGGGACTTTATATGGTAAATAAGAGATTGTGAAATCTTGTCTGTCTATTGTGCCTAAATCTTTCCTAACGAAATTTTTGGCAATTTCAGCTATTCTTTCATAATCTTTTGCGGCCTGTGCTTTTTGGATTTCTGGAACCCATTGTTGTTTAGGGTCTGTAAATGGGTCAAACACATTTATACCTAAATTTTTTGATAACTTGTTTTTAGGATAGTCTCTCCATCCAGCTTCTCCAAATTGAATTGGACCACCTAAATAACAAGACTTACCTTTTAAATAACCTGTTTTTATACTCATATAATATAAGATAAGAAAAAGGAGAATAAATGTCAAGTAAATTACAAGATAAAATACAAAATTTAATGAAAAATGATGTAGTAGAGAGGCACAGCTATTTTCAGCTTAAATATTTTGTAATAGGCAAAGAACCCACTACACAAGCAAAATTATGGAGATGTATAAGAGAATTAGAATCACGTAATAAATCTTTACAAGCCATAGAGTTGGAGATTGGAGATACAAATGATGACATTGAACTACTACATATAGAGATAAAAGACCTGTTGGGAAACCAGTTTAAACAGGATGAAAATAAAAAACAAATACTAACAAGAAAAAACGAAAGAAAAACAAAAGCATTAGTTGAGAAGTTAAAGGATTTAAAGAATAAAAAGAGATATATAGAAGAAGAAGCTTCTTTCTTCGTCCAAGCGTTTGAGTCTCTTGAAAAAATAGAAAAGATTAAACCTTTTGATGACCTAGATGCTCAAACAGAATATTGGAACAAAAAGTTAAAACATGAACTTAACCTTAAAATGATTTTACGGCAACCCTTAGATACAGAGCTTGCGAAGACCATATTGGCATTAGATGATAAGATGCCAGTAAAACAGATGATGTGTGATGTATTAGAGACATTAAGAGGCCCGGACGCTAAAATACCCGAATTGGAGAATAAAGAAAAATAATGCCTACTAGAATTTCTAGTTTAGACGATGGATATGTAACAGGGCAGCTTTCTGTATTTCCAGAAGCTTTGGATGATAATGGAGATTTATACGAGGCCAAGAATAATGCCGAGTCTATTTTGACCCAAAGTTTAACATACAATGGAAGAAATGTTGTTGTAGAAGATGCAACAGGATTTCCTCAGACGGGGATTATTCGTTTGGGGCAAAGAACTAATTCATATCCCTCCCCAGAATTAATTTATTATGGCTCTAGAAGTGATAATGTATTCACGGACCTTATCCGTGGTTTTGCAGGGTCAACTACAGGGGCTTGGCCAAGTCAATCAACTTATGTGTCAAACGCTGTAATGGCGGAACATCATAACGCTGTTAAAGATGCAATAATAAATATAGAAAATAATTTAGGGTTAGAAAGCTTTCCAGATGAAGATTCTTTGCATGGTATTTTAGAAGCATTAGAAACAAAGTATCTTGCTCCGAAACCAGCTTATCGTGCTTATCCGTTAAAAGGCACACCGCCTTTGGAAGTTAGTTTTCATAGTGTTTCAGAAGGACATATTATAAGATATTTTTGGGACTTCGGAGATGGGACAAGTTCAACAGAAAGGAACCCTTTCCACACCTATTCGCAGGAGGGAATTTATACAGTTAGATTAAATACGATTACTTCTACTGGTTCTCAGGGTATATCCATTAAAAGTGGGTATATAACTGTTGACGAAAATGAAGTAATACCGTTCGCTTACACAACAGCCACAACTGGAACTACAGCAGATACGTTTGTTTTTGTGGACCAAACTGATGGTGATATAGCTCAAAGACATTGGGTTTTCGGAGATGGTAATAATTCCACAATTACTGACCCTGATGTTCATACCACAACGCATAGCTATGATACAGCAGGACAATATACGCCAACATTAGTTGTTGTATTTAGTGACCAAACATATAAACGTGCATTTTTAGAAACAATTACGGTGACATAATGACGATACCTACATCTAGTAATTTCCCAACGACATTTGATTCTGATAGCAATCTGTACGAAGTACATGATGCTCTAAGGGTTCGTCTAGCAGAAGATTATACTCCGGGTGATACATCCATAACAATAGAAGGTGATGCTGATGTAATAGCAAAATTCCCATCCACTGGGCTGATTACTCTTACAGAACAAATAAGCGATGTTGATGACCGAGCAATAAGTTTTTATTATGCTTCTAGAACTTCAACTACATTTGCTGGGTTAGAAATATTATCAGGATTTGATGATGATGTTGTAAAACCAGCCACATTAACAAATGTAACGCAAAATGTCATGGCATCTCACCATAATAATATTAAGGATGCTATTATCGCCATAGAAGAGTTCGTAGGGGTGCAAGGAACTGTTGACGTGATGCCATTTGGGGATACTTTAACTGGAAGAATTAATTTTCTTCGTAATTTAGTTTTAACACCCAGAGCTTGGTTTACTGCTGATAAAACAATTGGGCTTATTCCTTTAGAAGTAAATTTTTCAGACCAAACTTTCCGTTTAGGTGACGGTTCAGTTACTTTCTTATGGGATTTTGGGGACCAAAATCCATCATATATTTCATTTGCATCATTGAGCACAATATCTGTTATTAGTTTTGTACCAACAGATGAAGTAAACGTTCTGGTACAAGATGTAGATGGTGGTGATGTAACAAAAACTTATTCTACTCCCGGTGTTTATGATGTGACACTCACGGTAACAAATGAATATGGACAAGACGTAGTAGAATTTAAAAACTTTATAGAAGCACGAATCGCTGCCCCATTAGAAGCTGATGTAGAATTCGACGCAACCACTGTTCAGAACAGTTCACTTGGTGATACCACTCCTTTATTCGACAGATTAGCGACCGCTCCGGGTGGACCTTGGACTATTCCACCAACAATACGTTCAAAAATAAATACTCTTGTATCAATGGAAATACCAATTGGAGAAAATCCGTTAACACCGGGATATTCGTATGCGGGTGAAGAATTAAGTGGCGGGGTAGCCATAGACCCAATTGTTAGTTATACATGGTCACTTGGAGATGATTTAACACATTCTAACAGTATGGAAGCTAGAGCATCATATGGAATCGGCGGTGTATATGATATGAAGCTCAGAACAGATACAAATTTTGGGTCATATAGAATTACAACATACGAAAATGTAATTGATATTATTGAAAATAGAAATCTTTGGTTGTTTACAAAAAGTGGAAATGATGTAAAAGCCAATGAGTTTGGGTTGATAAGCGAAACATTCAAAACAGCAACACAAACAATGACGGTTGCTCAGGATGATAGATTTTTGAATGGGACCGGAGAAGAGACAAGAGCAAAAAGAGAATTCAATAGGAATGTTCATTTTACGAATGTTAACACACTTTCTTCGGGCAGTAGTGGAGACGGGCTTGCAGTGTGGTCTAGCGGTGGAACTGTTGGTAGTGCATTAAGCACACAAACTGTAGAAGCTTTTAAGTACAATGGGTTCGATGATACATATACGGACCCAGTAATTTCTATAACAAGACCATGGAACTGGGTTTTCTTAAATTCTGGTAACCTCGCATACTTCTTGTTTGGCCCAGACCCAGTTGCCACTCCAAATACAAATTTAACAAACCAAGAAAAAACAACATTAAACATGTCAACGTTTGTTGCTTTAAATGAAACATTAGTCGCTTCAAATTATTTAAATGGGTCTGATGAATTACAAGAAAACCCAACAGATGCTTATACGGCAGGAGAGCCAGATACAGGAAGGTTTTCAGTATATCGTTCTGCATGGAAAGGGCAATCAGGTTATTTCTTAAGAAATGATGGCGTAGGAGAATTCTTTAGACTAAGAAGTTTTTATCAAACAAGTGGCACATTAACCGAACCTGTTTTGAATATGTCTAAATTGCCAGATATGACTGGAACCACCAAATTAGAAGGTCAGTTAGTAGACATGAGTAATGGACTATTCTTCTTTAACAATAGTGGAAATATTTCTGCATATAATGATACTGCTGGTGTTTGGGAAACTGGGTCTTCTGCAACAACTAGTTTCAGAAATTTGCAAGATTCAACTGTATCTGATTTTGACAATCCTGAAAATACTCTTTTGGCAACAAGTGACGGGGATAGAATAGCTTATCTCAGTTATGACTATAGTACTAATGCAATGATAAAATTCAATGGGATAGATTTGACATTTACTTTACTTAGTTCACGGCCCAACGGAGAACAATGGGCGATGGGAGTATATTAATATGGCAATAAGTTTTCCACCAATTCCAGTTTATCCAGTAGCAATAGATTCTGATTCTACATTATTCTTGGTATACAATACTTCTGAGACTCAATTATCGAGTAATAACCAACCATGGTCAGATGAAATATCAATAATCCCAGTTGGAGACAGTGAGCCAGAACAATGGGGGGAGAATGGTTTTGCTAATATATCTGGAGAATTGTTTTACTACGATGCGGTTTCTAAAAATGCCGCCGGAAAGATAAACAGTCTCAGAAGGTGTGCTAGAAATTTGTCTGGTTCTCAAACTCAATTCAATCCATCTGGAACTTGGGTGAGGGGGTTTGTTATAGCAGAACACCACAACCAATTAGTAGATGCTACTTTAAAATTAGAAAAATATATTGGAATAAACAGTTCAACAGATACAACCACTTTAGATTATAAAATAAGGGATTTATTATCTGTTCCAGATTACACAGATGACCATGGATGTGCTGACGTGGTGTTTACTTTTGTTGTTGATGAAAGCACAAGCAATAGTTCTGTTGGAACGGTAATTGTTTTTAAAGTAGTTATAACTGGAAGTTTTAATAGTTATGTATTAGATTTCGGCGATGGTAACACGACAACAGATTTAGAAGGGACTCATACATATGCCATAAATATTCCTCTTGAACCAGTTGTAATTGTTTCCAATGAAACGTGTGAGATTGTCCAAACTCCTTTCAATTTTGCCAACCCAAATGAGCCAATTACATCAGAAGATGAGAGGTTTGAAATCCCAATACCGGAAGTGCCGGAGTTTCCACCAATAACTATACCTGAAATTGATGTGCCAGAAACAACACTGACATTACCTCAAATAGTTTTCCCGTGTTTGGATATTGCAATAAATCCTCTGAGTATTATTTTTGTTCCACCAAATCCAATACCAAGTATAATTAGTTTTACTGAAATTGATATACCTTCTATCATTACTATAACTCCTCCAATACCTTCTATTATTAGTCTTATTGATACCCTATCTGATATTACTCTTATTGGAATAGAGGATATTAGTCTTATTGGAATATCTGATATTAGTCTTATTGGAATATCTGATATTAGTCTTATTGGAATATCTGATATTAGTCTTATTGGAATATCTGAT
>Ga0233413_10001245_pt1 | contig 11309 bp, 8 predicted proteins | sample Na_anoxic_6_MG_FD_189019 | JGI IMG/M metagenome (GOLD analysis project Ga0233413, IMG submission 189019) | Seawater microbial communities from Saanich Inlet, British Columbia, Canada - Na_anoxic_6_MG | ecosystem: Environmental > Aquatic > Marine > Inlet | place: Canada: British Columbia... | reverse complement strand
AACTGGTATTGCTGTTACGGGATATCATGGACGATACGAAAAAAACAGCCGAGATCTGGCAGAAGAACGACTACCATCAAATCATCGCCGAGTTATACGATCGGGTTCTTATTCTTGGTTCCCGTAAAGTTTTCGATACCGTTGCCGAATACGAATTTCCGACTTCTTCTCGGCAGAAAAGCCATTTCTGCGGATATATCGCCAAACAACGGCCACGCCGCTCAGTTGCCCAGATCCGTGAAAGCCTGAATTCAGGAAGCCGGAAGATACTGCTGGTTACGGCCGGTGGCGGTGAAGACGGGCAGACGATTTTTCATGCCGCCCTTGATGCCATCGAACGCTACCAGCTTAACAACACCTATTCGTGTCTTTTCTTTCTCGGGCCGGAAATGCAGCACACTGATCGCGGTTCGATTTGCAATCGAATTCAGAGCATCCCGAATGTGATGCAGAAAAATTTCTCAGGGGACTTCATCAGCTACCTGGAAGCCGCCGACATGGTCGTTTCGATGGGTGGATACAACACACTTACGGAACTGATGGCCGTTAATACGCCGGCTGTCGTTATTCCACGTATCGAACCATGTATCGAGCAATGGATGAGAGCCAAAAGATTCCATCAACTGGGTCTTATCGAGGTAATACATCCCAGATTACTTGACCCTGAGAGATTGGTGAAAGCGATTAAAAGGGCTGAGTCGAAGCTCATAAATCCGGCGCGGTATGAATTTCGCCGAGACCTTACCGGATCCACAGTGGTTGTTGAGCATGTGCGCATGATGCTTGAGGAGCATTTTGCGCGCGGCTGGACGCAAATCGATTTCTCAGGCTACGACAGAACACGCGTCGATTCCACGCTGACGGTTGAAGATAGTTATGTCGACCTGCCGTCCATTCGCCACCTGCAGTAACCAGGATGGGTAACACAGTCGCGATTCTGGTCAGGCGATTTCCGAAGTTGTCGGAAACATTCATATTGGGCGAAATTGCCAACCTGGTTGATTCCGGCACGGACGTGGAGATTCTCAGCCTGTTCGAACCGAGTGACCGTCTACAGCAACCTGCGGCGATCCGCTTCCTCGACCGTGTGACCTACCTGAATCGCATACGCGCACCTGCCGCGTACGCGGCTCTGCTACTTGCACTGCTGCGCAACCCGGCCGGCCTCATATCTCTATTGCGAATTACAAGGCACGATCGACATCTGTTGCGCAGGCTTGGTGCGCTACTTTTATCCTGCCGGCGCCTCGGCATCCGGCATATCCACGCACACTATGTCTCCGAGCCCGCCGCGCTGGCTGCTGCCGCCGCAAACATTCGAAAACTGAAATTCAGTATTTCCGCACACGCAAAAGATATCTACCTGACACCCAAAGAAGAGATTGCCGATCGTATCGCGCGAGCAGAATTCATCGCGACGTGTACACGGCACAACTTCGACCACCTGCGCGGCCTCACAATCGACCACAAGGATCGTGTGCACCTGGTTTACCACGGAATAGATACCGAACAGTTTCGACCGGATGATGCTGCCGTTCCGCATGAACCGCCGGTACTACTTGCAGTCGGACGGTTCAAGGAGAAAAAGGGGTTCGACCTGCTGGTCGGCGCTTGCGCAGAGCTCGTGGCGAGATCCATCGATTTTCGTTGCGAGATAATCGGCTACGGTGATCAAGAAGGGCGTTTGCAGTCTCTGATTACACGGCACCAGCTTGGCGACAAGGTCGCCCTGTGCCCACCCATCGATCACGCCAAGTTGCGGACGATCTATCGCACCGCAACGATATTCGTTTTGCCATGTCGGCTGACGGCGGATGGTGATCGCGATGGAATACCGAACGCGATGCTCGAAGCGATGGCCTCGGGCCTGCCAATCGTTGGCACTTCCGTGTCGGGCATTCCCGAGGTCGTCACTGACGGCGCCAATGGCTTGCTCGTTCCCCCGGAAAACCCGCAGGCACTGGCAGATGCCGTGCAGCGACTATTGCGGGATCCGCAACTCAGGCATCGGCTGGGCGAATCCGGCCGTCAAACTGTACTCGCAGATTTCTGTTGGGAGCGCAATATTGCACAACTCGTTCAACTGCTCCAGCGGTCGGGGCAACGCCGAAGCTTCACCATCAGGCAAGCACAATGAAAAACCAGACCATTGCCTATGTACTCAAGGGTTTCCCGCGCCTGTCGGAAACGTTCATCGCCAATGAGGTAAGACTCTTGTGTCGCATGGGCCTGCAGCTTCAACCGTTTTCCATCAAGCAAGGCGATGCGCTGGCCGAGGTCGACGGACTACCCGATATTCACTACCTGCCGCAGGTAACCTCGCTGTCGGCAACTACCCTGATTCGGTGGCTGCGCGTCAACGCAGGCCAGTTCATCGCATGTCAGGCCTGGTTGGTCCGCAAGCACCCGATTCGGTATCTCAGGACCCTTGGTTTTTCCCTGCGCTGCGCGATCCGATACCGCGGGCGATCAAATACGGTGCTGAAGAAGACGTTTATCAAGGAATTCTTCTTCGCCGGCTATATCGCAGAAAAAATGTTGCGTGCCGGCCATTATCGGCACATTCATGCGCATTTTTGTCATGACGCGACCAATGTCGCCTGGATGACCAGCCTGTTGACCGCGATTCCATTCAGTTTTACGGCACATGCAAAAGACATTTACCTGGACGGCCTGAATCCGGGTGATCTCCTCGAGAGAAAGCTCGAGGCATCCCGGTTTGCAGTGACTTGTACGCAGACCAACGTCGAGTTTCTGCGCAATCGTGCCTTCGCGCCCGGGAAAGTTCGTTGTATCTATCACGGACTCAATACCGGGATGTTCGTGCCCCGCGAGCGGTCGACCGCACCGAAGCCGCCAAAACTGCTTGCGGTCGGACGTCACGTAGAGAAAAAGGGTTTCCGCTATCTGGTGGAGGCGTGCCGACTACTCCGTGATCGCGGCATCGACTTCGAACTGGATATCATCGGCGAACGCGGCGATCAGAGCGACGCCATTGTCACTGCGATTAAGGCGTGTGATCTCGCCGGCAGAATTCATATTCTTCCGCCGGTTCCCCAATCTGTCCTTACCGGTTACTACCAGGCGGCAACCGCCTTCGTACTGCCCTGTATCGTCCTTGACGACGGTGACCGTGACGGAATCCCCAACGTGATGGCCGAAGCGATGGCTTCCGGACTGCCGGTGATCGTCACCGGGGTCTCCGGTATACCGGAACTCGTGGATCACGGAGTTAGCGGCATCATCGTTCCGCCTCGTGAGGCCGAAGCGCTGGCTGATGCGATTCAGGGCATTCTGACGAATGACCGGCTGCGCCGGGAACTGGCCGTGGAGGCACGCAGACGAGTCGAACAGATTTTCGATGCTGAACAAACGCACGTCACCCTGAAACGCTTGTTCGAAACGGAGCTGAACCATGGATTCCATGCCGTCTCATAGTCCAGTCGCGCCGATGCGAATGCCCGATGCTGTGGATATTCGCAGGGCGACGGAGATCTATCCGCAATTCGACGAGGAATTCTGTACTCCGCAATACCTCGATGCCGTACTTGAGCATCGGTTCAGATTTAACGCGGAAACCCATCAGCTAGGCCATCCGATGGACTGGCTCAACAATCCGTCGGTTGACATCGAGTGGCATATCTCACTGCATAAATTCTATTTTTCCGCCGGTCTGGCGCGCGAATATCAACAGTCACATAGCCTGTGTTATCCCACGTGCTTCAGACACCTGGTGGAAAGCTGGATCACGCAGGTCGAACCCGGGTTTATCGCAACAGATGTTACGGGACGGCGTGTTCAGAATTGGATTTACGCGTGGTACCTGTTTCATGATAATGGCTGTTATCCATTCGATGATCAGTTTGAAAAACTGTTCGCCGACTCGATTGTTCAGCAAGTCAACTACATCCTGAGTCACCTGGCACCGGCGCGCAATCACCGGACGCTGGAGCTTTATGCGGTGTTTCTGGCGGCGATTGCGCTGCCCGATCTCGACGAGTCCGGCTCCTGGCTCGAAACCGCGGTTGGCGAAATGATTCGCAATATTCGTACCGATCTATTATCTGATGGCGTTCACTGCGAACTGGCCAGCGACTACCACCACATCGTACTGCGCAGCTACCTGCTGTTCTATCGGCTAGCGAATACCAATCACATAGATTTACCGTCCGATGTGGGACAAGCTATTTGCCGCGCACTGGAATTTTCTCTGTGCATACATCGACCGGACGGCCTTATACCGGCACTGTCCGATTCGGACTCCAAATCGTATCTGTATCTGCTGAGCTGGGGTGCGGAATTATTCAACCGGGACGATTTTGCGTTTGTCGCATCGCAGGGACGCGATGGTAAACCGCCGGACAGGACAAACCGGGTTTTCGCCGCAAGCGGTTATGCGGTTATCCGCTCGGCCTGGGAGGCAGACGAATTCTTCCGTGATGCTCGTCATCTCGTGTTTGATTGTGGTCCGATTGGCGCCGGAAATCACGGTCACCTCGACGCACTGAGTGTGGAAATCAGCGCCTACGGGCAGCCGCTTATCGTCGATCCCGGACGCTATTCTTACGATGAACAACAACCATCGAACTGGCGCGCTCGTTTTCGGCAGACGGCAGCGCACAACACGGTGACTGTCGATGGAATGGATCAGGCAATCTATCGGCAGAGCGGGTCGAAAAAGAAGATTCAGGAGCCGCATCCCGTGACGACCCTGGTCGATGCCGATCTTGCTACGCATATTCCATTTTTACACGGCCGCATCAATAGCCCGAACTACGATGTCGTACACGACCGCCGCATCTGGTTTCCGCGCAGTCAGTACTGGGTTTTTGTGGATTCACTCGCCGCGACCGAAGATCACCGCTATGACCTGCGTTTCCAGCTCACACCCGGCGCAGAGGGTGCTGTTGAGGTTGTTGACCATGGTGGTGTAACCGAAGTGTCGAGTCCCGGGCTGAAAATTATTTGTATCGCGACACGAGATCAGATTTCTGTTGAAAACAGTTTCATCTCCGTCGACTATGGCATCAAGCAGAGCGCCCCGCGTATACGCGTTCAAAAGCACTGCACAAGCGGTGATTTCGTCACTTTCATTGTCCCATTCCGTGACCAGCCACCTGGCATCGTCGTGAACCGGAACGAGGAAATTGTTGAGATTACAATCTCCTCGGAAACACACAGCGACGTCTGGGAATGGCGCACCGCTGATAGAACGGTATCCCTGTCACTGCCACGATGGCGGCGAACCTGGTCTTGTACGGGGTCGGATTATGCGCGCCACTGATTTCACAATGTATTCCGGAGATCCGAATCTGCCAATGCTGGCGGGACTCACTGTCGAACGCATACGGGATGAATTAAGTCGCGCGGTCCCCATTACGCATTTTGATTCTGATCCGAACCATTACGAGATTACTAATCTTCGTTATACACCAGGTCAGAAACTCGTGCTGAGCCTCGAGTCCCCGCAACGCAAAAAGCCCATTTCATTGCGGGTATTTCGATCGGGTATCGCCCGTGGCCGATTCGAGACAGCACGCTCTCATCATCCGGATGGATCATTCCTGCTCGATAGCCTGAATGCCGTGGCATGGGTATTTCCGGCTGAGCGAAAGTTGAACCTGGGTATTGTGGCTGATGAGAATCGGCTGAAGAAAATTTTTGCCGAACATCGAAATATCACCGTCGAGGAACTCGAAATTGTGCATTTCGTGCCCGAACACACGTATACGGCACGCGTCGCAGGCAGAACAGCTGCTGGAACGAAGCGTACCGAGTTCCTGAAAATTTATGCCGACGATAGGGGTGCAAAGACGGCGTCCATCATGGTGGATTTTGCATCGCAGACGAGCGATACATCACCCTTCATCATGTTGCCCGCGAATACAAGCTACATTCCCGCGGAAAAAATGCTCGTGCAGGCGGCGCTGCCAATCATTCCGGAAGCACGACTGACCGATGCCGATGCCGCCCGTGCATTGGCCTCTTTTCACCGATTAACGAGTCAACACGCGTCATGGCAACACGATACCGAAGCATTGGCATTTGGACAGGCCCAAGAGATGATCGGGTTGCTGTTCCCTCGGCATCAGTTGGAACTGGCCAGCATACGCGCTGGCATCCACGCGCGGAGCGCCGAGGTTGCAGTACCGGATCGGGTCCTGATTCACGGGGATGCTCACCTGGGCAACTTGCTGCCGATCGCCGGAAGCCGGGTTGGAATTATTGATCTCGATGGCACGTGCTGGGGATTCCCCGATCACGATCTCGCTACCTATTTTGCATTCAAATTGTGGCTGCGGGTACGGGCTGGTGAGGAAGCCGATAGTTTGCTCGATGAGTTTCCGGCTTTCATCGAGAACTACAACACGGCTGCGGCACAGCCAATCAGCATGTCGAGAGCTTATTTACGCCTTGCGACCAAGATGGTGACAGAGCGGGTTCGACGGGCGATCGCGCGGGGAAAATTGACCAATGAAGATGAGCTGGAAGCGTTTATTCAGCTTGCTAATTGTTGCCTGGAACGCAGTGGATACAACTATGCGTGAACTAACCGAAATCATTCGTCGGTTTGCGCCACATTTGACCCATCAGGTGCCGCAACTGCTGCTCGCCTATACGGTCTCAGCGATTGCTGTGTTACTGGCGCTGACGCTTCCGTGGCCACTGAAGTTCCTGATCGACGATGTTCTCACCTCGTCATCCGGCCTTTCGGTATTGAATTTTCTCACTATAAAAGAGCAAGCAATGGCACTTGCCGGAACGATTGCAGTTCTGGCTGCTCTGGCCGCGATAACGATATCGGCAGAGCGGGTTCTACATGCGCGAATTCGGGAGCGCTTCGGGCTGACCCTGCGTGACAGACTGATCCGACACATCTATCGATTGAGCATCTTCAGCCGGCAACGTGAAAGGTCCGGCGAGCTGACCATGCGGTTGGTCGGCGATGTGCAGCTGACCAGCCGGCTTTTTTGCAAGACTTTGCCGACGGCGATCAAGCATATTCTCACAGCGCTATTCACCCTGGTCGTGACCTTTTCTATTAGCGCAACGATCGGCGCGATTGCGCTCCTGATGGCTGTTTTGCTCGGTGGCATTGTCATCTGGTTTGGACCGAGACTGGCTCTGGCGGCGAGAAACAAGCGGCAGCGGGAGGGATCGGTCGCCGCACTGACGCAGGAGATGATTGGCGGTATCGAGCATATTCAGGCGATGGCGCTGGAGGACCAGTCGCGGCAGCGGTATATGCAGTTGACAGCAGCCAGTCTCGAAGCAGGCGTCGGCGAGATCATGGTGTCAGTGCGAATGGAACGTGCCGCACAGATTTTTGCCGGCACCGCCGTGGCAATGGTCGCTGGCGTTGGCGGCCTGATGGTTCTGGACCGGCAACTTTCCCTCGGCACGCTGACTGTCTGCATTGCATACATAACCCAGCTGTTGAAGCCGGTCGAAAAAATCAACGAAATCGTCGCATCCTTCTCGCGCGGACTGGCCCGCACACAGCGCCTGGCAGCAATACTGGACGCGGAGGTTGCCATTACGAATGTGGGTGATCTGGTGCCGAATACGGATATTTCCAAACTTTATTGCATCGATGTGGATTACCGGTATCCCGATGCAGTCGGTCCGGTTGTACAGAACTTTCATCATGTATTTCGCCGGGGCGAATGTACGGCCCTGGTCGGACCCAGTGGTAGCGGCAAAAGCACCATACTCAGACTTATGTTGCGTATCATCGATCCCACCGATGGCTGCCTGACTGTTGACAAATCCTGCTACACGGCACTTGCTCCGGCGTGGTTGCGCTCGCAATTCGCAGTACTGATGCAGCACGCTCATCTATTCGCTGGTACGATTCGCGAGATTCTGACAGAACTGAAGCCTTCGGCAACAGATGCCGAAATCAATAGTGTGCTCCAGAGCGTTCATCTGAATGCTCTGATCGCTGATTTGCCGCACGGCCTTGAAACACCGATCGACGAGGCCGGCGGGTGCATATCCGGCGGCCAGCGCGCACGACTTTTACTCGCGCGCGCACTTCTCTCCGATCGACCGGTATTAATTCTCGACGAACCGTTCGCCAATATCGATCCTATGTCCAAACGGATTGTCCTGGAGGCGCTCAATCGCGCAAAAGCAGACCGCATCATGATTGTGGTTACTCATGAGGGTGACCTGCTCGATATCGCGGACACGATTTTGACGCCGGACGATTGGCGGCAGCCAGCTGTCGCGGAGGTGCATGATGCCGCCGTCAGCTGCTAGTCCGCAGATCGCTGCGATTGAGGCTAAGTTTGGCGGCCGCTGGCACCAGAATCATACGGCCACTATGGCAGATGGCAGTTGCATCTTTGTATTGCAGAGAGACGGGTGTGCGCAAGACATTATGGTTCTTCGTAACGACCTGGTCGTGGCGGACTCACACGAGCTATGCATCCCCGACCTTGGTGATATGTACTGTCATTCATTCGTCGATGATCCCGCATTGCCCGGGCTCAAGGACATCCATCCGCTGTACGACCATGTGGAGGTGCTGCGATATCGCCCGGGGAAACGCGCGACACTGGCCGCGACCGGCAGCGGCGGCCGGCAGGTCATTATCAAGTGTCTCGCCAAAAACTGTGAATCTGTTTTCAATCGATTGCAGGCCGTATATCCGGAACGGTCGTCACTTGGATTCAGAGTCAGTCAACCCGTATTGCTCAATCTAGCCAGCCGAATCCTGGTCCAGTCCAGGCTTGTTGGTGAGCCTCTTCAGCCGCTGATTACCGAGGGAAAATTCGAGCATTGTGGTGCGATCGCGCGGGCTATTGCCAGTCTGCACAGTAGTGGTGTTGTGTTTCCCGGCCAGTTCGACCTGATGGATCAACAACGGCGTACGGAACGCTATGCGGATCTCATCAAGGTGAGATTCCCGGCCTTCTCGGGTGATGTCAATCATGTCATGACCCTGCTGAATCGAGCTCAGGACTCGCACGCCGGCCGCGATTACCCGTTGGTACCGATACACGGATCGTTGCACAGCCACCAGTGGCTGTGCAGCGGCGAAAGCCTGGCGCTGGTGGATTTTGACCGGGCCGCAATGGGTCATCCGGAGCTGGATTTTGCAACCTTCCTCGCCGAATGGGACTACGAACCCGAAGCCATCGCAATTCCAATCCAGAAAGATTTCGCATGCGAAATGCCGAAGGTCGATAAAGAGCTGTTGGCATTTTACAGGGCTCACAAACACTTTTCGAAAGCTTTCAAGGCCGCGAAGATTCTCAACGTACCGGCTGCCATGCGAAAAGTTTTGCGTAGCCTCGATCGTGCGGGAATCCTGATCAAGGATACAGCGCTGTGAGAACACTATTCTATGTCCACCACTCGCTAGGCATAGGGCATCTGGTCCGAATCTTGCAACTTGCAGACGCATTCGTCGAGCTCGGTCCGGTCTGCCTGATCAGCGGCGGCGAGTTTCCGGAAACGCTGAAAATAAATAAAAAAATTATTTTGAAAAGACTTCCGCCGCTGGATATGCGGCTCGACGGTAGACTGGAAAACACGAACTCCAACTCAAGCCCTGAAATGATTCTTGCTGAACGCAGTGGCCTGACCACAAAAATTTCGGCAGATTTCAAGCCCGATGTCCTGATCGTCGAAATGTTTCCATTCGGTCGAAAGAAATTCCGCAATGAGATCATTTCACTGATACGACAGGTTCGAAGCGAACCGAACTCACGCATTCTGTGCAGTGTTCGAGATATTCTGGTTACAGAACGCCGGAACCAATCAGAGTTCGACAGGCTCGTTGCACGCCGGTTGAACAAATACTTTGACGTTGTGTTAGTACACGCAGATTCCCGGTTCGTGGGTCTGGAAAAAACCTACTCGGCATACGGCGACATAAATATTCCCGTTCACTACACCGGCTACATCTCGCGTCCTTTTCTTGCTCAAGAGAATACACGCGAACAAAGAATTATCGTATCTGCCGGTGGTGGCCGCGTCGGCCGGACATTGCTCAGGACTGCGGCGCAATCTTTTGCACGTATCAAGGCGGAAACTGGTCTGGACATGCTCATCATTGCCGGACCCCTCGCCGGAAACGGATTATTTGACGGTACCGATTGCCCGGGTTTGACCATAGTGCCATTTGTTCGGGGCTTGCCACAGGTGCTCGCACGGTCACAGGTATCCCTCAGCCAGTGTGGCTATAATACGTTTACGGATATTCTTCAGTCCCGTGTGCCGTCCATTCTCGTACCTTTCGCGGCAGAGAACGAAAACGAACAATACTTTCGCGCGAAGTTGCTGCAGGAATCCGGGCGTGCGATTCTGCTGCGCGAATCGGCACTTACGACTCGTTGTCTGATCAAGGCAATTTTCCGGGCTCAAGAAACGGATACCACGTGCCGCATTAATCTGGACGGCGTCGAAAAGAGTCGTCAAATAGTCCATGGGCTGCATGTGCATGGCTAATTTCGACGCATTGAGGTGTGTACTGGACCGCAAAAGCCGTCCGACGACGATCTTTTTCCGGGATGATGATGCTGGATGGGCCAATGATCGGTTCATGGCACTCGGAGAGTTATTTTGCAGCCGAGACCTTCCACTCGATATCGCGGTCATTCCAGGGGGACTGGGCGCCGGGTGCATTGAACAGATTACGCGGCTACGGTTGTGTTCGCCGGAATTGTTTCATATTCATCAACACGGCCATACGCATTCCAACCACGAAGCCCGGGGACGGAAATCGGAATTTGGTCTGTCCCGCAGCAGGGCGGATCAACTCACCGATATTCAACGAGGTCGTGCACGGCTCCTTGACACTTTCGGTGACTGGGTCGAACCGATTTTCACTCCACCCTGGAACCGGTGCACTCAGGAAACAGCTGATGCACTCAATGAGTCTGGATTTTCGGTTCTGTCCAGAGACCTCGGCGCGATTCAACTGGATCTGGGTAGTCTTGTTGAGATGTCTATCGGGTTCGATTGGGTAAAGAAACGAAATACAGAGAAAGCGGGTGGTGCAGAGCTTGCAACCGACTTGGCAAGCCGTGCTGCGAAAGCAGACATCATTGGCATCATGCTCCATCACGAGCACTTGAACGACAGCGAGCTGGATATTTTCGACGACCTTCTGAGTATTTTACAAACAACAGGGCACGTCGAGTTTAGCTCTATGATGGAATTGGCAATCCCTGATTATGCGTGAAAGCCGTACAAAATCAGGCACCCTGTTCTTCTGGCTCCTGGGCCTGATTGGGATGCTCATCATGTCGCCCGCGCTTGCCCTCGAACAGAGACTAAAAGTGGAGGGTGTCTGG
>Ga0233413_10001244_pt1 | contig 11310 bp, 5 predicted proteins | sample Na_anoxic_6_MG_FD_189019 | JGI IMG/M metagenome (GOLD analysis project Ga0233413, IMG submission 189019) | Seawater microbial communities from Saanich Inlet, British Columbia, Canada - Na_anoxic_6_MG | ecosystem: Environmental > Aquatic > Marine > Inlet | place: Canada: British Columbia... | reverse complement strand
CCGAATGAACCGGCACATGAAGGTAACAACTGGACTCCTCAACCACGAAGCTATTTGTCAAAAGAACCCGCAGTACAGAGAGCAAATCGTAATAAATTTGATCCTTATTTACAAACGAAAAATCGCCTAGATGGACTCATGGTTTGCGGACACAAATGCGATAAGATTGAATTTATTTTGGAAGGGGGGACATTTACAGAATACCCAAAGAAATATTTGAAAAATTATTTTACCCAATTTATTTACTGTGTAAATACATATTTTGACGAAGTGAAACGACCTGTTAAAAGCTTAGAACTAGAAATACATTTGAATAAAAAATCAAAATGTCGTATTATTGGTATTTGTATTGAAACCCGTCCCGATGCTGTATTAGAAAAAGATGAAGATGGTATACCATGGATTCAAACCTTATTAACATGGGGTGTAACACGCATTCAATTAGGAGTTCAACAAACAGATAACTTTATTCTTAAAAAAATCAACAGAGGACATACAATTGAAAAAGTGATGGAAGCAATTGAAGTGTGTAAAAATAATTGTTTTAAAATAGATATTCATTTAATGCCAGATTTGCCTTATTCTACGCCTGAAAAAGACATTGCTATGTTTGATGAAGTATATACTAGTGATAAATTTCAACCAGACCAAATCAAAGTATATCCATGTGAAGTAGTACCATGGACGAAAATTGAACAATGGCATAAAGATGGAAGTTACAAACCATATGGTGAAAATAAAGAACTTATTACAAAAGTGTTACAATATGCTATGACAGAATGTCCTCCGTGGATACGACTGCCTCGTGTAATTCGAGATATTCCTGACACATATATTTCAGGCGGCATCAAATGTGGAAATATGCGACAAATTATTAATGAGAAAATCGGAAGCGAAAAATTATATAGCATGGATATTCGCTATCGTGAAATAGAACGCCATCCAGAATATACTATTGATGATGCTGAATTATTTGTTAGAAAATATCGAGGAACAAATGGTACCGAATATTTTATTTCCTATGAAACTTACGATAATAAGGCAATCTATGGTTTTACTAGACTGCGTATTCCAGACAAATATGATAAAAATGAAATTGTATACATTGATACATTAGAAAACAAAGGATTAATCCGCGAATTACATGTATATGGTAGCGTGCAAAAAGTGCATTCAAAGTATATGAAAAATTCAGTACAACACAGTGGGTTTGGTAAAAAATTATTGAAGAAAGCAGAAGAAATCGCATTTTGGAATGGAATGAAAGGAACAGTTGTTATTTCAGGTATTGGTGTACGCGAATATTACGAAAAAAGAGGTTATTATTACGAAAATAATTTTATGGTGAAAGAATTTACACTATACAAATACATTGAAGTAATTATTATATACTTATTGACATTTGTCGCATGCTTCACACTTTTATACGTAACAAATAAACATTGATATATCAATTTTCACATTAGATAAATAGTATAATTATGTTAAACATCAACATCAACATCAACATCAACATCAACATCAACATCAACATCAACATCAACATCAACTACAATAATGAAGGCATGTATTTTTACTTATTTTATAATTATTACTACTTAAAAGAAATATTATGAATAGTATTATAATGTTTTTTCAATTACTGTTACTTCCTTTATTGTGTGGTGCGTTTTCTTTGAATAATTTTGGCAACTTTGACAAAAGTCCTGTTATTGTTGGTTCTACAAAACCAATAGAACATTTTGATCCATTGAATCTGGCAAACGACGATAGGTCGTTGTTTTTTTATAGAGAAGCAGAATTAAAACATGGACGTTTAGGAATGGTTACAGCAATGACATTTCCTATTGTAGAGCAAATTACACATAAACCATCCATTCATGGTTTTGATGAACTATCAAGTTCTATACAAATTGGTATTGTAGCTCTTACATTTATTAGTGAATTTGGATCTATGTATAGAGGGTGGAAAAATCCATCTACAAATGCATTTGAACTAAAAGATGGTTATCAACCAGGTGATCTAGGATTTTCATTATATGGGGATTTATCCGATGGTGAAAATATTGACTTATTACATAACGGACGATTAGCTATGATTGCCTCTCTAGGAATGATTATACAAGAACTAGTTACAGGTAATGTGCTATTTTGAATATACATACATAGTTATTATGTAAAAAGTGCTAAATATAAAATATCTTAAGTATATCTTGATTATCTAAATATAAACTATTTATAATAATATGACATTCATATTATTATATACCAATTAATGTAGAATAGAAATTCTTTATTTAGTCTACTAAAACAAGTCGTCTACTTTCTAGATTTTCTGGTCTTTCTAGTCCCTTTTTTGGATTTCTTTACAGTTCCAAACTTTCCACTTCCCTTAGGTTGAAGATGTCCTGAAAGATGTTTTTGTGTTTTAGCTAATTCACTCTTTTTTTTAGAAACGATTCTTCCGCGATGCATTTTTAACTCGTCTTTTTTAAGACCACCTGGTGTTTTGTATGCAGTTCCATGCCATACCTGGGCTCTAGACCCTTCTAATTTTTCATAATTATGGCTACCAATGTGGTAGTTACCATCAGGACCTTTTTGATGTCTTTTTACCATTATACAGATTAGAGAGAAAAAAAACGAAATAAATCACTAAATATTATTACGCCAATAAATTTAAAAACTATTTTGCAGAGGTTTTCCGAAACCAGATGGTCCGCCAGGACGTTGTCCGAACCTATTCACCGGTACATTTTTCTTGACATAAGAAGCATTTCTGGTAAACTTTTGCGTTTTTACTAACATACTCATTCGACCTGCTACCGTATTATCTGTAATTTGAACTAGCTCATTATTTATTTGTTTTGTTATATTACAATTTTTTACATTATTACAAATTGATTTTGCGATTTCAAATGTATTAACATTTAATAAAATAGTTTGACTATATGCGCCATATGCAATGAATGGTACATTTGATGCATTCGTAAAACTGCTATAATTTACATTATTTTCAGTTACATCTATACCAATACTAATTGTGTAATATTGTATTTGGTTGATTGGATTTATATTATTTACATATAGACTACCATTTGATTGAATATATTGTATAATTGGATCTGGATTATTCCCTATTGGTGTAGTTACAGGTATAATATTAAATGATACATTTATTTTATTATTCGTATTTGCTAATAATGATTTTATTTGGTCTATGTTTGAATAGTTTGTATTGTAGTTTGTTAAATTGATATTTAAATTCGTATTATTACTATTTGTTTCAGGAGGATATGTTAGTGTGTATGGAAAAAATTGGCCGTTAAAAAAACGGTAATTGGGTGTTACTACAAAATTACCTTTTTCTGTAGTTATAATATTTGCACTATTACCATTACTATAATTAGTATTATAATATGTTAATTCTTCATTAAATGTTTCTGAAGCAGTAACTGGTAAAACATCAAAATAAAACATGTTATGTAAATTAGCAGTTTCATCTATTTGCCAATTTCTTATATTTTGATTAAACAGACTACTATTTTTAAACATATATGACATATTCGTAACAGCAGCTGTATCCCATGCCATATAAAAAGTATTATCATTATTTCTGACACCTTTGCTAGATATATCTTTATTAAATGTCATAACAGGATCTATTACTGAAATGAATCCATTTCCATTATTAGACACATTTAATCGTTCGTTATTAGAACCAAACATATATGCCATACTTATTACATTCGCCGTGTTCCAATTATTTATATTTGCGTTAAAAGAATACGCGTTAAAAAACATTCCTACCATAGTTTTAACGTTTTCTGTGTTCCATTTATCCATAGACCAGTTGTATGCTATTGCAGAATTAAATAAATTACTCATATTAGTTACATTTGAAACATTCCAATTATTCAACGAATGATTAAATGATAATGCATTTGAAAACATACCATGCATATTTGTTACATTTGCAACATTCCAATAAGTTTTATTGGATGCATTAGTATGTGTATTTATTGACTGATTAAATAGTTCAGCTCCAGAAAACATGTATTCCATATTCACTATTTTTGAAGTATCCCAATTATTTATTGATTGATTAAATGTTTTAGCATTATAAAACATACTTTTCATAGATGTAACATTAGCTACCGACCAATGTGTTATTACATTATTATTTGAATCATTTTCAATTATTGTATTTAGTTCTCCATTGAAGTTTTCACAGTTATAAAACATATTATCCATATTTTCTACTTTATTAGTATTCCATTCTTTAAAGGAGTCAACTGATAAAGATTTACAATTCATAAACATGGAATTCATATTTGTTACATTATTAACAACAAATGATATATTATTGCCTTCATTATTATAGTTCGTTGCATTTGCAAACATGCTAGCTGCATTTATTAAATTAATTGTATTCCAATTACTAATATTTTTATTAAATGATATAGCACGTTCAAACATACTTTTCATAGATGTAACATTTACTACATTCCAGTTTCCTATATCTTGATTGAAAGATGACGCGCCGTAAAACATATATTCCATACTAGTGACATTAGATACATTCCAATTACTTATATACTCATTAAAAGTTGTCATATTTTCAAATAAGTTACTCATGTCTGTAACCAATTCAACATTCCAAGAGCCAATAAAACCATATTTGTTATGAAACTCTTCTATTTTCGCAGTAGAATCGCTGACGCTTTGAATCTCAATCCAATATTTTATTAGCTTTTGTAATTGCTGTTTAGATATTACTACAAATGTAAAATTAAAAAAAGAAGATGATGGTGTATATCCTGTAATTTCTTTTCCAAAACTACTTATGTTTGCGCCATTTGGACCATATGTATTAATCATTTTTGTCGCAGCATGAAACATATTGTTTAGATTTGTATCCGATCTAACGGTCCATCCACGTATATTCTGATCAAACGAATAGTTATTGTCAAACATGCTTCTCATATTTATCACTTTAGTTACATTCCAATTATTTAATGGTTGGTTAAAATCATATAAAACTCCTCCAAATGCTACTTCCATATTTGTGACATTAGACACATTCCAATTATTGAGTGGTTGGTTAAATACGTATGTACCATAAAATATATATCCCATATCAGTAACATTAGAAACATTCCATGCATAGTATGTATTACCATTGACAGTAACTTGTTTCGTATCTACGTTCTGATTAAATTTCCTTGCACTTGAAAACATATATTTCATATTTGTGACTTTAGATGTATTCCATTTTCCTATATCAACGTTAAATACTTCACAATAATTAAACATAGAAGACATATTGGTAACGTTAGACGTATCCCAATTGCTTATATTCTCGTTGAAATTTTTAAAGTTTGTTTTAATCGCAACATCTGTATTATAACTACTATTACCCACATATTGATATTTTTCAGTATTATTCCATTGAAAAAGACCCTGCATAGTAGTAACATATTGTGTATTCCAAGTATTCATTTCGCCGTATTTAGCTTTAATATTAGGTGTACCATATTCAACAACTATAGGACCAACTTCAAATTCATTACTAGTATGATCTAAACTATTACTTAATTTGATGCGAAAGTTTGTAGATTTTGTTGTAGTATTTACTTTGAAAACAAGCTTACTAATAGTATTATTAGTAGCATCACATAACTCGTTTCCATTTGTACCACACACTTTATCATAGCGCACTAAAATTTCTGCTTCACCTATTTTTTCATCGGTACCCGAATCAAGACTAAAAAGTTCTAATTTTGATGGCCGTTTATTAAACCAATCAGACTCGACTGTTATATTTGTTACATAATTTGAAGTACTCAGAGAAAAATCAAATGTAGCAGATGATGGATTAGTATATAGAGTTGTACTACTATTACCAGTAATAATAGTATTTATTACGTATGGACCATCTTGATAAGCATACGTCATCCATTCTAAAACTGCTATATAAATCGAATCTTGATTGCCATAATATTCCGAATTGTTTAAATTTGGTGTGTATATTTGATTAAAAAAATCGTTGGTTGGTGTAGGAGGTGTGATTAGACCCATTTTACCGCTATACCGACTAATCATTTCTGTGGCATCTTCAAACATATTATTTAAATCGGTACCTTGTTTTACTATCCATCCGCGTATATTTTGATCGAACGATTTGTTATTTTTAAACATATCCCTCATATTTTCAACCTTGCTTGTATTCCAATTATTTAATGGTTGGTTAAAATAATTATAGAAAGCACCAGCAAATGCACCTTCCATAGTTGTAACATTAGATACATTCCAGTTATTGAGTGGTTGATTAAATACACTTGCACTATGAAATATGTATGCTATATCAGTTACATTAGAAACATTCCATGCATAGTATGTATTGCCATCGACTATAACTTGTTTTGTATCTACATTATGATTGAATGCATTAGCTGCTTGAAACATGGTTTTCATATTCGTAACCTTGGATGTATTCCAGTTTCCTATATCACTATTGAATACATGACAAAAATAAAACATATAAGACATGTTGGTCACGTTAGATGTATTCCAATTGCTTATATCCTCATTAAATGTTGTTAAACCACTAAATAAATTACTCATATCAGTGACTTGTGATACGTTCCATTCGCTTATATGACTATTACTATAAATCCAACTATTATTTTTTGCATTATTAATAGCTTCTTTTATATTTGAGTTATTTGCCACAAATGCCATTATAATGGATATATATAATATATACACTAATTATTTGTAAATAAATATTTGTAGATAGTTTATTTACAAGTAAAAGTAAAAGTAAAAATCGGTGAAAATCGGTGAAAATCGGTGAAAATCGGTGAAAATCGGTGAAAATCGGTAAAAATATCTAATAAAATTGAAACGATTTAAATAATAAAAATTAACTCAATAATATTGACAAAATGGCTTCGCAAATGAATCTTTCTAAATATCAAAAATTAACTGATAGAGAACATATTTTAAAAAAACCAGACACGTATATAGGTTCTATTGAAAATACAGATCATGAAGATTATGTTTTCAATGACGATAAAATCGTTTCTAAAAATATCCAATTCATCCCTGGATTATATAAATTATTTGATGAAGGTATTGTAAACTGTCGTGATCATGTCATTCGTCAAGCACAAGCAGTAAAAGACAATGTTGCAAATGCATTACCAGTTTCAAATATTGACATTAGTATTGATGATGATGGTACTATTCATATGTATAATGATGGAAACGGTATTGACGTAGCAGAACACCCCGAATATAAAATATGGATTCCTGAAATGATTTTCGGACACCTTCGAACATCAACAAATTACGACGAAAAGAAAAAAGAAAAGATTGTCGGAGGAAAAAATGGATTTGGATTTAAATTGGTTCTCATTTGGTCTACGTGGGGTAAGGTAGAAACAGTAGATCATACTAGAGGTCTAAAATACATCCAAGAATTTAAAAACAATCTTACAGAAATTTGCAAACCATCTATTACTAAGTGTAAAAACAAGCCATATACCCGTGTATCTTTTAAACCAGATTACCAGCGTCTTGGAATCAATGGCTTATCTACCGATCTAATTGCATTATTTAAGAAACGCGTGTATGATGTATCTGCAGTAACCGATAAAAACATCCGGGTGAAATATAACGGACAATTGATTCCTTGTAAAAATTTAGAGCAATATATTGATCTTTATATTGGATCTAAAATAGACACTAAGCGTATTTATGAAAAATCTAATGATCGATGGGAATATGCTGTTTGTCTAGCACCTAAAGACGAATTCCAACAAATCAGTTTTGTAAATGGTATCTATACTTCTAAAGGAGGCAAGCACGTAGAATATATTATGAATCAAATTATTAGAAAATTATGTACGTATATTAAAAATAAAAAGAAGGTAGATGTGAAACCTACAACTATCAAAGAACAATTAATGTTGTTTTTGAGATGTGATATTGAAAATCCATCGTTTAATAGCCAAACAAAAGACGAGCTGGGGACAGCTATTACTAAATTTGGATCAGCGTGTAATGTAAGTGATGGATTTATTGAAAAAATTGCAAAAATGGGCGTTATGAATGCTGCATGTGCTCTAACAGAAGTAAAAGAAAATAAAGCTGCTAAAAAAACAGATGGTACAAAGAGCAAAAGTATTCGTGGCATTCCAAAATTAATCGATGCTAATTATGCTGGAACGGTGAAATCAAATATGTGTACTCTAATTTTATGCGAGGGAGATTCAGCAAAGGCTGGTATCGTGTCAGGTCTATCAAAAGACGATAGAAACATTATTGGAGTTTATCCAATGAAGGGAAAAATATTCAACACTAGAGGCGAGCAATTGAAACGGATTAGTGAAAACAAGGAAATTGTAGAAATCAAGCAAATATTAGGTCTTGAAGCCGGGAAAAAATACACAGAAGAAATTGTTGGAAGCACCTTGCGATACAAATCAGTGTTATTTATGACCGATCAGGATCTAGATGGCTCTCATATTAAAGGTTTGGGTCTTAATTTATTCCAAGATCAGTGGAATTCTTTATCAGTGTTAGATAATTTCATTGGGTTCATGAATACTCCGATTTTAAAAGCAAAGAAAAATGGAAATGAATTGTTGTTTTACAATGAAGGTGAGTATAATAAATGGAAGGATGAAAACGACACATCTGGATGGAATGTGAAATACTACAAGGGATTAGGTACAAGTACTGGCAAAGAATTTAAGGAATATTTCGCAAATAAGAAAATAGTGTACTTTAAACACGAAGGAACGCCGAGTGATAATATTGTAGATATGGTGTTTAATAAAAAACGTTCAGAAGAGAGAAAAGAATGGTTATCTAATTACGACCGAAATAGTTACTTAGATACAAATAATAGTACTGTTAGTTATAGTGATTTTGTCAACAAAGAATTGATTCACTTTTCAAAATATGACTGTGAACGTTCCATTCCGAATATGATGGATGGGCTAAAAATCAGTTTAAGAAAGATTCTATTTAGTGCTTTCAAAAAGAATTTACAAAGTGAAATAAAAGTCGCCCAATTTACTGGGTATGTATCGGAACAATCTGGATATCATCATGGTGAAGCTAGTTTAAATGCAGCTATTGTTGGTATGGCGCAAGACTATGTGGGTAGTAACAATATGAACCTACTTTTACCAAACGGTCAGTTTGGTACTCGTCTTCAAGGTGGAAAAGATTCGGCTAGTGAAAGATATATATTTACACAACTAAATCCAATTACGCGATTTATTTATAGAAAAGAGGACGATCCTGTATTAGAATATTTAGAAGATGATGGGTCACCGGTAGAACCGATGTATTATGTGCCGATTATTCCCATGATTTTGGTAAATGGGGGCAAAGGTATTGGTACTGGTTTTAGTACAGATATATTGTCTTATTCAGTAGATCAACTCATTAATTATTTGAAATTCAAATTGAAAAATATGAGCGTTGAGTATAATGGTTTAGAGTTTGAACCATCTTACAAAGGATTTATGGGAACGTGTAAAAAAATAGACGAAAAAAAATATATAGTAAAAGGTGTATATGAAAAAATAAACGATAAAAAGGTGCGTGTTACCGAATTGCCTATTGGATATTGGACTGATGATTTTAAACAACATATTGAAAATTTAATGGACGTGGATAAGGATAAAAATGGCAAACCAAAGAAGCAAAAAGCTATCGTAAAAGACTACAATGATATGAGTACAGATACAAAAGTAGATATTGAAATTACATTTAGCGAGTCCATAGATGAAAAAGTAGAAACTACAAATGACTACAATAATTTTGAAAAGACCTTGAAATTGTACACAAGTCTAAGCACAAATAATATGCATTTGTTTAATGACGAACAGAAATTAATGAAATTTGAAAATGAAAAATCGATTGTAGATAGTTACTATCCAGTTCGCCTAGAATATTATCAAAAACGCAAATCATACATGATAAATGCTCTAGAAAAAGAATTGAAAGTATTGTCAAACAAAGCAAATTATATTCAAGAAATACTAGAAGGATCCATTGATTTGCGTAAAAAGAAGAAGACCGAAATTTTGTCAATGTTAGAACAGAAACAATATGATAAAATGGACGATGATATGGAATACAAATATTTAGTAAAAATGTCTATGGATAGTGTAAGCGAAGAAAATGTGGAAAGAATATTGAAAGATCGCGATAATAAAAATAAAGAATTAGCTATTCTAAAAGGCACGAGTATCGAAAATATGTGGTTAAAAGAACTAGATGAATTAAAAAATATGTTATCGGCACCTAAAATTATTAGAATAAAGAAAAATAAAGAAAAATAAAGAAAAATAAAGAAAAATAAAGAAAAATAAAGAAAAATAAAATATTTCTAATAACAACTACCATTAGAAATATTTTTATTGTGTTTTGCACGTTAGATATAGAATAAATATTTTATTTTATTTTTGAACTTTACATGATTGAATATTTAGAACCAAGGTTTTAATTCTAATGTTTTATTATTATAGTCTGGTTGCGTGGGTCTATCAATAGGTGTATACATGGTACTTACATCACGTTTATAGTTAATATACGATTGTGCTTCACTGTATATTTGTTTAATGCAATATTTAACTACTAAATCATTTAGAGATTGTATTTGTTCTGCAATTCTATTAGGTAAATTAGTAGAACTTTGTAAAAATACACTTCTCATTATAATCTTTAATGTGTCACAATTTTGACTATCGATAACATATTGTTGATTAGACATTTCATAAACTCCAGCACGTATTGCGTTTTGAATGATTTGCATATTTTCTTTACTAAAAAATGCTATAGATAATGTAGAATCTTGAAAATTGCCTGTCATTGCGTCGTGAAATGTAGAGCATTCGCTATTGACTGGAATTTTATCAAATAATGAAAATTGATTTATATTCGGACCCATTATATCTATTCTTCCATTTGTACTATTACAATTCATTTATATTAATTGACTAGAAAAAATTATATCTATTTATTTATATAAATGGCATACAATTTTCAAAAAATCGTATTAACTGTTGCAATAATTATATTTATTATATTGATGATATTTATTGCATCTGCATTATACCAAAATAAATATAAAGTCGGATATCCTCCCGTAATATCAGAATGTCCTGACTACTGGTTAGATAATCGTGGCGAAACAAGTGCAGAGGAATTAAATAATAATAAGAATTCCAAATGTGTAAATATTAAAAATTTAGGAAATGATGCTTGTAAAAAGGAAATGGAATT
>Ga0233413_10001242_pt1 | contig 11325 bp, 6 predicted proteins | sample Na_anoxic_6_MG_FD_189019 | JGI IMG/M metagenome (GOLD analysis project Ga0233413, IMG submission 189019) | Seawater microbial communities from Saanich Inlet, British Columbia, Canada - Na_anoxic_6_MG | ecosystem: Environmental > Aquatic > Marine > Inlet | place: Canada: British Columbia... | reverse complement strand
CACTATTCACCGCGGAGGCGCAGAGGTCGCAGAGAAATGATTTTCTATTTTGCTTTTCGCTGAGACGCCGAAAAGCAAAATCCATTCACCTGCGGTAGGTGGATTTCCTCAAAGCAATCCCCTATTTTATAGTTGCTGAGCATGGACTTTTACACCCGCAGCTTCAGCTGCCGAGTGGTTTTTCATCGCCGCCTTCTCAGCGGCGATGAAAAAAGATAGCCTCCTCCGCGTTATCTGTGCCTCGAGCGAAGCGGGCGGTGAAAAACATTCTCGCACTTACCCGCATAGCAAAACCGGGACCATCAGCATAGCTGAAGGTTTAAGGGCGCTAATTAAACCACGGGCTATGCCCGTGCGACCATAGAAGGTTTGACCGTTTCGGCAGTTAAATACCTCACTGTCGTCATTCCGGCGTAGGCCGGAATCCAGAGTTTTAAAGAACTTATGATTGACCTGGACCCCTCCCGGACTCGATCCGGGATCTGCCGGGGTAACGACTTTTTACAGGATTGTCAGACAGAGTTCGTATGATTTTTGCCAGACTTTCAAATCTTTGTAATTCTCTATTATTTTTATCCACCTGTTTTGTGGAGGATCACTTGAACCCTTGAATCCTCCTATTTACTTGAACCCTTGAATCCTTGAACCTTTCTTTGTAGTTTTTTGGCATTTCACTTGAATCCTTGAATCCTCCTATCTAATTAGTGTCCGAACGAAAACTAGGATTTTTTGTTCAGATCAAGGAAGACGATAATTTTAACCACAGGAATACATTGAGTATTTCGAGGATTAAAATTTGAATCTGACGCAGATATGGGCGAAAAAGGCAGTTTTCGTTCAGACACTAATTATGGACGGGCACTATCTAAGTCCAAAACCTAACCTGAATATCCAGTTCAAAATAAACAGGGCACTGAACAAAGTAACGGCCCAGCGGCCCTGACCTGGTTTCAGCCGAAGATACCTGCCGCGCTGAATCTTAACACCAAGCAGCAGGCCCGTCATATTCCAAACGAAAACAACAACAATCGTAAAATATACCGGCAAGGCGAGAGGGCAGTTCTGCATCACAAGTGCCCAGTCACCTTCAGCCATTGCCTGGAACGCCCGTGTAAAACCGCAAAATGGACATGGATAACCCGTGAGGCCGAGAAACGTGCAATGCTTCAGGGGTAAAAGATCACAAAGAGTCCGGCTTGACAGCAATAGTGCCATCCCTGTCACAAGGGAGAGAGGCAAGTGCTGCCCCACTACATCCCAATAGGAACGAGGGCGGGTCCAGGGAAAATAGCAAGTAATATCCATCAGAAACGGTTGCCTCTCTCAATGAGTATCACTGCCTGCACCTGCTTCTGCGGGCGGACTTTCCTCTGCAGTAACTGCCGTCCCGTCATCATTAAAAATATCACGGTAGGCCACGGTCAGAATACATACCTGAATGGGAATAGTTATAACGACACCGATACCGCACGCAATCGCACCGATACCGCCGATAAGACCCGAGACAATGGAGAGAGCCAGGAACGGCCAGAAATTTGTTTTGACTGTTTCAAAGCTCTTTATGGATGCAGGCCAGAATTCCATGTCCCTGTCCACGATGAGAAACAACCCGAACAACAGAAATGCCTGGGCAGCATACACTGCAAACAAAGCGGCAACCTGCCCGAGACAGGGGACAAGGCTGAGAATACATGATACTATAATAAGTGAAATCCCCCATACAAAGACATAGAGAAAGGAATTAAGGAAATATTTAAACCCTTTAAACAGATCCCCGACTTCGGGTTTAGGCTCCTGTTTATCGAAAAGCGCCATAGCTATGAGCAGGACACCTGCAACCATCGGCCCTGCAAGAATAAACATAGTGGCTACACTGAGAACTCCGCCGATAAGTGAGGCCAACACAAGGACTGCAAAGTTGTTTTTATAGAGGTTAAATCCTTCCTCCATCCACACACCGAACTTGACCTGTACTTTTCCCATAATCCACCTCCTTATTTTTGAATGCCTTTTAATCCAATCTCTTCCGCTACCTCCTGCATGCCGGCGATAGTGTCCGTGATAAGATCACCCAGTTCAACACCCAGCATCTGAGCGCCCTTTTCAATGATAGACCTGTCTACTCCTGCTGCGAATCTTTTATCTTTCCATTTTTTCTTTACTGATTTTGTTTTTACATCCAAAACACTCTTGGAGGGACGAACTAAAGCAGTAGTCACTACAAGACCGGTAAGCTCATCAATTGTGTACAAGACCTTTTCCAGCTCTGTTTCCGGCCTAACATCCGAAACAATCCCCCAGCCGTGACTTATTACCGCCCTTATGTACTCTTCAGGCCACTCATTTTCCCTGAGTATTTCTTCGGTTTTATGACAGTGCTGTTCTGGGAACTGCTCGTAGTCAAGATCATGGATCAAACCAATAATTCCCCATTTTTCTTCATCTTCTCCCCGCTTTCGCGCAAAATACCGCATGACGCCTTCTACTGCCAGTGCATGCTTAATAAGGCTTTCACTTTTATTGTATTTCTTAAGAAGATTATATGTCTCCTCCCGGGTTGGTATTTTTGAACTCATACTGTTACCTCCTGTGTTATCCCCTGTTGTTCGAATTGACCGTCTGTATCGATGCGAATCCGTGCCCGGCCGGCGCGCATTCTTTGATTGTCTACAGGTAACTACTCAGGTATCTCGGTTGAAGACTGAAGGCTGAAGTATATTAATCAGCTCGCAACGCTCGAATTAAACCATTCAAGACCTTCTCTTAAATCAATACTGTTCCCTCATCAGCCAGCTCAAATGCCCTAAGTTTTGTGTGATCGCGCATGATTTGTTCCTAAAAGCCTTCTACCTTCAGTCTATCCACCTGAGTAGTTACGTCTACAGTTTTAATTGAAGACTTCGGGAGTTAAATACCTCACTGTCGTCATTCCGGCGTAGGCCGGAATCCAGGAAGGTGGCAGCAAATCTCTGGATGCCGGATCAAGTCCGGCATGACGGGATGTGGCTATTTTCGCCGGGCTAATAAGTTGCCCGATTATTACGAGTGTGTGCTAAGTAAATCCTAACGTTTCAAAAGTCGAGGATGCTGCTCTATAATACCAGTCTTTAAGCCCACTTTGCCATGTTATTTATACAACGATAGGGTGAACCCTACTGGAAAACATTCCCTTTTTCAAGGAATAACCTGATCAGACCTTGCGTCAGCTTCGTTTTGAAGGCCGTCAGGGTTGCAGGCCGTAAGGCAGGCTTTCTTCCATAACAATCCCGTTTTCATATTTCCCGGCCATCATCTCCGCCTCTGCCCGGATCTCATTTCTCAGGGATTCCGGTTCGAGCACCACGGCCTTTGAGCCCCAGCTCATCACCCAGAACCTGATCTCATCCGTGCCTGCCACCTCGGCCTCAAATATAATAGACCCGTCGTCCTGCGGATGGATCTCCTGGCTTTCGTGCCAGATCTTCTCCTTGATGTAACCGGCAATGTCAGCGGAAAACAAGACTTTGATCCTGACAGGTTCTCCCTGGAACACACCGAAGCTCGACCCCATGAACTCTTCGAGACTGAAATCTTCCGGGACCTCAAAAGAGTCCTTTGTCTGATGGAGCAGATTAATCCTGTCAAGGGCAAATATCCTGACGTCTCCCCTGAAATGGCAGTGCCCGATAAGATAAAAGGTGCCGTTGAAAAACCATATCTTGTAAGGGTCCACCCTGCGCCTCGTATCCTTCTTCCTGCTCATGGTATAGTAGACAATCTCGATGGACTTTTTGCTGATGGCAGCGCTTTCAGCGCGATTGATAATCTCCTTGAATTTACCGTAATCTTTGTAAGGCTTGAGCCCGATGTGAAGGGTCTGTTCGACGTTCTTCAGGTATTTTATGGATTCCGGCGGGAGGGTGGCCTTGATTTTCCGGGACAGGGATTCAAGCGAGTCATAAAAGACAGTGTCCTTGAAAACCTTGAGCATATCAGTACCAAAATAGAGGGCCATCAATTCTGTCAGGCTGAAAGGGAGAGGTATTTCATGCTTTACAGTGTCTAACAGTGACCAGAGGTTTTTCCCTTCCACCCTTTCAGTGTAAATAGGAAACCCGGCAATCTGGAGGGCTTCCAGGTCCCTGTAGACCGTTCTCGGATTACAGTCAAGATCACCCGCAAGATCAGCAGCCGATTTGCCCAGTTTCGAAGAGATTAAGGTCTGAATAATCTTCCACTGCCTTCCCAACTGATCCCCTCTTGCCATGACTGTACCCCGATAAAATTAAAGATTTTGAACAGTTAAACCCAGAACAACAAATTTATCAATAAGTTTTGTGTTCCTCTGTCTGGATCCGTAAAAAAAACTTCAGTTTTTTCATTTTTTTTCCTCCCTTGCAACCGTATCTGACAAAACCATCTGATATAATCTCCAAAAAGGATGCGGAATCGAAGGATGTAGACAGGATGTTAAGAATTTACCGGAAAACAGTCTCACTTCGGCGCATAAGGAAACCCGGACCGCAGCTCCGGAAGGTGGTACCGGGGTGAGTGACAGGTCCTTCGGGCTTCGATTTCCATTGACCTGTGAGGTAGTTATGTGTAAACAACATTCAGCAGTATTCACGAACCAGGCATTTTCTTTCAACCCGAGAGGGAAAGAGGATTTGAAATGGTCTATGATTACCCGAAAACCCCGTTACTCAGAACAGATGGAGAGCGGGGTTTTGTATTTTGTGGCCCTGGGAATTACGCATGATAAAAGATATGGGGTTGAGAGTGGGTTGAGTTAAAGCTCTTAACAATTATAATACTGGCTATTAATAACATACACAGGATCTGGTATTTATGTTAGTTATTTACTTATCGATGGACGTCAAACCATATCAGCTATAGTGCACCCAAAAGCTTCGAACGTGAATACGATCACATTAACTAACAATAATGAATTGGATTAAATGTATCTAAATAACCACTACAGGGGAAAGCAAATATGTTCCTAAAAGAAGCATGCACACCGAGAAAGAGCGTCTTCAACAGGGAAAGACGCGATGTCGTTTTGGATCTGTCGGACCTGCTGGAAAACAAGATTAACCCAGATAGATTTTTTGAAGAGAATTTTGTTACATCCGGCATGAAAACCCTTCTTGAGAAAACATTTGATCGTCTTGAAGGTATCAGCGATCAGGCAAGCACCTTTCTTCTCACCCAGGCAATGGGAGGTGGTAAGACACATGTTATGATCGCCCTTGGTTTGCTGGCCAAAAACCCTGCTCTACGACCAAAAATCCTTGGTGATAATGGGCCAGGTTCTAAATTGGGCGCATTAAGGGTTGTGGATTTACTGGGCGACAGTCTGATGCGTCGTTAGGCATATGGGGTGAAATCGCTGACCAGCTTGGAAAAAAGGATTTTTTCAAGGATTATTACACACCATTGCAAGCCCCAGGGGAAACCGCGTGGATAAACCTCTTAAAAGGAAAACCCACCATTATTCTCCTCGATGAACTGCCGCCTTATATGGATTACGTCAAGTCAAAGGAGATAGGAAACAGTGATCTTTCCGTTGTCACTACCACCGCATTGTCCAATCTCCTTGTGGCCGTCAATAAGGCGGAATTAACAAATGTTTGTGTTGTTATTTCCGACCTGACAGCTTCCTATGAAGGCGGTACAGAACAGATCAATAAGGCGCTTAATAACCTCCAGGGGGAAACCAATCGCTCTGCTTTGCGGATAGAGCCAGTAAATCCCCTTGGTGATGAACTTTATCACATTTTACGGACAAGGCTTTTTGAAGTTCTGCCTGACAAGGAAATAATTAAAAGTGTTGCAAATGAATATGCCAAGGCCGTCCGGGATGCCAAGGAGATGGACGTTACCAGTGCCTCTCCCGATTCATACGCCGCCCAGATCATAGAATCCTACCCCTTTCATTTTTCCCTCAGAGATCTCTACGGCAGATTTAAGGAAAATCCGGGCTTTCAGCAAACCAGGGGATTAATTCGTATGATGCGGATCATTGTATCAAGAATGTATGATGCTGGCCGTGCCTCAGAGGTAAAGCTGATCCATCCCTACGATATCGACCTTAACAATGATGAGGTATTGTCTGAGATAAAAGGAATAAACCCTACCCTGAGCGAAGCCATTACCCACGATATCGCCAAAGAGGGCCATTCGGTTGCTGAAGAGCTGGACGCGAAATTGGGTTCAGGGTCAGATGCCCAGGATGTATCAAAACTCATCCTTGTTGCCTCTCTTGCCAACATCCCGGGAGCCACCCATGGTCTGCGTGAAAGCGATATCATGGGGTATCTTTGCATGCCGGGGCGTGATATCTCCAAGATAAAAAAAGATATCGTCGATTATCTCCCTACTCAGGCCTGGTATATACATGTCAGCCAGGATGGTCGCCTCTTTTACAAGAATACTCAGAATCTGGCGGCCAAGCTCCATTCCCTTGCGGAATCCTACAACCGACAGTCTTGCATTAAGGAATTGCGGATCTACCTCGCTTCTCTTTTCAATCCAAGTTTGAAAGACTGTTACCAGAAGCTTGAAATCCTCCCGGGCCTGGACGAAATAGATGTGGAGGCGGAAAAAGTCAATCTGATCATTACCGAGCCCACATCAACACCGGCCGGTACATCAAGACTCGCCCCCGAATGGGACAAGTTTGCCAATGATATTGAATACAAGAACAGGATTGTCTTCCTCACCGGCAGTCATGACACCCTCACCCGAGTTGTCGAGCAGGCAGCCCAATATCGAGCAATTCAATCCATCCTTACGGATTTCGATACTGAAAGGCTCCCTGATAACGATCCCCAGCGGCAACGCGCCCTTGTCAGTCAGGACAAAATAATTCTCAGCTTGAGAAGTTCCATCCAGGAAACCTTTACCACTCTTTCTTACCCATCCAAGGACGGGTTCCGATCCACGGACTGCCGTATTCAGTTTCACGATAATCAGTTCGATGGAGAGACCCTGATCCGGGATACCCTGGAAAAGCTCCAGAAATTCACCAACGATATATCCGGCGATACCTTCCGCAAGAAGTGTGAGGCACGTTTATTTGGGGGCCAGCAGACCGCTCCATGGTCGGAGATTAAAAGACGGGCAGCAACCCTTACCACCTGGCAATTCCATCGCCCTGATGCCTTAGCCAATTTGAAACAAACTGCCATCAGCCAGGATATCTGGCGGGATGAGGGTGGCTACATCAATAAAGGCCCATTCCCACCCCCTAAAACCGATGTGAAAATCCAGCGAATCAGCCGCAATAATGACAATGGAGAGGCGACGCTGAAAATAACCCCTGTCCACGGTGATAAGGTTTATTATGAGATCGGCGACACAGACCCGACCAAATCTTCCATGCGGGTGGAGGCATTTAACGGATTCAAGACCAAAGAGTTGAAACTAAAATTCATCTGTGTGGACTCAAAGGGAAAGCATGAACAGGGAAAATCAGAGCCCTGGCAAAACACCATAAATCTGAAGTACTGGGTCTACCAGCAAGGTGAGGACTGGATGGTTGAATTAGAGGCCTATCCCAGAGGGGATATTCGCTATACGACCAACGGTTCAGACCCCAAATCTCTCGGGGCAACCTATGACGCCCCTTTTCCTGTCCCAAAGGGTTGCCAACTTGTATTGGCAATAGCCAGCAGGGATGGGATTGTCTCTCCCCAGGAAAAAATTGATCTCATTGAACATATAGAGAAGATCGTTAAACTGGACCCAGCCAAACCGGCAGTATGGAAAAGGCGACACCATAACCTTACCACACGAGCTGCTTTTGAATGCATGAAACGTCTGAAAAAATTTAACGGCATAGCGTATGGTATAACCATCGATATTCTGGCAAATGACAAAAAACAGGATATCAGCTATAGCGCGGCTGATAATTTTTCGCTTGATGGGGAGCGTTTTGAAAAACTTGTCAAAGACCTTCAAGGTGTTATGGCCGGGAGCCAAATATTCTTAAGCATAGAAAGAATTGAATTTGAGAAGGGCCAGTTCCTCCTTGACTGGATCGCGGATGCCAAGACAAAGCTACAGCCTGGTGAGGTGATTCAATGAGTAATAAACAAAAAAGAGATCTCAAACAGAAAAAGGTTCGTGGGTTTGGGTTTATCCCGGAACTGAGTGAACACTGTTTTCTTGTGACCATCCCGGCTTCCAAAGCTAAAGGAGCCGACGTGTTGATTTCAGAGCATTTTGAGTGGCGGGAGATTGGGAAAGGGAAACAGGTTAAGGTTTCGTTAAATGATGAAAATGCCCAGGTCAAGATTATTTTTCGCAAAGACTTATGGGATGAAATTGCCGAGGAAACAAAAGCGGAATTCAATAGACGACTCAGGTCCCTGGGCGTCAAAACCGGTAAATGGCTGAAGGCCGGGCAGGTCCCTGTTGAACGTTCATTGGGGAAAGAGCTGGTATTGCTGGCGTGGGCCATTGAAGATTGTGATCCTGTATTGATCAGCACGGCTGTCAGGAACTGGCTGGGATTAGCGCCTGAAGAACGCTGGTGGCTTTATACCATGACCAATGCCTCAACGGGGCATGCGGTCAATGGGCGGGGGAAAGGCTGGCGAAAGGCAGTACGGTTTGCATTGACTGAAAACCCCATATCGCATATCGCGCTAAAAAGACGAAGAAGCGATTTTGATTTATCGTTTTTAGGGAAAAATGGATCGTATTCCCTGTTTGATCTTAGGGGAAAGTAGATGGATGATCGTGTTTTTATAGAAGAACAGTTCCCAGTCTCGAAAGTCTCCAAGGAGAGTTATAAGGAACGGAAGGCCGGGGCCAGCCAGACCCTAACCAGCCTCGGGAAATGGTGGGGCAGGAAACCCTTGGTGCTGGTGCGCGCATCTATTATCGGGATGTTGATGCCGGTGTCCGATGACCCGCAAAAAGATCGGGACATCTTCCTCAAAATTATGACAATGGATGATGAGGGTCTGTGGAACAGGAGATCAAAATCCATTCCAGTCAAGGTATTGCAGGGGCATTTGAGTGAGGACGAGTGGGCGGAGTTAATTAATAGCCAATTTGGAAAAGCAAAGCGTTCTTGGTCAAAAGGTCTGAGCCCTGCTGAAAAGGAGGCTGTCGTTCGTAAAGTCTTTGACCGCATGTCCTACGATGAAAAACTCACCTATTGCGACCGGCCCGAACAGATTGAGGGACCGGATAAAAAGGCGTGGCAGGAGATCAACGAACATCTTGACACTGATGCCGCGAGTCTTCAGGAGCTTGTGGCTGAACTGGGAAAGCGTCGTTTCGGTCATGTGCCAAAGGTTGGGGATGCCTTCTGCGGGGGCGGGTCCATCCTATTTGAGGCGGCGCGATTGGGCTGTGAGGCCTACGGTTCCGATCTCAACCCTGTGGCCGCCCTGCTTACCTGGGCCGCAATTCATCTCATCGGCGGAGGTGAAAAGATTCAAAAACAGGTTCAAGAGGCCCAGAAGGCCGCTTTTGAGGCGGCCGACAAACAGATAACCGAATGGGGGATTGAGCATAATGAAAAGGGCTGGCGGGCGGATGCCTATCTCTACTGCGTGGAGGCTCGGTGTCCGGCCACCGGTTTGATGCTGCCCCTTGCGCCTTCCTGGATTATCAGTGAAAAATATAAGGTCTGCGCCGTATTGAAACAAAATGATGCCCGGCAGGGATATGATATTGAAATTGTCACAGGGGCCGATAAGGAAACCTTTGCCAACGCGAAAAAAGGGACCGTTCAAAATGGTCGTACGGTCTGTCCGGAAACCAGCGAGACCTTTTCCATAAATTCTATCCGCGGTGATCGAAGGGTAGGAGGTGAAACCGTTTATGGATTACGGCTTTGGGAAAATGAAGATTTGATTCCTCGGCCGGATGATGTATTTCAGGAACGGCTTTACTGCGTGCGGTGGGTGGAGACGTATTTGGAGGAAAACCGCCAGGGCGAGTTGGTGGAGAAAATTCGCCGTCATTACTGCTCAGCGGATGAAGATGACCTGAGCCGGGAAGACAGGGCTCTGGTACTTCTGAAGGAACGGTTTTCAGAATGGCAGGAGAAGGGGTTTATTCCGAGTCGAAAAATTGAGCATGGTTACAATACTGACCAGCCCATCCGTGAACGAGGGTGGACCCATTGGCATCATTTGTTTAATCCGCGGCAGCTATTGGTGCACGGACAATTACTGGAGCATTTTTTCAGACTCAATCCTATTTCCAAAGAAACAGTAGCATCTCTGTGTCTTTCCATCGCTCCCGGAATTGATAATCAGGCCAAACTTTGTGCTATTAATCCTCATAAGTCTAAGGGACCAGGCTCAACGAATCCGGTTTTTATTAATCAAGCACTCAATACGTTGTATTCATACGCAAGCAGATCGTTTTTAGGATTACGAAAATTCTATCTTACTGATTTTAAAACATTTTTTGACAACGAAATATCCCCTGAAGTTATTACCTGTGACGCGCGAATTATTGCCATAGAAAATGATATCTGGATAACAGATCCTCCATATGCTGATGCTATAAATTATCATGAACTTACAAATTTCTTTTTATCTTGGTATGAAAAACATCTTAATAAAACCTTCATGGAGTGGTACGTTGATACAAAGAAAGCATTAGCAATTCGTGGTTCGGGCGAGGATTTCAAGCGCTCGATGGTTGACTCTTATGGCAATCTTACAAAACACATGCCTGGCAATGGCCTCCAACTCGTCATGTTTACCCACCAGGATGCCTCTGTGTGGGCCGACCTGGCTATGATCCTCTGGGCTGCGGGCCTGAAAGTCACCGCTGCGTGGACCATTGCCACGGAAACCACCTCCGGTCTGAAAAAAGGCAACTACGTCCAGGGGACAGTCATCCTTATCCTCCGCAAACGCACAACCAACAAAACCGCCTTCCTCGATGAACTCTACCCGGAAATAGAGGATGAAGTCCGCCGCCAGCTTGACCAGATGCTGACCCTTGACGACAAGGAAAACCCCAATTTTGCAGACACCGACTATCAACTGGCAGCCTATGCTGCGGCCCTTCGGGTACTCACAAGTTACAGTGAAATAGAAGGGCACGATATCCGGCACGAACTCTTCCGGCAGAAGCAGGCCGATGATGTATCAGCCTTTGAGCAGGTCATCAACCGGGCTGTAGAGATCGCATCTGACCACCTGGTCCCCAAAGGCCTTGAGACGCGGTACTGGAAACTCCTGTCCGCCCCGGAACGATTTTACTTGAAAGGCCTTGAATTGGAAAAGAACATGGAGGCACGGTCCGGGGCCTATCAGGAGCTAGCCCTGCCCTTTACCCACAAATTAGCTCTATCCACTATCGTCACCT
>Ga0233413_10001241_pt1 | contig 11326 bp, 7 predicted proteins | sample Na_anoxic_6_MG_FD_189019 | JGI IMG/M metagenome (GOLD analysis project Ga0233413, IMG submission 189019) | Seawater microbial communities from Saanich Inlet, British Columbia, Canada - Na_anoxic_6_MG | ecosystem: Environmental > Aquatic > Marine > Inlet | place: Canada: British Columbia... | reverse complement strand
CCTAGAGTTGAGAGCGATGATGACGCTATGACTTCTATGAACGAGAAGCTAGGTGTTACTGATGAGGTTGTGGTAGATGTAACTGAGGAAGAGGTTATGTCTAGAATGATTGAGAAGAATCAGGAGATAAGAGACTCTAATGTAGATGTTCTAGATGATCAGGGTAACGTCATCGAGAGTAAGGAGGTGAAGCAAGCAGAGAGAAAGCTAGACGACGAAGCTTTCTTCAATGAAACAAAAGAAGAACTACTAAAACAAAAGAGAGATGCCATTCAAGAGCAAAGCGCAGAGAGCGTGGATGTACAAGAACAAACCGTTGTTAGCGAAGAGGTGGGAGAAGGAGACACCCAAGTCACCGAAGTTACCGAAGAGGTTGAGGCCGAAGAAGTCCAACCCGTACTCGATGTAGTAGATAAGGTGACTCCTAGTGATAGGGAGGCGTATAATGGAGGAACAATAGAGGATGCGAGGAAGGAGTCGCTGCTTGCGGGCGTGGCTAAACGCTTGAATGATAAGACGAAGCTAACTAAGTTTCAGCAAACACTGTTGGATGAGAATGATGAGGCTGTTAAGCAACTCCAAGATCGTTTAATAGACGAGGAGGCTGTAAGGGCTGAGGCTACAGACCTTGAGTCGCTGCTTGACAAAACCCAAGCAGCAGCAGTAGAAGAGCAGGCAGCAGTAGAAGAGGATTTATCGGAATACAATAATGAATACTATCCTACAGACCCTGATATTCAGGATAGTAACACGGACGTATCGTACAACGCTCTACAAAAGGCACAGAAAGATTATGGTTTTATACCCAATGCTGAACCCGCAGTTGTTGACAAGGGTAACGAAGTTGTATATACATACCTGACTTACGATAATAATGATGAGGAAACTTACTTTTCCATAACATTTAAGAAAAAGAAGAATGGAGGCTTATCGGCTAGGGGAGTTAAGTTTAATCCTGACGCATTCCCTGCTATAATTATAGAATCTAAAAAGAAGTCTGATCCTCAACTAATGGTAGAAGAGGAGCAGAAAGCTGATGGTGAGATATTTACTTTTGGCATGAATAGGTATGACGTGGATGCTGCGGTAAATTTAACACAGAATGAACAAGTAGATGTAACAGAAATAGGAGCTGAAACTGTTCCTAAAATGAGCTTAGGAGCACTTGTTTTTAAAACAGAAGAGGGAATAAAAAACGCAGACTTATCTAAACCTGTCATAGTCGCTAGAACTAAGGATGGATTAATATTAATAGATGGTCATCATAGAGTTGAGAAAGCAATTAGAGAAGGTAAACCTATAAAGGCGCATATTCTTTCTGACTCTCAAACAGAAAAAATAAAACTCACTAAAGACACCCCTCAACTTATGGTTGGTGAGGATGTAAGTGTTGAGGGAGCTTTTGATGAACATGGTGATATAGATTACGAGGCAGATGAAGAGGTTAGAGCTATTGCAGCAAAGAGAGATTTAGGAATCACAAAAGATAGAGAGATAACATTTGTTGCAAAGGATAAAAATGGTAAGGTTGTAGGAGGCGCATACACGTCCTATGATAACTCATCAGGTAAATATACTTTTGACGTGGTGGTGGATGAGTCTGTAGAGGGTACGGGGGTTGGCTCTAAATTGCTCGACCAAGTTAAAGATTTACCCTTTGAGATAGAGGATATGAATCCTGATGCTACAGTAGAGGTGGATGTTGTTAATCCTCAGATGCAAAGTATGCTTGAATCTAGAGGTTTTGAAGTAATAGAAAAACTTGGGCCGAATAGAGTTTTAATGTCTCCAACTACAGACACTCCTCAACTAATGGTTGGTGAGGAGCAGCAGAACCTAGCCCCTAATGGCAAGCCTTCCAACCTATCACCTGAGCAGCACAAGCTAGTCAGAACACCTGCATTCAAGAAGTGGTTCGGTGATTGGGAGACTGACCCTGAGAATGCAAGTAAGGTTCTTGATGAGAATGGTGAGCCGATGGTTGTCTATCATGGTGGGCCAATAATAAAAGGCGACTCTTTTAGAAAAGGGTATTCAGACGGTAATTTAAGAGGAGATAAGGGAATATATTTTACAGAAAATAAAGAATTTGCTAAATACTTTGCTCATCAAAATGAACTTGTCGAAAGAGATAAAAGAAATTTTGAATACGATGATATTCCTGAGAGCGAGTTAGAAACAGGAGAGCCATTTAATGAAAAGTATTTTAAATATTCTGAAATCTATCCTGTGTTTCTTAACTTAAAGAAACCTACAATATCAGAAACGGGAAATGCTAATTTGATACCTCGTCTGTACGAGGAAGGAGCAGATGGGTTTATAACAAAATCAACATCAGATTTTGGTTATGACGCAGGACAATACATAGCCTTCGAGCCTAACCAAATAAAACTATCAGACGGCAGCAACAAGACCTTCGATCCCAACGAACCTTCTATTCAGCTCATGGCGAGTGAGGAGCAGAAGAAGATTAGGAAGTTAGCTCAGGCGATGGGGATGCAGTTTGATGGTTACTTCAATCCGCAAACTCAAGAGAGCCAAATAAAAAAAGCTTTCGCAAGATTTGGTTTTGGAGTAAGGAGAGCACGTCAAGGCGAGTCAGGCTACGGCGGCAGGGGAGTTCACTTAACCCGTAATGGGAAGATGTACAACCCCTTCAAGACTTCTAACCTTATGGTTGGGGAATCGCAAGCAACTCAAGAGTCAACAGAGAACTATCAGGCGTTTGTAGAGAACATATCTAAAGCGTTCCCTAATGTAGAGGTTATAGCTACTCAGGAAGAATTTGATTCTATGGTTGAAGGGCTTGAGGCCCAACAGCTATTGACTAAAGATCAGGTTGTATATGGCGCAGTAGTAGATGGTAAGCTATACCTCAACCCTTCACTTGAAAACTATAACACTCCTGTCCATGAGTTCGGTCACGTTTGGTTGAACGTAGCTAAGAACCTAAGCCCTGAGGCATACGAGAAGGGATTAGAGTTAGTTGAGAACAGTGAGTATGTAGCTGAGGTAGAGAACAATCCTACCTATAAAGCTATCATTGAGAAGAAACGTGCAGATGGTGCTACTGATGCAGAGATCAGAGCCTACATCCTTGAAGAGGCTTTAGCTACAGCTATTGGAAATAAGGGTGAGTCATTTGTGAATGAAGCCAAGAAGAAGAACTTCAAGAGTTGGCTTAAGGATTTGTTTGAGTACGTTAAGAAGCTCACAGGAATATCAGGACTCTCATCAGAGCAGATTCAAAACATGACCCTTGATGAGTTTACTGAAGCTGTTGTTGTAGACTTGATGTCTGAGAATGAGGCATTTGTAAATGCAGAATCAAATGCATTGTCTGAGAACCTTCAGTTGATGACAACACCACAAGATGCTTCCATTAGCGAGGTGGTTAAGGTAGGTCGTGAGAGTAACTTCTCGGACGCAGCCATTCGTCTTGTTCTTAAAGGTAGAGGATTTAAGACTTCAGAAATAAATGAGGCGTTAAAGGTTAATGTTATTGACCTATTCACTGAGATGCCACGAGAGTTTGAGAGTGTAACGGGTGGTCTTGCGAGGGCAGTAAAAATGTTTGAGAGTGTCAAAAAGAAATTAGAGACTTTCAATAAAAAGAAAGGCAAAACAAAGGGAGAGTTAAGAGCAAAGGCAATAGAGCTTCTTGAGGCTGACCCAATTTTTCTTCAGCAAGAGCCTGCCGTTAAGGAGCAATTGATAGTTGGCCTTAGCAAGACGTTTGACACCCGCGCTGATGTCACTGTTCAGCAGAAGATAAACAACATTAAGAACAACATAAAGCAAAGAAAGTCAGGGGCTAAGACTTTGCTTGATGCTCAGAAGAAGATCTCTAAGATTATAAAAGATGCTCTACCGAAAAGTAAGTACACCACAAGAGAGCTTACTCAAATCAACAACCTAATACGAAAAGCCACTGCGGAAAATCTTGAAGCACAAATAGAGAAAGTGCAAAAGATTATAGAAAAGAAGGAAGGCAAGATTAGAAAGGCTGAGATTAAAGAGGCCATGAATATTGCCAAGAACAATCTCAAGCAGAAGAAGGAAGGCGCAAGGAACCTGCGAAAGATGCAGGTTGAAATGAAAAATTTCATTAGAAGAAACCTACCTAAGTCATCGACCTACACCCAAGCGCAAATAAATAAACAGCTTGCCATTATCACCAAGACTACCGAAGAGAACTTTGACAGTCAAGTTTTAAAGGTAATGGAACAGGTAGAGAAGCAGCGTCAGAAGATGAAGACGGCTGAGATCAAGACTATTAAAGGTATAATAGCTAAGGCTAGTAAGAAAGATTCAGTAGGAGACTCGTATGGCAAAGCATTCTTTGCGCAAGCTAAGGCTGTGCTTAAGCTTGTAATGGATAATGACGTTGATGGTATGATAGCTTTAGCTCAGGAGCTGTCGGATGATAAGGCCATCAACGAGGCTCTACTAAAGGATGAGGCTGATCTTACAACCTCAGAGAGGAAGATGCTCGATAAGCTTGCTGCCTTTGACACCTTTAGTATGTTGGATGACATGAGTCTTGAGGAAGTCATTAGCTTAAAGGAAGGTCTTAAGGATGTCAAGAGGGAGTCATCAGCGAGGCTGAAGGAAAAAAGAAAGGCGAGAGCTGAGAGAATGGAGGCCATCAAGCAAGAAGGCAGGGAGCAAATAGAGGAAGGGTTCCCTGATCTATACAACGAAGATGGTAGCGTCAAGAATAAACACGATATAGCTAAGGGGCGTAAAGCTTTTTGGGAGAACAGGAAGAAGGATGGATTTTGGAAAGCCACAAGAGAGTTTCTAAAAGATCTTGGTGACTTCAAGAATAATCCTGTACGCTTTGTTAAGGATCTATTTAAAAGTTCTATTCTTCACACAGGAACTATCACCAACATACTAGATAAGACGGGTGACTTCTTTAAGAACAACATATATGAGTCCTTAAATGGCATGATTGAGAGATTCAACATGGGCGTGAGGAATCAAAATGAACGACTCGATAGCATCGCTAATTCCATAGAAGGAATAACGCAGGGCTATAGTGAGATAAAGAAGTTGCTTAAGGGTGAGGGTATAAAAATAACAGGGTTCACCTCACGCGGGGTAGCTACCGATATTGTTACCATAGCTGAGACTCTTGAGGAATCTCTATCTAATATCAGAAGAAAGAAAGCAGCAGGTGAGATTGACGCTACAGCAGAAGCTAATGCTATTGCGATAAAAGAAAACGCCGCTAGGGAGCAAGTCATCAAGAGGATGACGGCTAAGATGAAGAAGAACGGATCTAAGAAGTCCGAGATCAAAGCCCACATTGAAAAGATGAAAGGGTATAAAACTGTGCAAGAGCTTGTTGAAGATCAAATAGAATACTCTATAGATATGTTTGGTGAGGAAACTACAGGCCCTATAGAACTAACTCGTGAAGGAGCGTTAAGGGTGTATTCTTTAAGCAAGAACCCTGAGCAGCGTAAGAGACTTTATGGCATGGGTCTTACTGATGAAGGTCTACAAAAAATAGAAAATGAGCTAGGGTCAGAGCTTACACAGTTCGCAGATAAAGTGGTTGACTACCTGAGCAATGACTACTATGAGTCAGTTAACAATGTGTACAAGGAAATCAATGATGTTGATCTGAAGAAGATAGACAACTACTTCCCTACTAAAACTCTTAATGATAAGAGCGCACCCCTTTCAACTGAAGGACAAAACTTTGGAGATAGATTTAGCGTTGAGTATGCATCAGCATTAAAGAATAGAGTGAGTAAGGATGCGTCTATAGACATAACTGTAGGGTTTACGCAGCAACTAGACTCTCACTTTGAGAGCATGGAAAGGTATAAGGCTTTTTCTGAAGGTGTAAAAACCATCTCCGAGATAATGAAGATGGATGATGTGCAGGTGTTATTGACAGAGACAGGATACAAATCTATTCTCCAAGAACTGATGGAAGACGTAGTAAATCCTGAGTTTGCTCCTGAAGATTCTCATTGGATCAGAGGGCTACTCAATAAGTTCTACGGTATAGCTTTAGGCTTTAAAATAATACAGTTCCCTAAGCAGGCGACCTCATTCATTAACGCGTATAGTCAGTACTCATTACAACCTGATTCTAAGATAGGGTTTCTTGGCCCTGATCTAGTAGGCTTTGCTTATGACACCGCAAAGATGCTTGTGATGTTTAGGACGAACCTTAGGAAGGCTCGGTCAATGTCAGCCACATTTGACAAGAGGGTTGAAGCAGCTATGCGTGGTGATATTGCGGGGCTAGAGGGCGGCATCAAAGACAAGAAGATAAGGACAGGTCTTGGTAAGTGGTGGAGAACAGCGGCAGCATCTCCAACTACTATGGGTGACATCATGGGAGTGATGGGATATATGACGGTATACAATCGTAATATAAAGAACGGCATGAGCGAGGCTGAAGCTGTGAAAGTGTTCAATGACTACAACAGGACACAGCAAACTCGACGAGGAACGGAGCTAAGTAAGTTGCAGGTTAGCGCAAAGAAGTATCCTTTATTAAGGCTTGTAACAATGTTCTCAAGCACCCTATTCTTACAGATGAATGAAGCTATACAATCGGGTCAAAATATTGCACGAGATATAGGAAACGGAAAGATTCCTAAAAAGAAAGACGTAAGAAGTTTCTACTTAAATGTAGCTGTAGCGAATATGTTGTTTGTTGCAATGTCTAATGTCATGAAGTTCACTAGAGGGGATAAGGAAGATAAGGAGGAAGTTCTTAAAGAGATAGGTCAAGCAGCCTTTGGATTAAATCAAATTAAAAAAATTCCTGTAGTTGGATCAGCTATTCAAAAGCTTCAGAATCATGAGGACGGAACATGGTGGAAAGATCCAAATGCAGGACTACTTGACAAGGTAGCTGTAGATGTGTATAAGGATTTAACGGATGATGATTATGCAAAAGCTTTGATCGTAGCAACAGAGATAGCAGTAGGTTTCAATTCTGAAATTTTTATAGGAGCAGATCCTGCTGAGGAGATAGGTGGACTAGCGGGTATAGCCACAGGGAATTGGGATGAAGAGGCAATGGATGAGGCACTTGGAATATCGAAGTCATATCGACCATCAAAATAAAAGCCTATACAATCCATACAGGATTAGCACATCAAGAGTGAGGACAGCAACGAACTCTATATACTTCTTGGTGCTCTTCAATCTATCTTTGTGTAAACCAAGACATCCTCAACATCACACTCACTATTAGCACAGGTTGAGTTTGACACGATGCCCTCACCTTCCATTCCATAGTCATCGTAGGAGTGATCTCCTCCCCATATCAATTCGTTATTGCAGTTAGGACATTTCATTATAGTTCCATTAAGCAATTTATAGCTGTGTGGCCGCCGAGTACAACACCGCACCCGATAGCCTGCTTCTTAAAGTTCTTTGCATAGGCAGCGGCATAGCTCTTGCCGTCAACACCGCAGCCTACCTGCATACCAAACACTCTGAAGTTCCTGCCGACTGTCCACTCACAGTATGCCTGCGTGTGGATGTGTCCCTGAACTGTGGACATCATATCATTCTTCGACTTTGTTCTAGCAGTGCCGCCCTCACCGTGAGCGTACTGAACATTGTCATACACAATTCTCTCAGTCCAATTCCAATCTGTACCAAGTATCTCGTTGTATGAGCGTATCCATCGGCTAGGTATCTGCGAGTCAAAAGCTTTACGCATTATAATCCTGTCGTGGTTTCCAATGATAACGTCAGCAACAGGGAATGCATCCCGCCACTTAGCTACCTCATGGATGGCGTAGTCAAGCTCATCTGCACCGCCCAATCCATCAGGGTCGGTGCTATGAAAAGAGCTATAGTGATTATCAATAATGTCACCGATGAAGATGACTTGGTTTAGATTGTTCCTAGCATATACGTCCTTGCAAAACTCAAGGTATCCATCTAAAGAGAATGGAGCGTGAATATCTCCAATGATGAGAATCCTGCGCTCTATTTTAGTGATGTTGTCGTATGCTATCTTTATGTTTCCTCTAAGCCTTGGCCTATAGTCTTTAAAATTCATCCTCTATTGAGTTTCTTAAGTCCTCTAAGCGAGAGATCTGATGGCTGACTACTCCGCACAACGAAATAAAATCTCTGTCCATTAAGCACTCGTATATGCTGTTTGTTGAGTCATGAAGATCCTCCATCAAGTAGTTGATGTGATTTATTCTTTCTTGCTCAATACTTAATGGCTCTTTCATTTAAACTTTATCTATGTCATACATGAAAATTCCACCCGATGCAGGGTCAATCTTCTTTATTGCTCTATATATAGATTGAGAGTTCTTCTTAACCTCAGACCTTTCACTGTCACTAGAATCTGTGCCTAGATTACAATACATACTAGCGTCGATACGAAGGAGTTCGTCCACCTTCTGAAGATCAGTCCATGTCTTAAACTCAAGGATCTTGCTTATGTCACTAACTGTGTAGGCCATTGAACCAAGTATTAAGTTTAGCATTAATCTTTTCCTCACTGCCATGCGGTGTGCGTTGGCTTACTGTATTGAAGATGTCATTCATTCTACATCTATCCTCACGAAGGGATTCAACTTCCGTTCTGTACTTCTCTAGCTCACAAGTTAATTGATTATTTTCTTTTAACAAGAAATGCAACGAAGAATCTGAAGTAGGGCAGTCATCCACCTGCTCCATTAGAGCACTGCATCTTAGGAAAGCTTCTGCTGAATCTGTATGTATCTTCCTGAATGGCTTATCGCTAATCATGATGCCATCAAACGTATTCCTATAGTGTATTATAGTGGCGTGATCCTTCCCTAAGTACCGACCTATCTCTGATAGACTGAAGTCTATACCGATAAGTATGTTGGAGAAGGATCTCCTTGCGTTTACATTAACCCTATCTCGATTAGGGGTCATGATGTCTGCTCCAAAAGCTGACTCTACAATATCCTTTAGAGCGTCAAGCTCAATCTTCTTTTGATTCTTCATAGTATTTGATTGTATTGTTTTCTAAAATTAAATCAAGGTAATCGTCTGAATATATCTTCGTGACGTTGACAAGAACTGTCGGCTCGTCAGGCTCATTTATGTATTCAATGGTATAAAATACAGGGCTATATCCATCAATAACACCTCCCACAAACTGACTCCATCCATTGTCAATGGGGAGCACTGATAGTATGGGGATTATGGACTCTAGAATAACTCGTCTATCTTCTAACTGAAATGTTTTAATTCCGTCAGCAAACAGCTCTTCCATTTCAAAATATGCATCTCTAATCTCCTCTATAAACCTCTGTTCTTCCATAGCTTTCTAACTCTTTTAGTCTGTACTCCTGAAGCCTTGATAGCTTTCCGCTCGGTCTTTTAACCTCACTAAAGATTACATTAGAGTTGGGCGGTATAGCTATCAGGTCGGGGATTCCGTTTTTGTTTGTCTTAATTAGCTTGATAACATAGTACCCTTCGGCCTCAAGCTCCTTAATTCTTTTGTATTGTATCTGCTGCTCCGTCACTCTAACAAAGTTAACACATCTTTCTTGAAGTGCCTGACAGTGTAGTCTTTCTTCTTGGTTACTGCTTTATATATATCCTTCTCAATGCCGCCTCGTGAGAAGATCCAATAGACATCTGACTCAAGCCTATCCTTTGTCGTCATCCTATCCCTTGACTGCCAATAAGATGTGGCACTGAAGTCAATGTTGTAATAGACTAAGGCATCAGCCTCCTTCAGTGAGATGCCCTCGCGCCCACTAATAATCTGTAAGGCTATGACGGGACACTCAGTATCCTTGAACACACTCAGCTCAGACGTGAGGCCGTCCTTTCCGAACACTTCCTTCAATGCATTAAGCTCTTCCTTAAACTTGTAGAAGACACCTATCTTCTTACCATTGAACTTCTCCTTAATGAAGTTAGCCTTGCTGAGGTCGATTATCTTTGATGCCCCCGACTCAAACTTAATAGTGCCTGAGTATAGTTGGTGCAACTTCATCATCAGCTTGACAGGAGTATCAGCTAAGATGGTCTCATCCTTACCCTCAATCACCAAGTCCTTCTTTAGTCTACTCGCTAGGCTGTACACTACAGGAGACATCTCAACCTCAAGGGTATGCTCACGAGTCTCAACCTTAAAGCCTGCCTCCTTTTGGGAGAAGTTAATGGTGTAGGGCTTAATGGCTTTGAGGATTGAGTCATGCCCATTTGAGTAATCATTTATCATCAGACCATTTATCTTCTTCTGCTTCACGTATACATACTCATCACAGAACCTATAGAAGTTCTTGAACTTGCGAAATGGATTGCTAGGAATGCCATACACCTGATGATACATCTGTGAGAATGACTCAGGTGTTGGTGTCCCCGACATAAGGATAACATACGGCCTGTGTTCAGCAATTAACTTCTTCACCTGCTTCGCTCTCTTGCTAGGCTTAGGGAAAGCCCCCATGCCATGAGCCTCGTCACATATTATGACATCCCAATCAATAGGAGGCAGCTTATGGAGAGACTCATAGTTGATGACGAACAGGCTATACGATGGACATAGCTTGTCGCTGTCATCAGTAATGGATGAGATAGCCTTCTTCTTGGTTATGAACAAGACGTTGTCAACATCAAGCGTTTCGCATATGCCTAAAGATGTAAGGGTCTTGCCCGTCCTCACCTCCATCGCTAGGTATAGGAAGCCGTTGTGTATGAGAGTCTCAGAACCCTTTGAGATTATCTCCTCTTGGTAGTCTCTAAACTCTATCATAGCTTTAGATCTTCTTCTTTGATGAGGGTGTATGTGAATGCGTTTCCCCAATCAGCCGCAGCCTTTACGCAGATTTGCATTAGCTCCATAAAGTCCTCTCTTTTCTTATAGACTTGGCATCCCGCTGACCACTGTCCAACGACGATAGGGGATTTTGTAGGGTTACTGCGGTGAATATTTATGCCGAACATCCCCCATTCTTTAGTGGCATCATCGAAGTCTAGGATTTGGTCTCGGTTATTATCACGATAGACCTCAACCTCACCAAGCCGTTGGCATAGAGCCTCATACTTTCCGCGATGCTTGGCTATCTCATACGCCCCTCGATACTGATTGGGGACTAGGAGGGCGCACCCCATTTCATTCATCGGATGTTTAATCCAATAGCTTCCTGCATCCGTAGTTATCTTCCACTCCTTCAGCTTCCACATTCCATCCACCTTGTAGGCACACAGCATGGTGTCATCAAACGAGTTAGCTATTAGGTTCGGGTTTCTTACGCCAATGATATTCACGTTGTAGTCTCCATTGGAGAACCACTTGTAACCAAGCCCTTCAATTATGTTCTGAAGGTGG
>Ga0233413_10001239_pt1 | contig 11343 bp, 9 predicted proteins | sample Na_anoxic_6_MG_FD_189019 | JGI IMG/M metagenome (GOLD analysis project Ga0233413, IMG submission 189019) | Seawater microbial communities from Saanich Inlet, British Columbia, Canada - Na_anoxic_6_MG | ecosystem: Environmental > Aquatic > Marine > Inlet | place: Canada: British Columbia... | reverse complement strand
AATTAATAATTCTGTGGTTACTCTTCAGAAGGTTGCCTCAGCTACCTCAGTCTTAGGGTTTTCCTTACCTGCTTTGACTGAAGCTTTACTTCCTATTGTTAGAAACATTCCTAGGAGTGCTAAGAAACTTGTCAAAGCAGCTTCTAAACTGGACGAAGAGGGATCAATTGATTTTGTTAGGTCTGCTGGAGTTGGAACGGATTCAGCTTTGTTCGCAAACACTGGTTCAAACAGGAAGAGTATGATCTTTGATGATACTAACCCTATGAGCATTAGTAATAAGCCTGATCTTGAAGTAGGTCCAGATAGTGTAACTAAAAAGGTTCGTAGGGCGGGTGAAAATAAGCTAGATAAAGCTCAAAATGCTATGGCTACACCCCTAATGAAGATTACTGCTGTTAGTCAAAAGATGGCATTCAATTCTATTGTCTCCAGAATACTTGACAGGGTTGGTAAATTTAAAGGCGGGACAATAACTAAAGATAATATAAAAGATATTATTGATCCTAAGATTGCTGCTCAAATGGGTTGGAACCCTCAAGACAGTGTAGCTATCTTCAATGCTATTAGAGATAGTTTTGCTAGGAATCCAAATGCTACTACAAAGCATGGTCTTGGAGCTAAGGTATATAGCTTGGATATACTATTCGGTGATATGGATGTAGCAACAAAGGAGAGGTTCAGTGCTGGTTTATACTCTTGGGTTGGTCAAAACATTGTAAGACCAGATATGGGAGACTTGCCTCTATTCCTGAATAACTCCTTTGTTAAGCTTATGGGTCAATTTAGGTCTTTCGGGATTGCCCAGTATTCTAAATTTACTGGTCCTTTAATTCAAAGAGGTCTTAATCCGAGTACAGATGCTATGGGTCCTTTAGCTTTCCTAGCAACCACTATGGGTATTAGTGCTGCTTATAATATGCTTAACTACTCAATTTATAATGAAGATGAGGGTGAGGATGACTTCAAAAGGCTTAGGTCTGGTAGGGAGATGAAGAATAATCTTTCAAACGCAATGTTAGGAGGTTTGATTAGTCCTCTCGTTGGTCCTGCTGAATTTGCTTATGGGATGCCTATGGAAATGTTAGGTATTCATTATGGTACAGAATGGTATGATGATAAGTATAATGGAAAATATGGACCTGCTGAGGACCTAGCTAGGCAAACAGCAGCAGCTAGAGTAGCATTAGACTTAGCTGTTCCTATTAGAAGAGGAGAAGTTCCTGATGCTGAATGGTTCTCTAAGATGTCTGGATTTCATAAAATGATAAAACTTCTCCAGTTATTTGATGTCGTGCCAGATTTTGAGGATTAATAAGGGAAAACGAGCATAAAGTACGAACATAAATAAAGGAACAATACTATGACATTACTATCGAAAATTGACTACACCACCAATGGCACTGATGCCAGTTATAGCTTTACATTTGAAGTTATATCTCACGCAGATGTCAAAGTATCTCTTGATGAAATTGATATTCCTCAAGCAGACGCAACTTATCCTTGGAGTCTAAACTCTCTAACTGCCCCTACACAAGTAGTTTTTGGTTCAGCCCCAGCCGCTGATAAAGCACTTAGGATCAGCAGGACAACCGATAAGACTAGTATTTACAAGACTTTTACTAATGGTCCCCTAAATGCTACTGATCTGACTAAATCTTTCAAGAAAGTTCTGTTTATAGAGCAGGAAGCTTATGACCTTTTGACAGAATCGACTACGCTATTCAACGATAGTGGTAATTTGCCACAACCTAGGGATGGTGAAGAGGACGATTGGTTACTTATTACTGCGGGAGGGGACTGGGTAATAAAGGGGGCTACGGTAGTAAAAGATGCTATGGGTCTAGGTCAAAATGATGATGTTGAATTTGCTAGTATTAGTGTAACCGATGTAACTTCTGTAAACTTTAGTGGTACTAATTTTGAAGCTGATCATTTAAAAGTTAAGGATTATGTAGAAGGACCTTTAGTAATTAAGGATGATACCTCTAATTACGCTCGTATTAGATCTGAAGGTAATAAACCCCTTATTATTGGTTCTGATAACTTGATAAAATTAAATGTGGCTGGTGAAGAGAGATGGAGATTTACTCAGCAAATGCTCCACAATTATAAGGATGATGCCCTTCCTGCTGGGACTGACCACACAAATACGGTAATTGCTCTTTCAGGTACTGACGCTATGGTACTAGCAGCAAATACTCCTAAAGCTTGGTCTGAGTGTACTGATGCTGGAGTACTCAGCAATGCTTATGGAGTCTCTAGTGTAGTTAAGGTAGGGGGTGGTGTTGGTGGTACTTACTTATATGATTTATCTGGTGGGCATTTAGCAGAAGACTTTATTGTATTTGTACGAGATGGTAAAACAAATGGGTTTGATGCTGCCAATTATTCCCATGTTACTAAATATCCTCTCCTTGATCCTCAACAGATTAAAGTAGAATTATATGTTCATGCTGGAGGATCTACTTATGCGCTTAATGATAGAGCCCACTCCATCATGGTATACTAAATCCCCTCAGAGGCAAGGAGAGGCTCATACAGAGCGTTTCAGCCTAAACTAATGATCTTACACCTATCTGACCCAAAAAGCCAACACAAAGCTAAAAACAGCCATTAAAGCAAACAAATAACATGCCTGACATTCCCATTACCCCACCACAAGTTATACCTAGTACTTATATCTCTAGGAAATATTATAATGTGTCTGGTGACAATACCCAAAACTTTGGTACTCCTGCTAATACCACAAGTATAGGTCAGATATCGGTTTATATGGATGGTAAAGATATCCCTAGTGATAGTGCTGATTATCCTTGGATTTTTAATGATGAGGAGAAAGAGGTACAATTTAGAACAGGTGGAGTTCCCCCAGAAGGTGCTGGGCTACAAGTAGATAGGAATATCTTCTTAGATTTTGGTAAGACGGGCTTTCCTTCTGGTTACACTTTGGATGCTAGGGTACTAAATAGAATTTTCAACCAAAGCTTATTCCAGTCACAAGAGCTTATTGAAGATGGAGATTATGCTTGGAATGCTTGGAGTAACTCTTCCTTACTTCCTGCTCCTACTCCTACTCAAACAGGTAATGCTATGATGGCAACTGCTGGCGGTTCTTGGGTTGTTAAAACTTCTGGTCCTATGAAGACTGTTCTTGGTCTTGGAACTACAGCCGATTTTGGTTCTTTAAGTGTATCCTCAACGGACCTTAGTAGTGTAAATAGTGTAATTTCTGGGTATACAACTGTGGATAATATTAGCGCAGTTGATGTAAGTTCTGGTGTACACGGTAAATTATATCATTCCCAAACTACCCCAAACGACTATGAGACTCAGCCTGAGAACTTCTCTCACGATTTAGTCCTTAAGTCTTTTGGAGTAGAGGCAGATAGTACCCTAAGTAGCCATTCTACTAATTTGGGTTTAGAACTTAGTTCAGCATCTTCCTTGAACTTTGCCGTGGCTAATCATTTCTGGTTTGGTAATAGCGTAGGTTCTATTACTGGTGGTAATAATTCCATTGGAACACAAGTTGGGGCAGCAAATAGAGTTGGGTTACACTCAGCCCTACATATTGATTCTAGTGGAAATTTCTTTCCTTTCTATGCCTCAACTAATATACATCAGATTGTAAACCCTACATCACAATCCCTAGATAAGATTTTACCTAAGATTGCCTCTAAAGGAAACCTTATAGCAGGTAAAGCAATTTCTGTTGCTGGTAATTCTGAATCAGGTTTATATGGTGGTGGTTATTTAGCTAAATATCTAGGTGGAGCTTATACTACCCCAGAAAGTAATATTAAAGCAGCAGCAAACTTACCTGATGTACTATTGAACTTATGGGGTAACGAGTCTCACCATCAAGCTTTTGGGGCAGGAGCAGGGAATGTATTACATAGTAGTAATAAGGTAGCTGCTGTGTATAGATTTATTGGAAATGATGGGTTTCCTTCTTTTACTTATAAGCACCCTTATTATCTGATTAAGTTCAATAGAAAGATTGGGCCAGATAACCCCGTTGCTGGGCAATCCTATTTTAACTATGACATTCAAACTGACTTTAAAGTAACAACTGGCACCATCAGAAGTGATATTAGATATACCTTAGTACTCAAAAATACAACTCAATGGGATACTTATATGTCACTACTTTTTGGGGTTTCACAGAACACTAGCTTCCCTAATCTTACTGGTGCTGCGGGAACGGGTAGCCCTATCCATAAAAATAGCATCATGACTGCCCCTACGGATATGATTATATTACAACCATATTACAGGAATGGGGCTAAATTTGAGGAAGAGCCGTACCCTCAGACTAATCCCATTCAGCCATTCTTCACACAGGCAGTATCTTTAGCCATGTGGTTACGAGATGAATCAGAATTTAATTAAAAACAACCTTCAAACCTTTTGGAGGATAACTTAGGAGAAATAAAAATATGTACGCAGAACAAGTAGCATGGACAAATACTAACATCGCGCAAGGTGATCAAATAAATACAGCAAGTAGAGACTATCAAAAAGGTATCGCTACTGTTGAGGTAGAAGGTACTGGAGGAAGTCCAGAGGTAACCCTTTATGGTAAACTTATCAAATCAGATGTAGCAGCTACTGATTCAGGATGGGTTGAATTAGCAGAATGGACTGCTACTACTGCTAATTATGTAGCAGGAGCAAATGTTGATATTTACCCATATCTAACCTGTAAAGTAACAGGTAACACTAGTTCGCGTAATATTTTAGTAGTAGTAGGGTATAACTCTAGAGCCTAATTATGTTTGCTTCAACCATCTATAACGGTACTGATGCTTCTATTAGTACCCCAGAGGCTGCTCTAACTACTAAGAATTCTGTAATTGGATTATGTACTGTAGAATGTTCTGGTGCTGGTACTAATCTACCTAAAGTTATAATTCAAGGTAAATTTAATAAGTCTACAGACTTAGAAATTGATTCAGGTTGGGTAGACATTGTAACTTTTACGGATGTTGATGTAGATTCAGTAGTAGGCAAAGGAATAGGAATTTTTACTTATATGAGGGCGGTCATAAGTAATAACATTGATAACAAAAGAATAACCGTGACCATAGGATATAATTAATATGAAAGTAAAGAAAATTTTAGAAACTACCTTGGAGAACTATGTTGCTCCTGTATCAGTAACAGATGTAGTGACTACTTCTGGGGTCATCAATATAAGGGTAGAAGGTGGAGGAGGGGCAGAGAAAGTTGATTTAGAGGTCTTTTCTAGATTGCCTCACAATAAGAGTGTAGTAGCAGGTAATTACTTAGATTCTAAGAATACGCTATTGTATACCCAGAATTGGCAAGAGGTATTACCTCCTTTTTCTCCTGAGGTATTACAACTAGGTCCAGATATGGGAACCATTGAAAAGACTGATGCTAGTGGTCCTTTGGACAGTAATTGGTCTTACTTGATGAATGTTAATAGTCCTCTTGCTGCTTATGTATCTACCAGAAGTCAAAATTTTAATACTGCTGACGCTACTGTACAATTCCATGCTGATAATACGATTGCTACTAGTATTTATGTAAAATCCCTATGGAACCATAACCAACTTCCTTATTCTGATGACCTAGAAAAAGATCCGGGAATTAGTTTTAACCCAGAAACAGCAGATTATTTTGGTACAGCTTGGAATGTAACTGCTGGGGCAGCAAATAGTACAGCAAAAACTATAAAAGATAAAATTACTCCTTGGGGAACACCTTATTTGGAAATTCTTACTAAGCCAAATGTCCCTCAATCAGCTTTGGGAAGTAGTGCCTTCATGATAATTAATTCTAGAAGCCACGATACTACAATTGGTCAACAACCTTTAGAACCTTGGGATGAGAATATGAGGACCACCATGTCATATTATATCAAGCAACCTGATCTTCAAAGTGAGAGGCTTATCACTTGGCAATCACAAACTTATGATGCTAGGATCCCACAAGCAGGTGGGCATACTGCGTTTTATTGGGGAGATAATGTTGCTCCTAGTATCCTCTACCAAGCGGCGAATGTTACTACCACTATTACTGATGCTGGTGATGGTTGGTATCGAATTACTGCTAGTAGAGATGGACTAATTAATTCTAATAATAAAAATGGAGATCCTATGGCTCTCTATTGGTATTTAGGAAATAGTAATCAACTAAACGGATATACCAACTTAGCCAATGACCCTCAACTCATCAACAAAAGAGTTCAAATTGGTGGATTCCAACTTGAAACTCATCCCATTACTACTGCTACTACTGCTACAACCTATGTGGGTAATGCTGGTTATCATGTAAACCACCATAGGAATAACCAAATAGGGTATACTAATGCGCTAAATGATGCCAGTGAGTGGTATATAGGAAATGGTGGAGTATGGGATACTTCAACTATTGGTACTAAGATGGGTAATGGACAAACTGGCTTTATCGTTAGTGGTCCACCAGCAGCAGCAGGTAGGGTTTATTTTAGAGATAATAATAGAACTACAAACTTTAGAGGAGAAGAAAAGCATATCCTCAGTATTTATACTAAACAGACTGAGGTTGAAGCTGATGCTGGTACTGTTGGAGCTTTGAACTTATATGACATGGATGCTGCGATTAGTCACCAATTACTTTGGACCTTTCCAACTTATGGCGGGGCTCCAACTCTAACTCAATTTGGTCTTGATGGGTCTGGATTTGAAGACGCTGGGGATGGTTGGTATAGAATGTGGGGCGAAATTGATGGGCTTCCAGCGGGTACAGTAGAGGGTAATCGTTTACAGCCTTGGTTTTATCTAGGAGAAACGGCTACTGCTAGTACTTATCAAGATAAAAATATGTTCGTCTACGGTCCTCAACTAGAAACTGTACTATCTGGTACACCTAGCTTAGATCCTCCAAGGTCTTATCAAGAAATTAGAACTGATGATTACTTTGGTTCTTCTGGTCTTCCTCACTTTAGATGTTCAGAATCAATGATGTCTTATGTAAATAATATCACTACTTCACTTGATGGTAGGAATTTCAACCTTTTTTGTGAGGCAAGTGGTTCACATTGGGAAACTGGTTCTATTTACGATGGGACATCAGAGGGTAGGATTGCTACAGTTAGTAGTGTAGGAGATGGATGGTATCATGTAAATTGTAGCGTGTCTGGGATTGATGGCGCAAATACTAATGAGGGAGATTGGGTAGGAACAGGTTATTATCCAGTTTATAGATTTAGAGATCCTCACGCAACTAAGTTATTATTTTACGGTCCTCAATTAGGTCTAACAGATTCTATTACTAACTTCTATCTTGGGGACTACAAACCTGTATTTACTACAGACACTAATAACTTTGATAAGCTTACCTCTGAATATACTGCGAACATGGGTAGAAGTAGTAATTCAAGTGGTCCAATTAGGCTTTCCCCAGAGATGTATATTAGAGTTGTTGATAATACTATTACTGGTACACCTACAATCAAAGCATGGATCGGACACAAATAGGAGAAAAAATATGATTACAAAAGAACTTATAGATTCTACACGCACAGCAGATAATAGCTCTGAAACAAGCCTAAATTTAGGTAAGATGAGTGCTATGGTAAACTGGGACATTGGTGCTGGAGGTGGGACTAGTACTAGAGATATCTATCTTTATGGTAGGATCAAGAGTAATAACAATGTAGTGGCTAGAGGCAATACTGGAGGAGGGACAATTAGCGCAAACCTCCTTAGTGATCCTAATAAGATTGCTGATTTTACATCAGCTTGGAATAGTAATGGTGGGGTTACAGGGGCTAATGATGGGTTTTGGGCTCCTGATAGTACTCTAACAGGAGATACCCTTATCGCTTTAGCTGCTAACGGAATTAGTCAAAACTCAACTCAGGTTGCTAATGTAGGTAGTGTCGTTAATAATAAAGTTACCTTCTCTGTGTATGTAAAACAAATCGCAGCAGCTACTAATAAAGAACTTGATTTTAATATTTATTTATATGATGCTCAATCTGTTACCCAAGAGCATGTTTCCATACGAGTAGGATTAGATGTGGTAAATATTAAGTCTTTTGCCTCGGTTACTACTAATGGACCTATCCCATACAGCATAAACGATTTTGAAATTTATGATACTGGTGTTTCAGATTGGTATAAAATATCTTTTTGTATGACTGACTACAAGGGAACCTCTCCTTACGCTAGACTTAGACTTTATCCAAGAATCAATGGTGGAAACCTAACTGATACAGATGCTGTTGTTTGGGGTGGCTCTGTCGTAACTGGTGATTCTACAGCAGTGTTTGATCCTAGTGAGTGGGTTCTAATTGATTCAGTAGAGAATAAAGACCAAGGAACTTCAGGATTTTTTACTTTAGATAATATTTATCCTCAGGTTGCTGTTAGGACTTCAGGGAATTCTGGTACACCTGCCTCCCGAATTAGGGTTTGGGCAACTTACAACGAATTGGTGAACTGAAATGGTTGATGTATCTGGACATGTTATTTTTGAAAATTTAGTAGGTGATTCTACTTCTACTGGTTCTGCCGATTCAGTGAGTAGTCTTACTGATACGGTAATTGGCGAGCCTCTACTTGATAACCAAGCATTAGCATATGATACTGCTACAAGTAAATGGATCAATCAGACTCTTGCTGGGGGAGGTGGAGCTACTAATCTAGCTGATTTAGGTGATGTAACTATTACTTCTGTATCAGATCATGAAATTATATCTTATGATACCGCAACAGGTAAATGGGTCAATGAAGCTTTGGATAAAGTTTATCTAAGAATTTATAATAATACTGGAGCCCAGCTAGATGCTGGATCTGTAGTGTACATTACAGGGTCGCATAATCAGAATATTTTTTATGTAGATTTGGCTATGGCCGATTCAGCTACCACTATGCCCAGTATGGGTATTTTGAAGCATGATGTTGCGAACGGCGCAGAAGATTTAGCAGTAATCATGGGTAAAGCTCAGGGATTAGATACGAGCCTAATGACAGCAGGGGATATTGTATATGTTAGCCCTACTGTTGCTGGGGGCATTACTACTACTAAGCCTTCAGGAGGAACTCATCTAATTCAAAACCTAGGTGTAGTATCTAAAGTCCATGCTTCTAACGGGGTTATTACCGTAACCTCCGTTGGTCGGGCAAACGATATCCCAAATGCTGTAATTAGTACAGATACAGCAGATGTAGATTATCTTTATATTGATGATGGTGGTACTTTTAAGAAGATTTCTAAAGCTGATTTAGATTTAGATCACGGTGGATTACAAGGTCTTAGCGATGACGATCATGCTCAGTATATTTATACAAATCCAACTACTGCCCTTAGAAACAGGATCCATTCTGCTGCTACGGGCGCAAATAATTTAGTCCTCAAAGCGGCTCAAAACCAATCAGGGAGGTTTATAAAGCTAGAGAATGATGTGGGAGTAGAAGTTGGTTACTTTGCTCCTGACGGGGCTCTCAGCAGCCTCTCCGTGGCTTCTCCTAACATTGATGCTCAGACAAATATGAGTACCCCTGCTATTCAAGGTGGAGTAGGTACTTTTGATAGTGTTGCTGTTACAGGAAATGTCACAGTAACTGGGACAGTAGATGGTAGAGATGTAGCAACTGATGGAACTACTCAGGATAGCCACATTGCTCAAGCTGATATTCACTTTACTGAGGTATCTATTGATCATGGAAATATTCAAAATCATGGAACAAAAACCCACACAGTAATTGATAATCATATTGATGATGGGAATATTCATTATCTTCAAACTGCCATTGATCATACGGTAATTTTGAATAAAGGGACCAATACTCACGCAGAGATTGATACTCATATTGACAGCAGCCCCGATATTCACTTTATAGTAGGATCTATTGATCATGGGTCTATCGCAGGTTTAGGAGATGATGATCATACCCAGTATACCTTAGCTAATGGTACTAGAGCCATGACTAAGCTGGATGTAACTGGTGTAGGTCAAGGTATTACTGTTGCTGATGGTAATGTAACTGTTACTGGTGGACTAAGTGCTACAGTAGATGTTTCCTCAGCCCTTATAAAGGGTGTTGCTGGTGATTTTGGTAACTTATCTGCTACAGGTACTCTAGATGTTACTGGAGCTACTAACCTTGCTTCTCTCGCTGTTGATTCTCTAACTGTAGCAGGAGATGTAAATGCTATTTATGGGGATCTAACTGTAAAGCAGGATATTCTAATTGATGGGGTAGTTGATGGAGTTGATATAGCTAACCTTAGTACCAATTACACTAACCATCATACAGGTGTAAGCCAGCAACATGCCCCTTTTACCTCTGTCAAGGATGGTTTTGTACCAAATCCCGCAACTGTAAGTACTGATCATCATTTTTTGACTGCTGCTGGTAACTGGAAGGCTAGACCTAACGAATATCTAGAACTTACTACTAGTGCTGATACAGTAAATGGTGGAACTGCTGTAGCTACAACTATAGATAACTGGGAAACTACTACCTATATCAAGGATTCAGCTACCACTTGGGTATTTGATGATACCGATATTACCCTACCTTATACGGGTATTTACGAAATCACCCTAAAGCTCTACTTCCAAAAAGATACTAATGGAGTACATGAGCATATGATTTGGATAGAGGAAGATGGAGGACGAGGAACTTGGGCGGCAATAGAAAAATCATATGCCGCTGGTCTAAACAGAGCAGGATCAACACTTAACCCTTCAGAGAGTTCTTCTACAAGTACAATTTTATGGTCTGGAACAGCAGGAGATCTAATTAGAGCTAGGTTTGAAGTAAACAATACTGCTCTAGATGAGGTTATTGCTGATAGAAGCACAATTCTTATAAAAAGAATAGATACCTAATAAACGAAACACCTATATAATTTAGGAAGATATTATGACAACGACAATTACAAAAGAAACTTTATTGCCATTATCACTTGTAGCTATTTTATGTAGTGGAGTGATCTGGATCAATTCTAGCTTGATGGAGATCAATTACAGGTTAGGAGCTATCGAGCAGTCACTAGATACTAAGTTCACCAAGTATGACGCAGAACATTGGGTTCACGAACTGAAGCTTAGAAATCCAACTTTGGACATTCCAGAGGTAACACTATGAAAAACCTAGTAGAAAAGCTGAATGAATATGTCAGTAATGCGGATTTCTTTGAGATTAGTGACCGAAGATTTATTTGTCTCGTTGAACTGTACAGGGATGTACTCAAGCTAAACAATTCAGATCTAGATGATTCTGCTCCAAGTGAAGACCTGAAAAACTTCTTTGAAGCAATTGAAAAATCTATCAAATAAAAAAAGACCCCTAAGCCATAAAAGCATAGGGGTCTATA
>Ga0233413_10001237_pt1 | contig 11377 bp, 9 predicted proteins | sample Na_anoxic_6_MG_FD_189019 | JGI IMG/M metagenome (GOLD analysis project Ga0233413, IMG submission 189019) | Seawater microbial communities from Saanich Inlet, British Columbia, Canada - Na_anoxic_6_MG | ecosystem: Environmental > Aquatic > Marine > Inlet | place: Canada: British Columbia... | reverse complement strand
CATTGAATTGCACCATCAATATCACAGCTAATGTCACCAATAACTTTTAATTTCTGATCTTTTGATTCACTCCAAACTCTTTTTAGATAATCTAATGTGATTAATCTTGGATATGACGTATCCCAATAAATGCAGTTCATCAAAATTGTTAATTTTGATATATAGTTTTCAAATTTAGATTTATACTTATCAGGATTGTCGTAATAGTCCTGCAATTCAAATATATTAATGGCGTTCTTGGGTTCAACTAAATCACTTTCTTTGAAGACTGTTTTGTATAAAACATGTTTTGAATCGTCAAATAGATTCTTATTAGTCAATAAATCCTGCGGAGATATTTCTTTGTGTGGAAATATATCAAAGATTTCCTGCGCTCCTTGTGATACGTTACCATAACCGCTAAAACCACAAACCAGTGGACGCATGGCTTTTGGAATTCCATTTTTGTGGATTTCGTCTGCGATTTTACCGATTTGCTTTTTAGCATTTTCAAGTCCGCGATATTCATAGGTCTTTTTTGCTTTACTAAATGGATTGTTTACACCTTCATACTCAAATCTTTTTCCTAATGCCCGGAGCGAGTCAATCATTCCCGCTAATCCGGCGTGTTTACCAAAAAAAATTAACCGTTGTCCTTTTTCGTTTACAATACGCTCGTAATCAATAAGCTGTGTTTTTTCGTTCATCATTTTTTTCAACAGCGGCATATTATAATCTTGTCCTTTTATAGTGTGTGAAAAGAAAACATATGTTTTACTCTTTTCTATAAAATCAATTGGTATTTCCTTAACAGCCAGAACCGCCGAACACGATGAGAGGTCTTCTGAGATGCTCGCTCCTACATTAAGATACTCTTGATCAGAAAATATCCGGATAGAAGAGGGCTGTAATAAGACTTCTATTCCATTATTTACTAGTTTTTTTACATCTGTTGGGATTAGGGGTACACGAGCTTCCCATTCGTTTTTATCTTCTCTTCTGATTCCAATTCGCATAGTTTATGAATTTTTAAAATTTTAAATTATTTTGTAACTAAAAACTACACACGTTAAGCATATTGTTTAAAGTCGTTTAGAATAATATTATCCATTATTGAGACAACATTTATCAATTTTTATTGTCATACTATACATTATAGTTTTTTAATATTTCACACCTATTATTAAACAAATGAGGTTATTATGAATAGTTCTCGCTCATTATTATTAATTTTTGCTTTATTTACAGTCTCAACACTGTTTTCACAAAATGAAAGTATTATAACTTCTAAAAAATTTAGCCAATTAAAGGAAGAGCTTCCAACTCCTAACGCATATCGCATTGCATCAGGCGCTCCGGGACATGAATATTGGCAACAAAAAGCTGATTATGTAATAAATATAGTTTTAAATGATGATAGGCAAATTCTTACCGGGAAAGAAAAAATAACTTATTACAATAATTCTCCTGACAAGCTTGATTATTTATGGATACAACTGGATCAAAACATAAGAAAACCGAATTCGCAATCTCAAAGAACCAATACTAAAGCTATCGATGAGAAAGAAAGTTTTTATTTATTGCGTCGTCTTAATTCCAATTTTGATGGTGGCTTTAAAATTGATTATGTCAAAGATAATGCAGGTAAAGTATTACCTACAACTATTGTTGGAACGATGATGCGTATTGATCTTCCCAAACCACTTAAATCGGGAAGCTCAACAATAATAAACATTAAATGGTGGTATAATATTAATGATCGAATGAAAGTCGGCGGTCGGTCAGGAATGGAATTCTTTAAAGAAGATAGTAATTATATTTATGCAATCGCACAATTTTATCCGCGGATGGCGGTTTATGGCGATATTGAAGGTTGGCAAAACAAGCAATTTTTAGGATCGGGAGAGTTTACACTATCTTTCGGGGATTTTGATGTTAATATTACTGTTCCCTCGGATCATATTGTTGCAGGAACCGGAGAACTTCAAAACATTTCAAAAGTTTTGAGTCCCGTTCAACAAAATCGATTTAAAAAAGCGCATAATTCAGATGTTCCGGTATTTATAGTAACCGGTGCCGAAGCTATTGAAAACGAATCTGAAAAGGCAACAAATACTAAAACCTGGCATTTTAAAGCCCAAAATGTGCGGGATTTCGCTTTTGCCTCCTCGCGTAAATTTATCTGGGATGCTATTGGTGTAAAGTTCGGAAATCGGACAGTAATGGCCATGTCTTATTATCCTAAAGAAGGCAATCCACTCTGGGAAAAATATTCCACTAAGGCAGTTGCACATACTCTTAAGAATTATTCAAAGTTCACATTTGACTATCCTTATCCGCATGCAAGTTCCATACAATCTACTAGTGGGGGCGGTATGGAATATCCTATGATTGCTTTTAATGGTGGTAGACCGGAAGCCGATAGTACTTATTCTAAAAATACAAAATACGGTGTGATTGGTGTAATAATTCATGAAGTTGGGCATAATTATTTTCCAATGATAGTTAATAGCGACGAAAGACAGTGGACTTGGATGGATGAGGGACTGAATACCTTTCTTGAAGGACTTGCTGAAAACGCATGGGAGAGTGACTATCCACATTGGCATCCCTCTGGGCAAATAGCTGAGTACATGAGCAATAATAAGGATACACAAGTTCCTATAATGACTAATTCTGAATCGCTTACACATTTTGGCGAGAATGCCTATGGAAAAGTCGCATTGGCATTGAATATCCTTCGAGAAACAGTTCTTGGCAGAGATCTATTTGATTATGCATTCAAAACATATGCCAATCGATGGACGTATAAAAATCCCTCTCCTGCTGATTTCTTTCGAACAATGGAAGATGCTTCTGCCGTGGATTTGGACTGGTTTTGGCGGGGCTGGTTTTACTCTATTGATCATGTAGATATTAAACTAAGTGAAATTAAATGGTTTAAGGTCGACACAAAAAACCCTGATATTGAAAAGCCCATCTTGAAAGATAAGCGGGAAGCGGAACCAATTAATATTACCGCTATGCGCGATGAAGCAGATATTCCAATAAGAGCAATAGATACTGACAATTCACTTAAAGATTTTTATAACCAATTTGATCCACTAGATATTGTGGCTAAGGATTCTACCGATTACCAAGATTATATTTCTGGTTTAGATCCTGACGACATTAAACTTTTGAACTCTGATAAAAATTATTATCAGTTAACTTTTAAGAATCTTGGTGGTTTGGTAATGCCGCTGGTGCTTGAATTTGAATTTGATGACGGTGAAAAAGAGACAGTACGTATTCCTGCTGAAATCTGGCGATATAATGCTAAAAAAATCTCAAAGGTTTTTGTCTTTGACAAAATTCTAAAAAATGTCGTTTTAGACCCCTATCATGAATTAGCGGATGCAAACTATATTAACAACTCACTTGAAGCACCATCTTCTTTTGAAAAATTTGGAATTATCAAGGAACATAAATCCCCACCTAATTCAATGCAAGAGAAGAACAAAGCAGAAGAGTTGAAACTTAAAGAGAAATAGGAGACTGTCGAATTGCCCGAGTACAAAGAAAATGAATCTTAATGAAATTTTATTCAGACGTTGGAATGAAAATTCAACAAATTACTTTCTTTTTATTGTTTCTATTGTTTGGATGTAATAAATAGACGAGTTTGGATATGAACAAAGAATTAATAGGCGCGGACAAAGCCTTCTCTACTTTAAGCAAAGAACGGGGAATGAACCACGCCTTTTTATCTTATATTGCAGAAGATGGTGTATTATTGCGTCCCGATAATATGCCTTTTGTTGGCAAAGATATTGTTAAAGAATTATTTAAGAGTGATGACACAAAATTCACATTAACATGGGAACCGCTATATGCGGATATTGCAAACTCAGGCGAATTAGGCTATACTTATGGAACTTATACGCTTACATTACAAGACACTGTTCAAAATGGAACATATGTTTCTATTTGGAAAAAGGATGAACGCGGGAAGTGGCAATTTGTTTTAGATAGTGGCAATTTGGGATTGGGTCGTCATTAAATTAAAATTTGCGGATTAGAACTTTTATAAAATTAATTATAAATATTCTTTAGAAAATTTTCTTATTTGGTATTGAAAACAAAAATAAATTTAATTCTTATCTTTGCATTGGTAAGCGTAAGTACGTCATCGATCATTGCCAGGTTTTTACCAGAGGTTTCTGCAGTTGTAATATCTTTTTGGCGTTTGGCGATTGCAAGTGTTTTTGTGTGGATATATACTGCTTTTTATCGTCAGATCCCTATTGATAAAAAAAGTTATAAATTCTATGTTTTTTCCGGTCTATTTCTTGCTTTACATTTTGCAAGCTTTTATGGAGCCGTAAAACTTACAAGTATTGCGAATGCTACTCTATTAGGAATAACCGCTCCAATGTTTACGATATTGTTTGAGCGGTTAATTCTTAAAAGAACTTTAAAACCCTTGATAATGCTTGGCTTTGTTTTTGCTTTATGTGGAACTATTATTATTGCCGGTTCTGGTTTTGTGCTAAACGACGGTTCTCTATTTGGAAAATTATTAGGACTATTAGCAGCTCTCTTTATTGCAATTGTTTATATTTTAGCAGATAAGCTCCGAGTTAATTCAAACACGATAGTATATACAAGAACGCTATATACAATTGGTTGTTTTTTCTTATTAATAATATCTATACTAAGTAAAGAGAGTGTCTTTGCAATACATACAACCGATATCGTATGGTTAGCTGCCCTTGGCATCATACCAACAATTTTGGGACATAGTTTGTTTTACTATGCAATTAAATATACATCGCCAACGATTGTTGCTTCTGTACCTCTTGGTGAACCAATAATTGCATCTGTCCTTGCGTGGATAATTTTTTTGGAGAAAGTTCCGCTTATTACATTAGCTGGTGGAATATTAATACTGTGTGGTGTTTACTTTATTATAATTAATTCGCCGAGAGCACATTTGACCGAAAATTACTAATTCTTTCATCGCCAGCATATACGCCATGATATTCATCAGGTATTAATGCTGCTATTCTACACATTAATTCTTCTCCGGTTATTTTTATTGCTTCGTTTCGTTCTATACGTTCTTTAGGAAGAGACTTTGGCAGAAATGGTTTTCCTATATTTATTTCCAACTTTGGTCTCATTCCTTTAAACAAATTATTCCAAATATTCTCCATTCCAATCAAACTCATAGGCAATATTAGTACGCCTGTTCTCATTGCTAAATAAGCCGCTCCGTTCTTAGCAGGTCGAATAAAATGTTCCGTTGCTGTTCCTTCTGGGAAGATCCCTACAACTTCATCTTTATTAAGAGCTTCTATAGACTTTTTTATGGTTGTTGGTGCAATGTTTTGCCTGTTTGTTGGAATAAATCCATATAGCCAAGGCGCCCACATAATTTGTGCTTCAACTCGTGGTTGGTCACTTGCCATTAAAAAATTAATTGGTTTTTTAATCGCATAAATAACAAATGGTGGATCAAGTCTATTGAAGTGATTACAAACTACAATGAATGGACCTTTTTTAGGAATATTTACACTTCCCCGAATCTTTATTTTTGCTAAAATACTTCCTAAAAACAGTATTAAGTATCCCAATAAATATCGGATTGCCTTTGGTCTCACAGAGTATCTATTTAGATCTTGTTCTTTCGCCATTGAATTATTAATTTTAATAAAAAAAAGAGGGTCAATAAAAATCCCTCTTTTTAATCTTTCATATTTTAAAAAGGAAGATCGTCGTCTTGTTCTGATGTTTTTGCTGAAGATTCGGCGCGCGAGTCATCACTTTTACGTCCTAACATAGTAAAAGTATCACATAAAATTTCAGTAGTGTATCTTTTTACATTATCTTTGTCTTCCCAGGATCTGGTTTGCAAGCGTCCCTCAATATATACCAATTGACCTTTTTTCATGTATTCTGCTGCAGTTTCTGCCATTTTTCCAAACAGTACGACACGATGCCATTCTGTTTTTTCCTTTGCGTCACCTTCTGCCGATTTCCATGATTCGTTAGTGGCTAAATTAAAATTTGTAACTGCGCTACCAGATGTCGTAAACCGACTTTCCGGATCTGCACCAAGATGTCCAATTAATTGTACCTTATTTAAACTGCCTTTTTGCATATTTCTCTCCTATTAATAAATTTCCTCTTCTATTAAAATTAACTCTTTTTAGTGTTTTTATCATTAAAATGTTTATTATTACAACACTGCTGCTGAAAGCTCATTTTTTATTGATTCAACCTGATGTTTCATGCGTTTTTCCATTTTTATTTTCTCTTCAATGTTTTTACATGCATGTAAAATTGTTGTATGGTCTCTGCCTCCTAAGTAGATACCGATGCTAGAAAGCGAGGCTCCCAATATTTCCCTGCTTAGATATGCAGTTATTTGTCTCGCCTCTACAAATTCTTTTTTTCTGCTCTGTCCAACAATATCTTTTTCTGCAATTGATGTTACTTCTGACACTCTACGTATCACATCTTCGAGAGTGATTTCAGCTAAAAACCTTTTTCCGAGTCGTTCTTTCACAACTTTCTTCACCAATTTTTCATCAATTTCTTTGTTTGACAAGGACGAATATGCTAAAATACGGATAATAGTACTTTCTAATTCACGAATGTTGTTTTTTATATGAGTCGCCATAAACTCTATCATTGTATATGGAAGATTTAAGCCGTTTTGTTCCGCTTTCTCTAACAATATTGCCACTCTTGTTTCAAAATCGGGGGGCTGAATATCAACAGAAAGGCCCGAGTTAAAACGTGACAATAACCGATCGTCTAAACCTTTCATATCGCCAGGAAACCTATCGGCAGTTAGTACTATTTGTCGACCAGATTGATATAATTCGTTAAAAGTATGAAAAAATTGTTCTTGCGTTTGCTCTTTTCCTTGAAAAAACTGAATATCATCTATTAATAGAACATCAGCTTGCCGATAAAAACGTGAGAATTCTATGGATTTTGATTTTTGGATTCCTGAAATAAAGTCTAACATGAATTTCTCACTTGATGCGCTGATAATATTAAAATTACTCTTTTTCGCAATCAGGTGATTACCAATTGCATGTAGTAGATGTGTTTTCCCTAAACCAACACCGCCATAAACAATTAAAGGATTAAATGTTTTTTCTCCAGGCGATTCTGCAACAGATAGCGCAGCTGCCTTGGCAAATTGATTATTTGCTCCTTCAATATATGTTGAAAATGTGTAATGTTCATTTAAAACGGGTGGTCTAAATCTCCTTCTTTGTTGTTTTTGATCAATATCACTATTTTCTAAATTAATTTGCGCTTCGTTTATTCCGCTAGGTGCTATTGTGTATTTAACAGAGAAATCTTTTTTAAACTTTTCTTTCACTGCTAAATTAATTGTATCATGATAATGGCTTTCAATCCATTCAAAAAAGAATTGGTTTGGAACCTCTAATACCAACTCCGTATCATTCATTGCAATTGGTAAAATCGGTTCAAACCATGTACTATAAGCATTAGAAGGTAATTCGCGCGAAAGACTTTCTTTTACCTCTTTCCAAATTTGTTTGTGATTTATTTTAATATTATCCACAGGTTATCCACAACGTTGTGTCATTAAAAATTACCATACTATTTACATGCAATACAAAACCCTTTTAGTATTTTAATAAATAATGTTGTTTTTTTTCTAATTAGGGTAATGATTTGTTTTGCTTTGCTATTTCTTTTTGATTTTTTGTTCAATAAACGTATTTTCCGGGTCTAAATTTGGAGATGAAATGAAGAGAACCTATCAACCAAGCAACCGTAAAAGAAAAAACAAACACGGTTTCCGTTCCCGCATGGCTAGCGTGGGCGGACGTAGTGTTGTTAGTCGCAGACGTAAAAAAGGTAGAAAAAAACTTTCTGCTTAAACAAATCCAATGCGCTCAACCCTAAACATAGTTGATTTAACTTTTAGACAAATATTAAAAGCGATAATTAAATTGTATCGCTTTTTTATTTCACCTTTTATTGGAAATAATTGCCGGTTTCATCCAACATGTTCTCAGTACGCACTCGACGCATTAAATAAAAAACCTTTTTTTAAGGCTCTGCCGCTTTTAATAATAAGGGTGTCAAAATGTCATCCTTTTCATAGCGGTGGATATGATCCCGTAAAGTAAAAAAATAATGGATAAAAAAACACTCTTTGCCTTTTTTCTAATTGCTATCGTTTTGATATTGATGCCATACTATATGAAATTAGTGGCGCCACAAGAAACTCCCATAGCCCCAAATGATTCTATCGTAACAACGCCCGCTCAACAATCTGAATCAATTCCAACAGAAACTAATCGTTATTCAAATAATTTGAACGATATTGTCGAACGCCCCATAACTCCATCTGTTCAACAGTACGCTGCTGAGCAGATGGTGACCGTTGAAACCGAGCTCTATTCTGCAATATTAAGCAACAAAAACGGAGGTTCATTCACTTCGTTTATATTGAAAAAGTACGAAGCCACTGACTCTACGTCTGTACAACTTGTGGATAACTTTAATGATGACAATTTATTGTTTGAGGCAATTTCTGTTGATGGCATTCCATTAGTTTTAAGTGAGCCGTGGCGCTTAAGTAGCTCAAAGAAAAATTTAGACGTTGGACGTGAACCAAAATCAGTAAAATTCACTACAACTGTTTTTGGAAAAACCATCTCAAAAACATTAACATTTAATCCAAATTCATACAAAATTGATATTTATTTCGACTTATCTGAAATAAAAGATAAAATTTCTCAAGGAATTTATTCATTATCGTGGAATGGAGGACTGCCTGTAACACAAAAAAATCTAAAGGATGAATTATTTTATTATAAAGCATATGTGTATCAGGGCGATGAGCTCAGTTCAGAAAAGTTGCGAAAGAATAAAACGCTTGATGAAAAGTATCGCGGACAAACTACTTGGGTTGGCACACGGAATAAATACTTTTTAACTGCAATTATACCCGTCGATAATGCCATTGGCGCATCTCTTGGTGGTACATTTGAATTTGATACCCCACAATTCGATATCTCAATAAGTCAGCAGGTGACTTCTAGCAATTCTTTTTCTTTATATCTAGGACCTTTGGAGTATAGGAGCGTTTCATCGCTCGGCGTTAATCTTGAAGAAACAATGTCGATGGGCTTTTCCTTGATACGCCCAATAAGTCGCGGTGTGTTAGCTGCCCTTGTTGCTATGCATAAATTTATACCAAACTACGGAGTAGTATTGATAATCTTTTCTATTCTTGTTAAAATAATAGTTTATCCGCTAACAAGAAAGAGTTACCAGTCAATGCGACAAATGAGTGCTGTTCAACCAAAACTTAAGGCTTTAAAGGAAAAACACGCAAAAGATCCTCAAAAACTAAATAAAGCAACGATGGCGCTTTATAAGGAGGAGGGGGTTAACCCCATGGGTGGTTGTTTACCTATGTTAATACAAATGCCACTGTTGTTCGCACTATTTCAGGTGTTTAGATCAACAATTGAATTGCGTGGCGAACCATTTATGTTATGGATAACTGATCTCTCCGCTCCTGATACTTTAATTGAGATTGGTGGATTTCCAATTAATGTTCTGCCTCTTTTAATGGCCGTATCAATGTTCATTCAACAAAAAATGACTCCAACTGCCGCAGGCGCGGGACAACAAAAACAAATGATGTATTTTATGAATATCTTCTTCATTTTCATTTTTTATAAATTACCATCCGGTTTAAATCTATATTATACCTTGTTCAATGTTCTTACTATTCTTCAACAAAAATACTTAACGCCACATCAGCCCGCTACACATTCGGAAATAACTAAGAAAAAATGATTACCGATACAATCGTTGCTCCGGCGACACCTTACGGTATTGGCGGAATTGCGGTTGTTCGCTTAAGCGGCCCGCAAGCTGTTTTAGTTGTACATAAGCTATTAAATAACAATGGCTTATGTACAAATCTTCAATCGCGACGAGCAACCCTAATTAATCTTCAAGACGAAAAGGGCTCAGATGTAGATGAATCGGTCGTAACATTCTTTGAGGCACCCAACTCTTATACGGGCGAAGATTTAATTGAAATATCCTGTCACGGTAACCCTGTTGTTGTAGATAAAATTATTTCTACCTGTTGCCATTTTGGTGCACGGATTGCAGAACCGGGCGAATTTACGAAACGTGCTTTTATAAATGGAAAAATGGATCTGGTTCAGGCCGAAGCTGTTGCCTCTTTAATCCATTCACAATCAGAAGAAAGCAGTCGTTTAAATTTACGCTTACTCCATGGTGAGTTATCAAACAGGCTAAATATCTTTAGGCAAACATTGTTGGATGTTGTTTCAATGGTTGAATTTGAACTTGATATTTCTGAAGATGAGCTTCAGCCCGATTTAAATAATCAAGTTTTATCTATTATAGCAGACCTACTTAGTCAAATTGAAAAGTTGTTAGGTTCATACAAACAGGCTCATATGCTTAACCGCGGTGCTCTCGTTGTTATTGCAGGGCCGCCAAATGTGGGAAAATCAACCTTATTAAATACATTAACAGAAACAAACAGAGCTATTACTAGCAATTTACCTGGCACAACTCGCGATGCGATTGATGTACCACTAATTTTAGACGGCGTGCCTATAAATTTGGTAGATACTGCTGGAATACGGCAGTCTTTAGAAGAAATTGAAATGGAGGGGGTAAGCAGAACATTTAATTATTTAAAAAAAGCGGATTTAATTATTTTTGTTCATGATCTGGGATTAGTAGAAACACCTTATGACGATTACCCAAAAAATATTCCAATCATAGAAATTGTGAACAAGGTCGATTTACTAAATAAATCAAAAATAAGTTCCGCCCAAAGCATCCATTCCGAGCGATTGTTTCTGTCAGCTAAAACCGGATATAATATTAAGCTGCTAAAGCAGCAAATAAAAACATCTCTGGGGATTGGCGCTCTATCCAACAATATCACTATAACCACAAACCGGCAACAACGAGCCCTAAGGAGCTGTTATAACAAATTAAACACTTCTATTAATCTTTTAAATAGCCCACGGTGTGCCTATGAGCTTGTGTCAATTGAGTTGCGCGAAGCGCTTGATGCCCTTGGAGAAATACTTGGAAAAACAACACAGGATGATATTTTAAAAAATATATTTAATCAATTTTGCGTTGGTAAATAAGTTTCACGTGAAACAAGCATCCAACAAATTTGATGTAATTGTTGTCGGTGGTGGTCATGCCGGTGCGGAGGCTGCACTTGCCAGTGCTCGTCTTGGCGTTAAAACAGCCCTTGTCTCTCAGGATAAACGTGCAATTGCTCGCATGTCATGTAATCCTGCTATAGGTGGTTTGGCAAAAGGGCAAATTGTACGAGAGATTG
>Ga0233413_10001236_pt1 | contig 11379 bp, 9 predicted proteins | sample Na_anoxic_6_MG_FD_189019 | JGI IMG/M metagenome (GOLD analysis project Ga0233413, IMG submission 189019) | Seawater microbial communities from Saanich Inlet, British Columbia, Canada - Na_anoxic_6_MG | ecosystem: Environmental > Aquatic > Marine > Inlet | place: Canada: British Columbia... | reverse complement strand
GCGTGCCAATTTTAGAAATTAACTTTATCCAGCCCCTTCAAACCGAGGATTTGCCTGGCTTCATCGGGTGTTGCTGGTTCGATGTCAAACTCCCTGGCAATCTTGATAATCTTCTCTACCTGCTCGGCATTGCTTTTGGCCATACGGCCCTTTTCCACATACAGACTGTCCTCCAAACCAACTCGAACATTTCCTCCCATGAGCAGGGACGTCGTACACATCCTCATCTGATGACGCCCTGCGGCACACACCGACCATACAAAATCGCCGATGGTCTGTCGCGCTGTCTGGTGGAGAAACATCAGGTTCTCCATGGTCGGCTGGATACCCCCGAGAATCCCCATAACGAACTGCAAGTAAACCGGCTTTTTGATATGGCCCTGCTGGATCATAAATGCCGCATTGTTGAGCATTCCCACATCATAGATCTCAAGCTCCGGTTTGGTCTCGTTTTCTTTGAAGAACCCGGAGAACTCCCGGAGGGTCTTGAAGGTATTGGGGAAAATTGCGTCCTCAGACATGGAGAGAAGCTGGGGTTCCCATGAAAATTTGAATTCTTCGTACTGTGAGACCACAGGGAATAAGGCAAAGTTCAGGGAGCCAAAATTAAGGGATGCCAGTTCGGGCTTGAACTCACGAATGCCTGCCACGCGCTCCTCTGTCGTCATCCCTGCACCCCCTCCGGTTGACAGGCACAGCACTATATCACACCGGGCCTTCACTTCGGTGATCACCTCGCGAAATAGATCCAAAGAAGGTGACGGCTGTCCGGTCTCAGGATCTCTCACGTGTATATGAGCTACTGTAGCACCGGCCTCCCGGGCCCGGACGGACTCATCAGCGATCTGTTTTGGCGTGATGGGTAGATAAGGGCTCATGGTTGGGGTGTGAATGCTACCTGTTATTGCCGCGGTGATAATTCTTTTTCCCATCTGGTCACCCTTCATATCTATTAGTGTCTCGCACCTTATTTTTGTGCATTTATGCCCCGTTTAGGGTTTCCCACCCGTGAGACCATTTAAGGCAAACTCAAATATGAAATCAGCTAGTTCAGCGACAGATAGTCCTTTTTTTGGGTGGAACCAAATCCTTGTTCTGGTAATCATAGAAGCAATCATTAAGCCAGCCATTTTTTCATCTATCCCAGGGAAGCAGCCAATATCTTTGCCCCTGCGTATTACCCTTCGAATAATCCGGTCATAGGTATTGCGTAAATCTATAATTTTTTTCCGTTTTGCTGCTGACAGGTTATCCAAGGCTATGTCGAATAGTAGTTTAGCTGATCTTCTAAAGCTCAACGTAATTTTTAGGTGGCTTGCGATTATAAACCGCAGCTGCTCAATAGGGCTGGTAACATCATTCTCTTCCAAGTGTTTGATAGGATTAATTATCTGTTCCATTTCCTCGAGAAGCACTTCATAGAGAATTTCTTCTTTATTAGAAAAGAAGTTGTATATATTGGCTGGTTCACAGCCATATGCCCTGGCTATATCTCGCATACTCGTAGAGTTGTACCCTTTTTCCCAGAAAAGCCTTCTTGCCTTATCCAGCATTTTTGCTTTTTGAGGACTATTTTGTCCTTTGTCTTTAATCATTTATACCTCAGCATTGTTAAGATTAATAATTTTTTGCTAATAAAATAACTATAACGATCAGGAGGATAAGGTTAACACTTCAAAAACGTAGGTTTATGAACGGTCATTCATATTAATTAATAATCATTGAATATAATAACATGAGGTGTCAAGCAAAAAACTGATCCTTTGAACCCCTCTTGACACACAAATACGTTTCTTCCTACAATACTAATTAAAAAAGGTCTCTATTGCTTCACTCAAAGGAAAGGAGAATCATTATGGATGAACCAATCATGAAAAGAGTCAAGGGCGATGGGGTGGAAATGCAACTTACCGTTTGGGAAAGGATGGCTGAAACCATTTTGTGTGTCCACGGTATTTCGGCCAATTGTCGATGCTGGGATACAATGGTAGAGGCCTTGGCCCCCAGATATCGGATTATTGCAATGGACCTCAGGGGAAGAGGGCTTTCGGAGAAGCCTCCTGCAGGATATTCAATTGCTCATCACTGCCGGGATATCCGAGTCCTTTTGGAGAATCTGGGTGTCGAGCGGGCTGTAATCATGGGGCATTCTTTGGGTGCACTCATCGCCCTCGCCTTTGGCGCTCAATACCCTGAGAAGGTTGAGAGTCTCATCCTCTTAGATGGTGGTGGAAAACTTTCAGCAGATCAGACCAAGAAAGTCTTTGCCGGAATCCAGCCAACATTGGACCGTCTTGGAAAGGTGTTTCCTTCATTTGAAGCCTATCTTGACCTCATGAAAAAAAACCCCCTGCTTCAACCATGGTCTCCAGCACTGGAGACATATTATCTCTATGAAATAGAAGAGGTGGAGGGCGGGGTTCGCTCGCGAGTTCAACCTGAACATATCAAGGAGGAGGCCGAAAACCTGGGAAATCTGAACGTAGCCGAGTTCTACCCGCAGATCAAGTGTCCGGTACTCATCCTAAGGGCCACAGAAGGCATGCTGGCCCCAGACGATATATTGCTTCCCAAAAAGGTGGTGGAAAAGATGCTCCAGGAAATCCCTGATGCCAGGTGTGTTGATCTACAGGGCTCCAATCATTACTCAATAGTTCTTCAACCCAATGAGGCAAGGGATCAAGCAATCCGGTCCTTCTTGGAGGAGTAGTTGCTAATGAAGGTATGATAGTAATCTCCACGATATCGCATCGGCTAAAGGCGGCCCAGTTTTAGCTCTTCAAGGGGATTGACTAACCAAGGGTAGATATAGTCTAGGCAAAGAAAATTTTTAGGATCAGTTTTTTGCTTGACACCTCATGTTATTATATACCATTAATAATTACTGTTAATAAATATGAATGACCGTTCATAAATATACATATTTTTTCTTGACTTTAAAAGATTTTTATTATTTTGTTATTTTATTAATTTAAAACCTACGGATCATAAGAAAGGGGGTGAAACCGCAAAAAATTAATCTTCGATTTCTCGTTTACTGGCTTAAACCATTAACCTTTATCCTTAAAGGAGGGAAAGATGAAATCAACCAAAAAGATGTTTTTGATGCTTATCGTTTTCCTTTGTCTGTGCCTATTTAGCTTGCCTCAGGCCATGGCAGGTATGGCCGCTTTTGACGTAAACAAAATGTCAGATATGTCCGACTTTGATCCGAATAACCCGATCATCCCCACCGGCGATACCATTAAGATCGCGGTGGTGTGCTCTTTTTCCGGGCCGGCCGCTGCAGTGGGAGAGAATTATTGGGCGTGTGCCAATTTTGCTGCCCATGACATCAACAAGAGGGGAGGCATTCTTGTCGATGGAAAGAGGAAAAAGATCCAGCTTATCAAGGCGAATCATATGTCCAAACCTGCACAGACCAAAAAGATTTGTGAAAGGATGGTCCTGCAGGAGAAAGTCGACGTCTTGTGGGGCACCAACGGCAGCAATAATATGAAAGTCATTAACCAGGTGGCCAAGAAATACAAGGTTATTGCCCAGGACTTCATTGCATTGTCTGATGAGCTCTACGATGCTACAAACTTCACCCGTTATTCCTTCATGACCATCCCTTCGTGCGAAGTGGTGGGCCGTGCCCTTGCCTATTATTACGGCCAGATCCGAAGGAAGGAAAAGAAATTTTATATCCTCTGCCAGGATTACCTCTTCGGTCACTCGTTGGCAAAGGGGTTCAAGAGAGCTCTGCCGGAGTACTATCCTGAAGCCCAGCTCGTGGGCGAGGACTATCATAAGCTGTTTATGAAGGACTTCGCTCCCTATCTTGAAAAGATAAAGGCCTCCGGGGCCGAGGTCATCTATACCGGCGACTGGATCCCTGACGCGGAAAACCTCCTGGTTCAGGCGAGGCAGATGGGCATAAAGCTCCCCATTGCAAATCTCTTCCTGGATGACCCTAAAATGCTTCATAGAGTCGGGGTTGAAGGTACGAGAGGTTTGCACCATTTTGGCCAGCTTGGAACAGCCGAGGGGGTTGCCTTCCCAACACCCGAACAGGCAAAATACTACAAGGCGTGGAACGATCAATATCCGAAGTGGAAAGCACCCTATGATTCAATAACGTATAAGAATGGGCTCCTGGGGAGTATGGGGAGCTACGTTCAGCAGTTTTATTGGCTTTTGAGTGTTATCGAAAGGGCCGGAAGTACTGATCCTGAAAAGATCATCAATGTCTGGGAGGGGGATAGTTACAGAGATGTTAACAACCGTATTTATTACATGAGGCCCTGCGATCACAAGGTGATAGCAGACTATTTCATCGAAATATATGACACCCCCGAGAAACAGAAAGGGGTTTTTAATATTCCACCATATTACTTCTTCAAGGGTTCTTCCAACCCTGCCAGGACAATCAGGATACCGGCAGGAAAAATCCTCCCACCCATGGACACCAATATAGAAAGGTGCAAAGGTAAAGATTTGTGGGGTAATTAGATAGTCGGTTTCCCGTAATCATAAGCCCCTTCATAGCCCGCCTTCATTTTCGACCAGCGGCGGGCTATGTCGGGTGAGTAAGAAGAAAAGTGCCTGAAATTAGGTCTGCTGCAGAATTTATCTTCTACTTTAGTCACTTTAGCTCACTTTAGGCACTTTTTCGTTAAAACAGGAGGTTAGACAGATGGATCCGACTACGGCGTTGTATGTGTCTCAGGGCATACACGGATTGGCATACGGAATGGTGCTTTTTCTGGTGGCATCCGGCCTTACACTGATCTTTGGCATGATGAGCATTCTGAATATCGCCCATGCCTCCTTCTTTATGCTGGGTGCCTATTTTTGTTTTCAGGTCTTGTCCATGACCGGAAATTTCTGGGTGTCGCTGCTTGTGGCACCAATCGCTGTGGGTTTCCTCGGGGCTCTGTGTGAACGATTTCTCTTAAGAAAGGTGCATGCCTATGGACATGTCGGTGAATTACTTTTAACTGTGGGAGTGGGGATGGTCATCCTGGAGAGCGTCAAGATCTTCTGGGGAACCGAGAGTCTGCCAATTACTGTTCCTCCAATTCTACAGGGACTTTTGAAGATTGGGGGCCTGGAGTATCCGATATATCGACTTTTCATTATTGGACTTGCCTTTGTGATTTTGGGTGTTATGGCCCTGTTCCTTTATAAGACCCGGTTGGGCATGATCGTGCGCGGGGCTGTTTCCGATGCGGATATGGTCAATGCCCTCGGGATCAATGTACCTGTGGTGTTCATGCTTGTTTTTGGAGTCGGCACATGGCTGGCCGGAGTAGCAGGTGTGGCCGTATCCCCAATAATGACGGTATATCCCGGATTGTCAGACCAGGTTGGTATGGATGCCTTCGTCGTGTTGGTTACGGCAGGATTCGGGAGCCTCAAGGGCGCTTTTATCGTGTCCATAATATTTGGGTTGTTGAATGCCTATGGCGTTCAGTTCGTATCCCAACTCGCACCGGTCCTGATGTTCAGTTTCATGGCCATTGTATTAGCATTTAAACCCATGGGCCTTTTTGGAGAAATAGAATGATGAATAAAACAACTAACTGGATTTTATGGGTGGTGCTACTTCTCATCCTGGTTCTCTACCCCAGGCTTTTTGGCTTCTATTTTACCAATATCTTTGTAGTCTTTGCAATCTATGCCCTTTATGCAATCACTTTCAACATTCTCTTAGGCTATACAGGACTTCTCAGTTTTGGTCATGCTATGTTTTTTGGAACCGGGGGTTATGCCACGGCGATTGCCTTAGAACGTATCCAGGGCTTACCACTGTTCCCGGCGATCTTGATCGGCTTGTTGGCTGCAATTGTCCTCGCCTTGATATTGTGCCCTCTGCTGGTCAGGGTCAGCGGCGTTGCCTTTGCCATGTTGACACTCGCCTTTGGCCAGCTCATGCATATCCTCGCCATGAAATTGAGATGGCTCACCGGTGGTGAGGATGGGGTCGGGGGATTTCCCATACCGCCATTCAACATTCCGGGAATAGTCTCTATTGATATAGCGAATCCGACTAACTTCTATTACTTTGCCATGGCCGTATTAGGGGTGAGCATTTGGATTATCTGGTTCATTACCAAGACCCCTTTTGGCAGCATCCAGACCGGCATCCGGGACAATGCTGTGCGGGTTGACTACCTGGGTTTCAAGGTGCGGCATACCAAGGCGATTGTCTTTATCATCTCCAGCGGTTTTGCCGGTATATCCGGTTCGATTTATGCCCTTTTTCAGAACCTCATCTCAGCCGATGACGCATTCCATGTCGGCAACTCCTTTGCGCCCATCATTATGACACTTGTAGGGGGCATGGGCAGTTTTTTCGGCCCGATCATTGGCTCTGGTATTCTTTCAATTATAGATGAGCTGGCCACCCGATATACCGAACGGGTTGACCTGGTGACCGGCCTGATCCTCATCCTGGTGATCATGTTTGCTCCAACGGGATTTGCAGGTTTTTTAAGCTTTATCAAGGAGAACTTGTTTAGGAGAGCGTCTGATAAGACGGCCATGGAGAAGACTTTATGAATATACTGGAGACAAAGGGAGTATATCACGATTTCAGCGGGCTGGAGGTGCTGTTCAATATCAACCTTGAGGTGAATGAGGGAGAGCGACACGCCATCATCGGACCCAACGGCGCCGGCAAGACAACCCTCTTCAACGTCATCACCGGAACCTACATGCCGAGCAGCGGGCAGATCTTCTTCAAGGGGAATGAGATCACCGGATTTAAACCGCACCAACTGGCGCGTATCGGTATGGGGCGCTCGTTTCAGATTACGAGTACCTTCTCTAAGTTGACGGCCTTCCAGAATATCCGTATGGGAATCCTGTCAAAAAGAGGCATCCGCTTCAGCCTGTTCCGCAAGGTGGACAAGATGCAGGCCATAACGGAAGAGACCGACGAGCTCCTCAATCGTATTAACCTGAATGAGGAGAGGGACGTGCCCGCCGATTTACTATCTTATGGCAAACATCGCAGCCTGGAGGTCAGCATGGCTATGGCCACCGATCCGCAGCTGGTAATGCTTGATGAGCCCACCGCCGGTATGTCTCGAGATGAAACCCATAATGCGGTTGAGCTGATCAGAAGGATCACCGAGGGCAAAACCATGGTCATCATCGAGCACGACATGGACGTGGTCTTCTCCCTCGCGGACCGCATAACCGTGCTCCACCTCGGCAAGATACTGGCCGTTGGCCCTCCGGAGGAAATCAAAGAAAATCAAGAGGTCAAGGACGCATATCTGGGAGAACTGGAGGTTTAGGAATGTTGCTTGAAGTCAAGGATCTGAATACATATTACGGAGAGAGCCATGTTTTACAGGGTATCTCTTTTACCCTTGATCAAGGAGAAATTGTCGCGCTTCTCGGTCGAAACGGCATGGGCAAGAGCACTACCCTGAAAAGCGTCATGGGCCTGGTTAAGCCAAGATCAGGAGAGGTTATCTTTAGAGGTAAGGATATCGCGGGATATCCACCATACAAGGTGGCCAGGGCCGGTGTCGGCTATGTCCCTGAGGAGAGGCGAATCTTCCCCAATCTATCGGTGCTGGAAAACCTGTCCATGGGTATCAAAACGGAAAAGGCCGGAAAGGATAACGGCTGGAGCCTGGATCGGATTTTTGAACATTTCCCACTCCTAAAAAAGCGGAGTAGCAGTAAAGGGTCCCACCTATCCGGCGGTGAGCAGCAGATGCTGGCCATCAGCCGGACCCTTATGGGTAATCCTGAACTCTTGATGATTGACGAACCCACAGAAGGCCTCTCTCCTCTCCTGGTCAAGGAGGTCAGGGATATGGTTGCCGATATCAACAAGGTGGGTGTCTCTATCCTCCTCGTGGAGCATAACCTCAAGGTGGCCACGTCCCTGGCACATCGCATATACCTGATGGGAAAGGCTCACATCGGTTTCAGTGGAAATGTTCAAGACCTGGAGGCCCAGCCTGAGATCCGGGAGAAATACCTGGAGGTGTAAGCACTAAAGTGAGCTAAAATGCCTAAAGTGAGCTAAAGTGCCTAAAGTTAAAGGGTTATGCCGTGTCAATTTTAGTTTACTTTAGCTCACTTTCCATCCGGGAGGCAGTAGGCGTGGATAAAGTCCATGGCTCCATGACCATCCTCACCATAAAAGCGGCTCCCCATGTCTCCAGCCTGGATGTATTATCATGACAAAAAATGTGCCTCACAGTGAAGTGGGTATTGCTAAGGCCAACGGTATTGAGATCGCCTATGAAACATTTGGAGATCCCGGTGCTAAACCCATGTTACTTATCATTGGCATCGGTTCTCAGATGATCGTCTGGGATGATGAATTTTGCACGCAACTGGCCTCCAGGGGCTATTGGGTAATCCGGTTTGATAACCGCGATATAGGTTTATCCACGAGGTTCGATGAAGCGGGCGTTCCAAACATTTCCACTCTGATACAGGCGCAGGCGCAAGGGGAAGCTGCCCATGCGCCTTATACGCTGAGTGACATGATGCGCGACGCAATGGGCCTGCTCGATGCATTGGGGATCGATTCAGTGCATGTAGTGGGCCTCTCCATGGGTGGCATGATTGGCCAAATCATGGCCGCAGAATTTCCCGAGCGGATACGCACTCTGACTTCCTTTATGTCCTCCACGGGTGACCCGGGCCTTCCACCGCCAAAGCCGGAGGCACTCTCCATCCTGTTCACGCCTCTGCCGACAGAACGGATAGATTACATCGAAAGCTGTGTCCACGTCTGGCGTGTTCTCAGTGGCCCCAAATTTCCTGTTGATGAAACCCACGTTAGAAAGCGGGCCGAGCAATCCCACGATCGTGGCCTAAATCCCGCTGGGTTTGCACGCCAGCACGCTGCCATTATCGTATCTGGCAGTAGAAAGGAGATGCTTAGGTCTGTTACCGTACCAACAATGGTTCTTCATGGGGATGCCGACCCTCTTGTACCTGTGGAATGCGGTATTGATACCGCCAATGCTATCCCCGGGGCAAAATTGGTAATTATCAAAGGTATGGGCCACGCTTTGCCCAAGGCCTTGTGGCCGAGAGTGATCAATGCTATCGTACGCCACGCGGTATAGAAACATCCTCCTGACGACCGTTAATGACGTTTCACTTCGTAAGAGGCCCTCCCACAAAAAAGATGGTTCACCGAAACCCTGAGTGATATTCTCAATGGCTCTTATTAATAAAATCCCTTGAGGAGTTCTAAGATCCGATGTTGGCTGATCGCTGAGGGATTCGTGGCAATGTTGACCACATCCTTGGATGCATAAAAGGCAATACTTTTCAGGTCTTCTTCTGATACTCCAAGGTCTCTCAATCGTGTGGGTATATTCAGGTCGCTGTAGAGTTTCATGAGGGCATTCTCCAGATCGTCAGACTGATCCAGGGCCCACGCTAACTCTGAGAAGGATTCTTGGCAGGCCTCCTTATTGCCCCTGACAAAGCAGAGGAGCCCTATCGTAGCAGCTTTTCCATGGGAAATATGATAATGGGCACCAAGTGCATGAGCAATTGCATGACCAATGCCGAGACCTTTTGAAAAAGAGAGCCCTCCGTAAATGGCCGCCATACACATATCTGTCCTGGCATCGATATCTTCTCCGTTCTCATAAGCGTTCCCCAGGCTCCGACCAATCAATTTCACCCCATAAAGGGCCAGTGCCTCATAATAGGGATGATAGGGAAAAACCAGTCCTACATATCCTTCGATACAGTGGGCCAAGGCGTCAACCCCTGACTCCACAGTTAGTCCTGGAGGCATGCTCTTGCATAAATTGGGGTCAACTACGGCCAGGCTCGGGATGAGATAATCACTCACTACCATGAACTTCACCTCCCTTTGCCTATCGGTAATAATCACATATTGGTTGACTTCGCTACCGGTTCCTGAGGTCGTTGGTATACAAATTACCGGCGGTAGAGGAGGCTTGATCTTTGCTGTGCCTCCCATTATGCTTTCATATTCCGTTAAGATTCCAGGTTGAGATACCCTCAGGGCAATCGCCTTGGCCAAATCCAAAGAACTGCCTCCCCCTACGGCAACGACCCCGTGGCAGCTTTTTGTCTTGTACAGTTCAGCTACCTTCTCTACTTCCTCGACCGGTGGGTCGGGCTCCACTTCAGAGAACACAACCGAGGCAATTCCACTGTCTTCCAGAATCCCCTGTACTTCGTCGCTTCGTCCTAGGCTCTTCATGACCGGATCCGCTATCAAAAGGATCTTCTTAATGTTGAGTCTTTTCGCCCGCTCACCCAGCCTTTGGATGACACCGGCTCCAAATAACATAGGTGGCAGAGAAGGGAGACGAACTTCCCAAGCCTTTTTGGGTTCCCTGAAGGACTCCAGCCTCTCCCAGAGGCTATCCAAATCAGAGTCTTCCACGTCGAAGACATGATTTGTCGGAGGCAGAGCTTCGGTTCGAACAAAACTCGGATAACGCTCATGGATTGTGCTGAACTCAGCGCCCTCATTAAACTTCAGCTCATCCTTTAAGGTTTGTTTTCCTATCTCAACCACATCGTCATCCGTCAAGCTAAGCCCATAACGGGCATTCAGCAACTCCGCCAAGAACCTATAAAGCGAAGCCTGTCCTCCGGGGATGGAATTGATGCAATATTCCAGAGTATCGCATGTCGCTGCCTGAACCTGAAACCTCAGGGAGTTGGCTATCTGTCCATTCTTTTGCAGTGGAATCCGGTATGTCAGTCCCGCGGTATGGTCTGCTCCCATGGGACTTGTTGCATAGGTAACACCAACCCCTTTCACGGCCCTCGGGTCATGAGCAGGGATGGCCTGCCCTTTGAAAGCAGGGACCCGGCTGATGTTCAAGGCCTTCGCCGTGTTAACTACTCCGCTCGCCAAAATTGTGCCGAACTCAGTTCCCTGCTCGATCTCCATCAGGAGTTTTATCGCCGATTCCACATCCCCCATCTTCATCCTCCCGGCGCTGGCTGCCACACCCAGACAACTCCCTGTTTCTATCAGATCGATACCCAAGTCATCACAGATGAATTTCAGCCGTCCGATGGCATCCAGATCAGTAATGCCTAAGTTCGTCCCCAGGAGCGCGATTGCCTCATATTCATAGGCTGAGGCCAGTGGTTTTGCTTTGGCATCTGGGTAGATGATTGAACACTGAACAACACATCCCGGCATGCAGCCATGCATTCTGCCACCACGTTCGAAAAGCTTCTTCTGGATGATATCACCGCTGACCTTCCTGAATTCCTTAGGCCTACCCGAGTAGTAGTTATCCCCTGGCATAGTCCCCTGATTACTTGAGTTGGCAACTGCAAAGGGGGTTCCAAATTTTGAGAAAAACCCACAGCCAACGTCATGCTTTAAGGTGTCCACCCAGGATT